>WNGE01000165.1_pt1 | contig 148876 bp, 147 predicted proteins | sample 5400651 | NCBI WGS metagenome assembly WNGE01 (sample SAMN13153370, study PRJNA577476) | soil metagenome | isolation source: 60 cm soil or saprolite under grassland replicate 2 | place: USA:California | collected 2016-06-15
TGGAGCGAACGGCGGCCTCGGCTATGCTGGGTCACCGCTGTGCACGACCCGGACAGACGGTCGGCAGGCCAGAAGCCGCAGGCCAGACAACCAAATACTGGCCCCCTTAGCTCAGACGGCAGAGCGTCTCCATGGTAAGGAGAAGGTCTACGGTTCGATTCCGTAAGGGGGCTCGAATCGAATCAGTACCTTGACCAGGGTTCTTGCCCTCCCTGGCCGGTTTCGCGGCTGGGCGATGTCCAACGTGCTTTCCGCTACCCAGTCTGCGTAGGCCGCGGTGGGGGTCAATGGCGGCCGTCGGGTTCGACGTGCATGATCAGTCGCCCGGGTGCATGGGGATCACCGCTGATGTTGATGTGGGTATTCGTTACGTGACCGCGTGGGATTCGGGTGAGGATCTCGTGCAGCAGGCCGACAACACGGGAGTGGGTCTTCTCGTCGGCGACCGCATGCACGCTTCGGTGCAGGGTGATCGTCGGGCGGGTTCCGCCGTTAGATTCGCATGCCCGTTCCGCCACCTCGATGATCAGCGCCCGCAGGCTGCCTGAATGGGGTGGAGCGTTGCCGAGCTCGAAGATCGTGTTGCGGACATCCTTAATGGCCTGATCCAGGTCGTCTATGGCGGAGTTGATCTTCTCGGCCACGTGGCGCTCGCCAGTGCCGGCGAGTGCGGTTTGCAGGTCGAGGCCCACCGCGAACAGCCGGTGGATCAGAACATCGGTCAGGCCGCGGACGATCCGGCCACGGTCTTCGATCAGCGCCATATCGGCTGAGCGAGTCGTGCCTGTGCCTGCCTGTGCGGGTGCCGTCTCATAGGGAGACGGGCTGGCCCTGGCAGCGTCTGGTGGTCGGCCCATGTGGTCTGGGGCTCCTTCTCACTACGCGCCCGCGCGTCGTGGTGGATGCCGCCAGGGTCTGGAGCGACACAATCGCCTGCACCATGCCGGGCGTGACATGGTGGGCCTGTCTCCAGACAGTACGCCGTGTCCGGATTAAAGGGAATCCGGTACCCCCGATAGGCCGACCGCCCGGTCACCTCAAGCTGGGTTGACGTGTGGCGGCAGTGGCGCCGGGATGATCACACTCCCATCGACGACGGCTTTGGCGAGGTCAGCGAGCTTGTGGTTGCCCACGCGGGCGTGGCTGCGCAGAGCAGTGAACGCTTCATCGACGGAGATGTTCAGCCGTTCGGCCAACACCCCCTTGGCCTGTTCGATCAGGACCCGGCTGTTGAGGGCGGTCTGAAGTTGTTCGGTGACCATTTCGTGACGGCGGATGGCGCGTTCGTGCAGGATGCCGATGGTGGCCGCGTTCGCCAGAGCCTGGCCTAGCTCAACCGCGTCGGACTGCAAGGCGCCCGGGACGGCATTGAACAGGTTCATGGCTCCGATGGTGTCCTCGCGTAGCCGCATCGGCAGGGCCTGCACCGCGGCGAATCCCGTGCGGCGTGCAGCCGGGGAGAAGTTCGGCCAGCGGTTGTCCGCTTCGGCGAGGTCGGGGCATTGCACCGGCTGCCCTGCGTGATAGCAGTCCAGGCAGGGCCCTTCGGCGTTTTGCAGCTGGAACAATTCCAGCATCCGGGTCTGCTCGGTGGAGGCGGCCATCAAGTTCAAAGCGCCTCGGTTGTCCACAAGCAACAGCCCGCAGGCGGTAACGCCGAGCAAGTCCACTGTCCGGCGGGCGAGGGAATCGAGGAAGTCGATAACGTCGTATTCGGCGACAAGCGTGTCCGCAACCTCCACAAAGGTCTCTCGTACGCGCCGGTCCGTGGAACTCATCTGTCTCCCTCCTTCGTGGTCTCTGCCGGGGGATCTGCTCCATTGTTACGTGATCCGCCCGTGTCCTGCAGCGGGGTGTCGAGGCTGGACCGCAGTTTGCGCGCGACCACATCTGTGGCCACCAATTCCAGCCGTTGGTCGTGGGCGTAGGCGTACGCGCGCAACCACGCGAGCCCATCGGTGATGGTCGCACCGAGCTGCACCGAGACCATCCCGGCCGCCTGATGAACCACCGCGTGGCGGCCGATGAACCGCTTATCGAGCAGATCCTCCAACCCGACCGTGATGCCGCCCCGATCATCGATCGCCAGCTCCAGGGCCGCGTCCGCGCAGAGGAGGGCATCGGTCAGCTCATCCGCGCTCAGTGGTCCCTCCCAAGGCCGGTACACTTCCAGCACCCCGAACCGGATCGCGCCTGCCTGGACCGGGAACGAAAACACTGCTCGTACCCCTCGCTCGACAGCGGCCGACGCGAATATTGGCCACCGGCGCGCAGTATCCGTTGACGAGAGGTCCGCCGCCAGCACGGGCCCACCGCCGCTCAACACCTCCATATAAGGGCCCTCGCCGAGCGTGAACTGCAGCTCTTGCAGTTCATCGCTGCGTGAATCGGTGGCGAATACCGGTTCGCGCAGCCCGCCGTCACGGGTCATCGACAATCCGGCGCCGATGGCCGTCACGGCTTGCGCGCAGGCGATGCAAGCGTGCCGCACCGAGGGCGGCGTCCCCTCCCGCGCGGCGAGCGTGTTGATCGACGCCCACACGCGCGTCGCACGCCCCTCAGCCACCGCGTTCACCCGCAGGTGAGAGGGCCCACATGATCGCCTCCAACACCTCGGCAGCGATTCTCTCAGCTCTAGCGCCTTCATCCGCCAAGTCGGCGCGGCGAACACCCCACCTTCGATGCAGCTGTCCTATCGGTGAATCGGCCAGGAAACAAGTATCCCGTATTTCGAGGCCAATCGTTCTCGGACTGCGGCTGCCCGGCTACGTGAGTCAGATGGCGGGCGCGAATCCCGTCGCCGTGAGGTGGCCGGTCACGAGCTTGGCGCAGCCAGCGGGATCCTCCAGCCAGGGGCCGTGCCCGCCCGGGACTTCATGAAGCACCGCTCCGGGGATCTTGGCGATGGCCGGACGGGCCTGCGCGGGGGTGAGGAACGGGTCGTCGGTTCCCCAGCAAAACATGGTGGGTGCGGTGATCTGGTGTAGTTCACCGTCGGTCATGACGCTGTCGGCCCGGGGTCGGCGGAAGCGGTCGATCGCATGCATGAGCGAGGCGACGGTCCTGGCGTTGCCCTTGCGGCGGGCCGCAAGGCGGAGCACGTCGAGCAGCTCGTCAGGCGCGGCCGCAGCGGCGGCCGGGCTGAGTCCTTGGCCGAGCAGCCCCCGGTACACCGGCCGTGGCGTGGGGGCGCGCAGCACACCACACGGCAGCGGCGAGAGTCACACCGTGAAGCATCACCAGCGACGGGCCTGCCCCGACGCTGAGCACCCGCAGGCGCACCTTTGCCGAGGGGAGGTCGAGGAACGACTCCTCGGGCTGCCGGCCACTGCGTGCGAAGAGCCGGGTCTCGGCCCCCCGGATCCTGTGATCGAGTTTCATTTCTCTCTTGCCCCCCTTGCGCGCGGCTGGAACCTTGCCCGGCCAGCGCAGTCACGATGCTCCGGGGAGCGTTGCCAGCCACGTGCTCACCCGCGTGACAGCCCCGATACCTGACGTCTCAACGAGATCGGCGATGGTCGTGGCAGCCAGCTCCTTCCGCCAGGCGCGTTCGGCCCGCTGCATCACCTGGGCGATGCCGCAGGGCTTGCGGCAGGCGGCCCCGGTGAGCGGAACCGGCCCGCGCTGGCGGATCTCCATGCAATGGAACAGCGGGCCCTGCCCCTCCACAGCTTCGACGACGTCGGCGACGGTGATCCCGTCTGGCGGGCGGGCGAGCCGGAACCCGCCACGTGGGCCGCTGGTGGCGCTGAGCAGGCCCGCCCGCACCAGCGCCTTGAGCAGCTTGGCGAGGTAAGCCTCGGGCAATCCATAGAACTCGGCCAGGCGCCGGGCCGGCAGCGCGTCACCGTCGCGGGCGAGCGTCAGCAGCCAGGTGCAGTGCAGTGCCCACTCCACCCCTTCAGGCAGTCTCATATTTATAGATATTATGTATCCATGATAACTCCGTCAATCGGGTGTGGCTGAGACGCCAGGGCACCGCCAGGACGGCGGGCCACGGCAGGAGGAAGACGGTGGGCTCGCCGCATCTGCCGGGATTTGGCGCTCAACCGGGCGATGGGCGAGACGCGCCGACGACGGGATCCAAGCACGATCGACGGCCCGCGACCGTTAGCGGAGGGTTCGGTGCTCACAGTGGGAACGCAGTTCGGGTCTTCGGCGAAGCATGGGTGATGGTTGCCCACTCACCCGGGAGGTTCCCGCATGAAATGGCCAGGGTTTTGACCGCCGACGTGGGCGGGCAGGCGAGCGACGCTGAGCTCGCCACGCGGTTAAGGCGCGATCCGGAGCTGTTCACCGCCGTGTACGACCGGCACTTCCGCGCCATCTACCTGTATGTGGCCGGGCGGCTGGACGTGCAGGCGGCCGAGGACATCGCCGCCGAGACGTTTCTGGTGGCGTTCGGTCAGCGTGACCGGTTCGACCCTGAACGCGGCAGCCTGCGGCCCTGGCTGTTCGGTATCGCCACGAACATGGTGGCCCGCCACCGGCGCGGCGAAGCGCGCCACTACCGGGCGCTGGCACGTACTGGGCCCGGGCCCCCGGCAGGCAGCCACGAAGACCAGGTCGTCAGCTCGGTCGCCGCCCAGCGCATGCAGCCGCATTTGGCCAAGGCCCTCGCCGCGCTGTCCCAGGGCGAACGCGACGTCGTGCTGCTTGTGGCGCTGAGCCAGCTCAGCTACGAGGAAGTGGCGCAGGCGCTTGGAATCTCCCAAGGCACGGTCCGCTCCCGGCTCAGCCGCGCACGCAAGCGGCTCCATAACGCAATCGATCAGGAGGCAGTCAATGAATGACCTTGAGATGATCCGCACCCTGCTGGCCAAGCCCGGCCCTTCACGCGACGTGGTCGACCGCGGTCGGCGCCAGCTGCAGGAGGCGATGCGCGGGCCGGTCCGCAGGCGCAGGATCGGCTGGCTGGCAACCGGCCTCGGCCTGACCGGTGCGGCGGCGGCAGCCGCGGTCGTGGTCACCTCGGGCGCAACGGCGCCCACCCCCACTACCAACAGCCCCCCGGCCGCGCAATCCGGCCAGCAGATCCTGCTCGCGGCCGCCCGCACCGCGGAGCGGACACCAGAGGGCTCCGGCACCTACTGGTACGTCAAGACGCTGTTGGCGGACGGTGAGGGCAAATCGGACCGGTGGGAAACCTGGACCCGGCGCGACGGCCAAACCTGGTTCAGGGGGGCCAAGACACACGGCAGAGTCGTCAAACAACTACGTCTGTCACAGCCGGGCCGGTTCAGGCTGGTCGTCGCCGAGTTGAGCTTCGGGCAGCTGCAGACGCTGCCGACCGACCCGGCCGCATTGAAAGCGTGGATCGTCAAGGCGATCGAGCACGGCAAAGGCAGCGAGCGAGTGTCCAAGAGCCACGTTCGGGAAGCAATCTTTGACGCGCTGACCTCCCTGGTCTCCCAACTGCCTGCCCCGCCAAAAGTCCGCGCGGCCGCATTCCGCGCCATGGCATCGCTGCCGAGCGTCAGGAGCCTCGGCGCGGTCAGGGGCGGGCAGGGCCTGCTGATCTCCCTCGCCGGAAACCAGCAGGCCAGGCTCGTGGTCGAGCCAGCGACCTCGCGGGTACACGACACGAATTTCTTCGTTACCTCCGACGGAGCGGAGGTCTGGCTGCGGACCCCTGGCAGCGCAACGGTCATCGCCGAGTGGACGAACCGGCTGCCAAGGTAGACCACGCCAACCGACGGTGATCACCCGGGGACCCGCACCATCCTCCCGGTCATGCGGGTCCCCGGGATTCCGTTCCGTCGCGGTCGAGCGGGTTGGCCAACGAGTAGGCCAGCTGCCAGCGGCAGTCATCACCGAATTAACGGCGAAGCCCCGATGGCCCGGGTGCCGCAGGGCGGCGGCCAACCGCCGCACGTCCTGCGGGGCCAGCCGTCCGGCCACGGGAGCGGTCACGATTCCTCCCGTACGTAGGGGGTCCCGAGTGCGGCGGGTGCCCCGAGCCGGCGCCGGATGGAACCCATCGACACCAAAACCAGCGCGACCACCGTCATCACGTACGGCAGTGACGACCAGAACTCAGAGGGGATGGAGGTGATGCCTCTCGCCTGCAGGTCGTAGCCGATGCCAGAGAACGCGCCGAACAGGTAAGCCCCGGCGATCAGCAGTTCTGGCCGCCAGAACGAGAAGATGACCAGGGCGATCGCGATCCATCCGGCGCCTGCTGTGAGGCCGTCGATCCAGTTCGTCGCGATCTGGATCGTGTAGAGCGCGCCGCCGAAGCCCGCGAGCCCGCCGCCCACCAGCGTGTGAAGGTAGCGGTACCTGGTCACGTTGATCCCCATGGCATCCGCCGCTTGCGGCGCCTCGCCAACCGACCGCAGATACAGCCCGACCCGCGTCCGGTACAGGTACAGCACGGCGAGGATCACAAGGATCCACGAGGCGTAGATCGCCGGGCTCTGGTGGAACAGGATCGGCCCGATCACGGGTATGTTCTTCAGGCCGAAGACGTTCAGGTCACGGAGTTGATGCTGGCCGGGCTTGCCGCCGAGGTGGCCCACCTCGCCGAGGTAGGAAGAAAGCCCGATGACCCCGGCGAAGATGGTAAGGGTGAGCCCTGACACTATCTGGTTCGCCCGCAGCGTGATGGTGACGAACGCGTGAATGAGCGCCATGACGGTGGCGGTGGCCATAGCGACGAGGATCGCGGCGAGCAGTACCAGCCAGCCGGGTCCGCCCATGCGCTGTGACGTCCAGAACGCCGTCACGGCACCCATCAGCATCATGCCCTCGACGCCCAGGTTCAGGACGCCGGAGCGTTCCGCGAACAACTCGCCGATCCCTGCGAATACGAGCGGGGTCCCGTAGAGGATCGCCGACATGACGATCGAGATCGCGACGTTGTCGTTGAGGTGGCTCATGACGCCCCCCCGTCGGGGGCGGCCGAAGCCATCGCGGCTGGGGGACTGGGGGCTGGCGTCTCCGCCACGTCGCGGGTCCGCCTGAATATGACGCGATACCGGGTGAAGATCTCCGCGCCGAGCACACAGAACAGCAGGATGCCCTCCATCGTCCCGGTCAGGCCCGCGGGGAACCCGGGCCCCTGCAGCGCGAACCCGGCGTTAACGAGCATGCCGACGAAGAACGACGTCACCACGACCGCGATCGGGTTGTAGCGGCCAAGCGCCGCCACCACGATGCCGGTGTAGCCGAACCCGGCCTGTTGCAGACCCCGCGGATCGAGAGTGTGGCTGAAGTCGCCGACCTGGCTCGCCCCGCCGATCCCGGCCACGGCGCCGGAAAGCGCCATGAGTGAGAGAACCTTGCGGCGGATCCTGATACCGGCGTACCTGGCCGCGCCCGGCGAGTCGCCGAGCACGCGCATCTCGAATCCATACCGGGTCGAGCGGATCATGCCCCACATGAGAAGTGCGAGCCCGCCGCCGATGAGCAACCCGAGCGGGAGGACAACGCTCGACAAATGCAGCCCCGGCCACATGCCGGAGGATGCGATGAACTTTCCTTGCGGGAAGACCCGCGCCGCGGGTGAGGTGAGGTCGCGCCAATATGACGTGCTGTCGAAGATCAGGTAGTACATCACGTTGGCCGCCACGTAGTTCAACATGAGCGTGGTGAGGATCTCGTTGGTGTTGAAGTACGCGCGGAGCACCCCGGGTATTGCCGCCCAGAGCGATCCCGCCACGATCCCAGCGGCCACCATCGCGAGGATGACGATGGGCCCCGGCAGGTCATGGAGGAACAGGCCGACGCCAGCCGCACCGATCGCGCCCAGGTAGAGCTGACCTTCACCCCCGATGTTCCACAGGCGCATACGGAACGCGACGGCAGCGGCCAAGCCGGTGAACAGCAGGGGGGTCATGCTGATAAGCGTCTGAGCGAACGCGCCAGGTTGGGTGATGCTGGCCTTGACGATATGATCGTAGGTCGTGAGCGGATCATGCCCGGTCGCAACGAGGACGATCCCGGCTACGATCATCGCGAGCACGACGGATCCAAGCGGCACCGCGACGTTCACCCAACGGGGGACCGTGCCGCGCGGCTCGAAGCGGATCATGAAGCGACTCCCGACATCAGCAGGCCGATCCGGTCGACGTCCGCGTTGTCACGGTCGACGACGCCGACGACCCGTCCCCGGTACATCACCGCGACCCGATCCGAGAGGTCGAGCACCTCGTCGAGGTCCTCGCTGACAAGCAGAACGCCCACGCCGCGCTCGGCCGACTGCACCAGGAGCCTGCGGACGCTCTCCGTCGCGGCGACGTCGAGGCCCCTGGTCGGCGACGCCGCGATCAGGATCTTCGGGTGCCCGGAGAGCTCGCGGGCAAGCAGCAGCCGCTGGATATTGCCACCAGACAGCTCGCGAGCGAGTGTCTTCGGTCCCCGCGCGACGATGTCGAACCGCTCGATCAGCTTCGCCGCGTTCAGGCTGGCCTGTTTGGCGTGCAGGATCGGCCCCTGCCCGTCCTCACGGTACGACTTCAGCATGAGGTTGTCGGCGATCGTCAGCCCCGGGGCAACCCCGACGCCCATGCGCTCCTCGGGGACATAGCCGAGTCCAGCGTCAATCGCCTCCCACGCCGTCCCCGGCTGTGGCTGCCCCGCGATCGAGATCGTCCCGGCGGTGCGGGGCCGCTCTCCCGCGATGACCTCGGCCAGCTCGCGCTGGCCGTTCCCGGCGACGCCCGCCACACCAAGGATCTCGCCCGCCCGCACCTGCAGCGAGACCTCGGTGAGGGCGGGAGTCCCGAGGTCACCGGTGGCGCTTACCCCGGAGAGGCCGAGCACGACCTCGCCAGCTTTGGCTCCCGTGCTCCGTATGCGCGTGAGCACGATGTCGCGCCCGACCATCATGCGCGCAAGCGACCTGGCGTCGGTGTCGGCTCTGGCCACCGTGCCGATGGCCTTGCCCGCTCGCAACACCGTGATGCGGTCGGCCACCGCGAGGACCTCCGGCAGCTTGTGCGAGATGAACACCACGCTGGCGCCACCCGCGGCCATTCCCCGCAGCGTCTCGAAGAGCTGCTCCACCTCCTGAGGCGCGAGCACGGTCGTGGGCTCGTCCAGAATGAGGATCCGCGCACTGCGATACAGCGCCTTCAGGATTTCGACGCGTTGCTGCTCGCCCACGGAAAGCTGCCAGATCTTCGCACGAGGATCGATCGGCACATGGAACTGCTCCGCGAGCTCAGCGACCTCCCGCTCGACCCGCCGCGGCGCAAACCACATCCCGCGCTGGCGTGACCAGCCGAGTACCATGTTCTCCGCCACCGACAGCGGCTGGACGAGCCGGTAATGCTGGTGGACCATGAAGATCCCGGCCTCGTGCGAGTCGCGCGGCGATCTGAAGCTTGCCGGTTCACCGTGAACCTCGACGTATCCCTCGTCCGCGCGGTACAGGGCGGTGAGGATATTGCAGAGCGTGGTCTTGCCCGCGCCGTTTTCACCGAGCAGCGCATGGATCTCGCCCGGCAGCACCTCGAACGTCACCTGGTCGTTCGCCACAACGCCGGGAAAGCGCTTGGTGATGCTCCTGGCGGCAAGAGCCGGGGTCGGCTTGCCTGCGCCGGCCGGACCCCGCGCTGGCATGGGCGGGACCGCTGGCGGCCCGTTTGTCATGGTTCATTCTTCCCTGGCCGCTCGGCTCAGCCGGATGCGCTGCCGATGACACCCTTGACGAACCAGTTCAGGGTGTATTTGGAGAGGGTGGAAGGGCTCTGCTGGTTCCAGACCTCCAGCGTCTGTCCTGCCGGCAGCCCCACCGTGCCGTTCTGCCTGGTCAGCGGGCCGGTGAACGGGTTGAAGGTGCCGGCCTTGATCTCGGCCAGGCGCTTATTGATCGCGGCTCGCGCCTTCGCGGATACCGTTGTGCCGAACGGCGCGATCTGGATCATCCCGTCCGTGAGGCTGCCGTAGTAGAAGCCGCTCTTCCACGCGCCATCCATGACGGCCTTGACCGACTTGATGTAATAGGGCGCCCAATTGTATACCGTCGCGGTCTGGAATGCGTTCGGAGCGAATGAGTTCTGGTTGGAGTCGTAGCCGGTCCACTTGAGCCCTTTCGCGGCAGCGACCTGGCCGACCGTCGGGTCGTCCACGCCGTCACCGAGGACGTCGACGCCGGAGGCCACCAGGCTCTGCGCGGCCTGCCGCTCCTTGGCCGGGTCGAACCAGGAGTTCGTCCACACCACCCGGACGGCCGTACCTGGATGCGCGTACCTGGCACCTATGGTGTAGGCGTCGATCTCCCTGATCACCTCGGGGATCGGATAGGGTGCGACGTAGCCGATCTTGCCGTTCTCCGTGGCGAAGCCCGCGGCCATACCGGCCAGGTAGTCGCCATCCTCACCCGCGCCGAAGTACTCGGACAGGTTGGTACCCAACGCCGTCCCTGTGGCCTGTGCAAAATACACCTTCGGGAACTTTTTCGCCGCGGCCGCGACCGCCGGCTGGTAGCCGAACGACGTGGAGAAGATAATCTTGGCGCCGCTGTTGACGAGCTCGTTGATGACCTGTGTGGCCTGCGGCCCTTCAGGGACATTCTGCTTGTAGACCGTCTTGACCTTGTCACCAAAATATTTCTGGACCGCCAGACGTCCCAGGTCGTGCTGGTGTGTCCAGCCTGCGTCCCCGGGCGCCCCCACGTAGATCCAGGCCGCGGTCAGCCTGCTCGATGCGGTGCGCTGCTGCGCTGACGGCTGGCTCGGACTCGAACCGCATGCCGCGAGCATGAGCGCCGCCACTGTTGCGCAAACGACCAACATCGCACGCTGTGTCATTCAAACCGCCTCCTTCAATGCGGATCAAGATAGGCGCGTGCAGTCCGTTATCGAAGAGTCATTTGGCCCGAGCGATGAAGGACCGACGGCCTAGATTCCGCGGCTGCGCCGCTGTTAAACTCCTTCTGTCTCGTTTGCGCTTTTCCAGCGTCATCATTAATTATCGCAGGCACACACGGACCGCCCATTCATCAGCTGCGCAGGGTCCCGTGGTAGACACGTGCCATGACCGCGCTGCCTGTTCCGGACCTTGCTGACGTGCTCGCCGCGCGCCAGCGCATCGCGCCGTACCTGCGGCCGACCCCCCTCCACCCCTATCCCGCGCTCGATGCGATGACCGGGGCGCACGTGTGGGTCAAGCACGAGAACCATCAGCCGGTGGGGGCCTTCAAGGTCCGCGGTGGCGTGAACCTTGTCAGCCAGCTGACCCCAGATGAGCGGCGCCGGGGCGTCATCGCGGCCTCGACCGGTAATCATGGCCAGTCGGTCGCCTACGCGGCGCACGTGTTCGGCGTGCGCGCGGTCATCTGCGTGCCCGAGCAAGCCAACCCGGTGAAGGTCGAATCGATGCGGGCCCTTGGTGCCGAGGTGGTCTGCCACGGGCGTGATTTCGACGACGCGCGCGAGTACTGCGAAAAGCTGGCCAGCGAGCACCGATACCGGTACATCCACTCGGGGAACGAGCCGTCGCTCATCGCGGGAGTGGCCACCTACACCATCGAGATCCTGCAAACCCGGCCAGACACCGAAGTGATCGTGGTCCCGGTCGGAGGCGGCAGCGGGTCAGCCGGGGCGTGCATCGTGGCCAAGGCCGTGCGCCCGTCGATCGAAGTGATCGGCGTGCAGGCCGAGGCGGCCCCGGCCGCCTACCGCTCCTGGCAGGCTCGCTCGCTCGTCGAAGACACCACCAGCACGTTCGCGGAGGGGCTGGCGACCCGGACCGCGTTCGAACTGCCACAGCGGATCTTGTGGGAGCTGCTTGACGACTTCGTCCTGGTCTCCGAGGAGGCGTTGAAGATCGCGACACGGGTGATGATCGAGAAGACACGCAACCTCGTCGAGCCAGCAGGCGCGGCCGCTCTGGCGGCCGTGCTGGGTACACCCGAGCGGTTCGCGGGCCGGAAGGTGGCAGTCGTGTGCAGCGGCGGCAACATCAGCCCAGCGCAGCTGGTAGAGCTTTGGCCGCGCGAAACGGCTTGACGGCAATCCCCCGGGGCCTGGGCGCCTGCCGCGCGCCGGTCCGCCAATCTGCCCGGCCCGGTCTTGCTACACCGCGTCAGTGATGTTTGGTGCGACGGCGTGGCAGGTGGATACGCAGTACGGTCTCGCCGGGCCGCGAGTCGATTGTGATCTGGCCGTGATGGCGCTCGACGATGATGCGGCGTGAGATATCAAGGCCGAGCCCGGTGCCTTTACCGACGTCCTTGGTGGTGTAGAACGCCTCGAACGCTCGGGCCTGTACGTCGGGTGGCATCCCAGGGCCGGTGTCGCCGATCTCGACGACGACATCCTCGGGGTGGCCCGTGTCGAGATGCGAAGCGTTCCGTGTGCGTCCATAGCGTCGACGGCGTTGTCGATGATGTTCGTCCATACCTGGTTGAGTTCGCCGGGGCTCGCCTCGATGAGCGGCATCTCCAGCACGAACGGAGGCCTGGTCAAAGACCAGTGCGGGCCGTCTTTGCGGGTCAGCAGATCCTGGCCGGTGATGACAAAGCCGTTCTCGTCGCGCGCGACGTCGGGGCCCAGCCAATCGGTACGCGGCGAAGCGCCGATGAAGATGAAGAGCCAGTTCGTCGGTTGTTCTTCCTTCGCTCCGGCCGCCCGGTCGGCGACCGTGACGGCCTGCAGGTGGTCGTCACCGCGCCCGGCTACGACCTCAGCCTGGAGCCGCACCTCGATATTTCCTGCATCGCGAATGCGCTCGACAAGGTATTGCGACATTGAATTCTCTAGCGCAGCCGATCGCACGAGGAGTACAACGCGTCGCGCGAAGCGGGCCATGTTCAAGACCGCTTGGCCCGCCGAGTTGGCCGCGCCGACGACGTGCACGTCATCGCCAGCACACGATTGCGCGTCGCTGGCGGTGGCGCCGTAAAACACGCCGCGACCCGTGAACTCACCGAGTCCAGGCGCTCCCAGCAGCCGGTACGACACACCTGTGGCCACGAGCACGGCTCGCGCCTCGATCGCGGATTCGCGGCCCAAGCGAACCGCCCGCACCGGCCCGCGGGTCTCGAAGCCCACGACGTCGCGGGCGTCGCAGGTCAGCGCCGCGGCGGCCGCGCCAGGCAACGTCAGGCGACAGGATGCGCAAGCCAAGGCAACGGGCGCCGGGTGCGGGTTGTCCCGACGCGCACGCTTCGAACGTGGCGCCCGCGCGACAGTAGGCCATGCGGCAAATATTCCGTTTTTTGGCATCTCGATCCACTTTGCCCCTGCTACATTTGGCGCTGCCGACCTAGATCGCGTGGGGGGATACATGCGGACGGTCCTCTGCGGGCGCCCGGCGATGCCTGAAGCCAGCCACCAACGCGCGGCTGATGGGTAACACGGGCCGTCACCATGCCGTCGGCCGAGGGCGGTGGCTTGTCGTGCTGGCCCGGCATCCATGGCACGCCGTGTTCGGTGTCAGTGCCGGGACCGCCGCCCTCGCCGCCGTAGTGATGAGTGTCCTGCCCAGCCATTCCCCGCGCCCGGGCGCTGACGGCTGCGGGCGCGTGACCTGCGCGGGCACGCTGCGACCGTTCAGCCCAACCGACAGCCCGCACGACAGGCAGTCGGCCCGCACGGCGAGGCCCGGGGTGCTGCCATCTCCCACGCCACAGGTGACGTGGACCGCAGGGAAGCGGACCCGGACCCCGGCTGGGCCGTCACCAATGCCAACGCAGCACCCGACGCACGTGCATCCTGACCCCACCCCGGCCAGCCCATCCCATCCAGCAAAGCCCACCCCCAGCCACACCACAGTCACGCCTACCCCGTCAAGCTCACCAACGTAATTGGCCGTGCGGCCAGACGACCGACCTCGCTGCCGCCGGTATCCCGGGAACGTCCCGCGTGGCCGCAATCAACGACCACGGCCAGATCGCCGGAACCGTTCTACGCAGCCAGCCCGGACGCACGGGCACGCGGATCCGGATCGGGGTTCTCAAGCAGGCTCTCGGACCTGCCTTGGAACTTTGCCCGTCATGGTGAACACCAGGCGCATCGCCTTATGACCGGGGTCGGCGGTGGGATCGAACATGCACGGGCAGCCCCCGTCGATCACCGTAATGCCGCGCTCCCGGCCGTAGTTGGCGGCCGCTTCCGAGACGCTACCGGCGCCGAAGGACCGGTGCATCCAGACGTGCTTGACGCCCAGGTCGGCACACTCGCGCATGGTGCTTTCAGCGGCCTGCGGACTGGTTCCGATGACGACCGCGTCAACGCCGCCAGGGATGGATCTCAGATCGCGGTAGCAGCGATCGTGCTCGACGCTGTCTGCGTTGGGGTTGACCGCGAAGACCTGGTAGCCGCGTTGCCGCAGGCGCTGGTACACGACGTTGCTTCCGTGGCCCTGTGCCGTCCGGGAGACCCCCGTGACCGCGATGCGCTTGTTGGCGAGAAACTCAGTTGCCGCCTCTTTGATTTTCGTCATTCGTGAGCCTTCCCCTCGGGGGAGTGATGGTGGGCCATAGCGGCGCATAACGCCCAAAACATCGATTTGATATTGCCGACTTCGCGCTGCTCTATAGCCGACGCTGGTACGCCTAGCACCCCCACCGCAGAGCCGACCGGCCCTTCCTGCCAGGGGCCTTGGTCCTTCGCCGCCGGAGCCGCCGCTAACCCGGCGAGCGGCAGCGCCCAGCAAGTCATCCGGCGAGCGGCCCGGCCAGGCGCGTTCAGCGCCCTGCCGCCAGCAGCGCGATGATCTGCGGCCCGTACCTGGCCAGCTTGGTTTCGCCAACGCCGCTCACTTCGCCCAAGTCGGCCAGCGACGACGGGCAGGTGGCTGCGATCTCCCGCAGGGTCGTGTCGTGGAATATCACATACGCGGGCACTCCCTGTTCCTTCGCGGTGGCCGCACGCCAGGCGCGAAGGCGCTCGAACAGGGCCGCGGCTTCCCCTGACAGGTGGCCTGGCCCGGCCGGGCGCGACAATGCACCGGATGTGGCCGCGCGTGATGTGGTCGGTTGCCGTGCCCGCTCGGGCTCGCGGCGCAGCAGGACTTTGCGCTGCCCACGCAGCACCTCGGCGCTCGCGTTCGTGAGCGCCAGCGTGCCGTAGTCACCATGGACGGCCAGCAGGCCGCTCGCCAGCAATTGGCGCACCACGCCGCGCCACTCTGCATCACGCAGCTCGGTGCCGACGCCGAACACCGTCATGTTGTGGTGACCGTACTGGGCCACCTTGTCCGTCTTCTTACCGAGCAGGATGTCGATGATCTGGCCCGCACCGAAACGCTGCCCCCGCTCACGCCGCAGCCGCAGCACGGCGGAGAGCAGCTTTTGCGCCGCGACCGTGCCGTCCCACGATTGCGGCGGCGACAGGCAGGTGTCGCAGTTGCGGCATGCGGCGATCTGCTGACCGAAGTAGGCGAGCAGCTGGACGCGGCGGCACCCGGGAGCTTCGCACAGCGCCAGCATGGCGTCGAGCTGGGTCTTCAGCAAGCGGCGGTGCGCATCACCGCCGTCGGAAGTATCGATCATCTTGCGCTGCTGCACGACATCCTGGAGCCCGTAGGCCAGCCAGGCGGTCGCAGGCAGGCCGTCACGTCCAGCCCGGCCTGTCTCCTGGTAGTAACCCTCCACTGACTTCGGCAGGTCGAGGTGAGCGACGAACCGCACATCCGGTTTGTCGATGCCCATGCCGAAGGCGATGGTGGCGACCACGACGACGCCGTCCTCACGCACAAACCTCGCCTGGTTGACGGCCCGTGTACGCGCATCGAGTCCCGCGTGGTACGGCAGCGCCGCTGTCCCATTCTCGACGAGGAACCCCGCGATCTTTTCCACCGAAGCCCGCGACAGGCAGTAGACGATGCCCGCGTCCCCGCCGTGTTCGGTGCGGAGCAGCTCGAGCAACTGCCGTCGTGGCTCGTTCTTCGGCACTATGCGGTATTGGATGTTCGGCCGGTCGAAACTTGCCACAAAGTGGCGAGCTTGCGCCAGATTCAGCCGTGACGCGATCTCGGCGTGCGTGGCCGGGGTAGCAGTCGCGGTCAGCGCGATGCGGGGCACGGCGGGCCAGCGCTCGTGCAGCACCGACAGAGTCAGATAGTCGGGGCGGAAGTCATGCCCCCACTGGGCCACGCAATGCGCCTCGTCGATGGCGAACAAACCGACCGTGCCGCGGTCGAGCAGCCGGAGCGTGGATTCGAGCCGCAGCCGCTCCGGCGCCAGGTAAAGCAGGTCAAGCTCGCCTGCTAGAAAGGCGGCCTCGACCTGGCGGCGCTCGCTGGGGTCCTGCGTGGAGTTCAAAAACCCCGCCCGCACACCAAGCGCGGAGACGGCTTGGACCTGATCCTGCATGAGCGCGATGAGCGGCGAGACAACGACGCCAACGCCGTCCCTGACGAGTGCAGGAATCTGGTAACACAGCGACTTGCCGCCACCGGTCGGCATCAGTACCAGGGCATCGCCTCCGGCGATGACATGGTCGATGATTTCCTGCTGCCCGGCACGGAATGAGTCGTAGCCGAAGACGCGGCGTAACACCCGCTCCGCGTCGCGCATCCGGTAGCCGATGTCGGGCGACGCCACCCGGCCATCGTATGAGTCCGCACGCGCCGGCCAGGTCCCCTCGCCCGAATACAGCCTCCTGGCGCCAGGATGTGCGCCGCTATCGCGCCGGTGCGGAGTTGATCACCGAACGTGGGCGGCCGGTTGGCCGCTCAAAGGGCATACCGGGATGTCACTGCTTGGTCAGCGCCTCGAACGCGACACCAGCCAGCTCCTGCGACACTGACCACAGCCGGGCAGCGGCGGCTTCGTCGTGCGCGGCGGAGGAAAATGACACCAGCTTGGGATGGCGTCCGCGCCGCTCACCCTGGCCGTCCGGCCCGAAGTACTCGCCGCCGCGCACACCCCCCGCGGTGGCCGCATACAGCAGGGGTAGGGCGCCGTCGTGGGCAGATTGCGCGAACAGCCGCGTCGCCACGCCAATCCCACGGGCGGCCAGGCTGGTGCCGCCCGACCGGGGGCCGGCCAACTGCAGGTTCGTGGCCGCGAACCCGGGATGTGCGCCGACAGAAACGACATCAAGCCCAGCTGCGCGCACTCGCCGGTCCAGTTCGAGGACGAACATGGCGTTGGCCAGCTTGGACTGGTCATATGCCCGCCACGGGCGGTAGGTGTGCTCGCCTTGCAGGTCGCCGAAGTCGATGCCGTTGGCCTGCTTGTGCCGGTTGCTGCTGACGGTTACCACGCGGCTGCCGGCGCGCCGCGCGAGTGCCGCCAGGAGCCGGCCGGTCAGGGCGAAATGGCCGAGATGGTTGGTGCCAAACTGGCGTTCGTAGCCCTGCGCGGTGGTCTCGCGCTGCGGGATCGCCATCACGCCGGCGTTGTTGACCAGCAGGTCCAGGCCCCGGCCGCTGGCCAGGAACGCCGTGCTGAATCGCTCGACAGACGTGAGGTCGGCCAGGTCGAGCTGGGCCAGCTCGGCGTGGCTGGCCGGCGCCTCGGCGTGAACCCGTTCCAGCGCCGCCACGCCCCGGGCGCTGTTACGGGCGGCCAGCAGCACGTGGGCACCGCTGCGGGCCAGCTGCAACACGGTCTGATAGCCCAGGCCGACGTTGCCGCCGGTGATGAGAACTGTCCGGCCCGACTGGTCAGGAATGTCCTGTGTGGTCCATCTGGCCATTTGTGTTTCCGTCATGTCCCGATCCTCGCACCGCCGCGGATGACTCAGAATGGGCGAGAGCCAGGCTCTTAGAATGAGTACCGCCGCCGTGACCTGGGGAGCAATGCGCCACATCCTGCCCGCCCTCGCCCTCGCCCTCGCGACGGTTACGAGCTGTTCGTCACCGGCGAGAACAGCGTCGCCGCACGCGGGGCACGGCGGACCACCGGCCAGCTACTATCTCTCGCTCGGTGACTCCCTGTCGCAAGGAGTCCAGCCCAATTCGTCGGGGGCCAGCGTTTCGACCAGGCACGGCTACGCCGATCAGCTCTACTCCGCGCTGCGCAGGCACAACCTGGGCCTGCGCATCGTCAAGCTGGGCTGTCCCGGCGAGACCACCAGCACCATGATCAAGGGTGGGGTATGTCCCTTTCCCGGCGGATCGCAGCTGGCCGCCGCCGCCAGGTTCCTTGGCGCTCACCGGGGCCGGGTCTCGCTCATCACCATCGACATCGGTGGCAACGACCCCAACTCGTGTATCACAAGACCCAGCATTGGCAAGCTCGTCTCCTGCATCGGCAGGTTCATCCCGGAAGCCACCGGCAACCTTACAAAGATCATGACCAAGCTCCGCCGGGCCGGCGGCCGCGCCCGCATCATCGGAATGAACTACTACGTACCTGTGCTGGTCGAGTGGCGTAAAGGCCCGGTTGGTCGGGCAATCGCGCGGGTCAGCGAGCGCCTTGCCGCCGGCTACAACGGCCTTCTGGCCAATGCCTACAAGGAGTCCGGCGCACGAATCGCCGACGTGTTCAGCGCCTTTCACACCGCAGATTTCGATCGTCAGGTCACGCTGGCGGGGTTTGGCAAGCTGCCGCGCAATGTCGCGGCCATTTGCCAATGGACCTGGGAGTGCGCGCCGCGCCCGCGCGGGCCGAACCAGCATGCCAACCGGGCCGGCTATGAGGTAATCGCCCGCGCCTTCCTGCTCGCGGATCAGGCCGGAGGCGGCGCTGTCCCAGCTCACGCCGGCGTCTCTGACGGCTAGCCGCCAGGAGACCGCAGGCCCTTAGTGGGGGTACTGATCCTCGTAATAGCGCTCGTCCGAGCGGTACACATCCTCGGTACGGCGTTCGTCGTCGACTGGCGGGCGCCGCGAATAGGACGAACGGCGGTTGCGTGCCCACGGCGCCCAGACAAAGAGCCATAGCACGAGGCCGAACCCACCAATGATCATCAAGATGTCACCGACTGTGTGCAAATTGATGCCGTGCGTCGAAACCGCCGTGATGGCGAACCTGAGGATCGCTCCGGCCGCGATCAGGATCAGGGCAGCACCGATTGTCATGACGCACCTCCCATGGGCGAGGGTGCCCAAAGAACCGGTCTTTTCCCCTTCTCAGGTAACGCAAACAAACGACGCTCGCGACCGGGGACTCCGCCAATATTCCGCCGCCGGTATTCGACGGGCCGATATTCCGCTGCTGAGCGAGGCGTTCTGCGGTCCCGATGCCCCCATCGCCGAATTGCTATCGTGGCCCGGTGACGACCGTGCCGCGAGCAGCATCCGGCCCGGGGCCAGGGGGCCGCGCCGCAGGTGCAGGCGGCCGGGAGCCGGCCGCGACGGCCGGAAACCCGGCCCAGCCGAAGCTGGCCCCCGCGGGCGGCGGCGACGCGCGCGCGGCGCAGCCGCGGCAACTGATCGTGACTGTCTACGGCCTGTACTCTCGCGCCGAAGGCGGCTGGCTGTCGGTCGCGTCATTGATCAACCTGCTCTCCGACGTCGGTGTGGACGAACCTGCGGTCCGCTCCTCGATTTCGCGGCTCAAGCGCCGCGAGATCTTGCGCGCTCGCCGCCGGTCCGGGGCGGCCGGGTATGAGCTATCCGAGACCGCACGCGCCATCCTTCGGGAAGGCGACCACCGGATCTTCCGCCGGGAGCGGGCGAGGCTGGCCGACGGCTGGCTGCTGGCCGTCTTCTCCGTGCCGGAGCCCGAGCGTCACAAGCGGCACGTGCTGAGATCTCAGCTGAGCCGTCTCGGTTTCGGCACCGCCGCGCCCGGAGTGTGGGTGGCGCCTGCGCACCTGCACGAAGCGACCGCCGATATGCTCAGCCGACTCGGCCTGTGCGGCTACGCCGATCTCTTTCGCGCCGACCACCTGGCCTTCGGCGATCTGGCTGGAAAGGTGCGCCTGTGGTGGGACCTGAACCAGATTGAGCGGCTCTACCGCGAGTTCATCGGCACTCACGAGCCCGCGTTGCACCGGTGGCGGCCAGCTCAGCCGGCGACAAGCCGGCGGGAGGCGTTTGCCGACTACGTGCGCGTGCTCACTGACTGGCGGCGCCTGCCCTATCTGGACCCCGGCATCCCGGCGGAACTCCTGCCGCCCGACTGGAACGGCATCAGGGCGGCCGAGGTGTTCTTCACGATGCAGTCCAGCCTCGCCGACGCCGCCGGCGCCCACGTTGCCGAGAGGATCATTGGTTAGCCATCCACCACGGCGATTCCCTGCACCTCGACGAGCGCTTCCGGGTCCCACAGCCGCCGCACCCCGATGGCGGCCATCGCCGGGTAGTCACGTCCGGCCAGCCCGCGCCAGACCTCCCCTATCGCACGGGCATGCGCGCGGTAGTCGTCGACATCGACGAGGTACACGGTCAGGCTCACCAGGTCGCTAGGACTGCCGCCCGCCGCGCGCAGCGCGGTGAGCAGATTGGCGAGCGCACGCTCGAACTGCCGGACGACCCCGCTGCCAGCGATGCGCCCGGCCGGATCGAGCGCGGTCTGCCCGGCAAGGAACACCATGCGGCCGCCGCTGGCCGTCACGGCATGCGAGAAACCCGACGGCCGCGCAAGCTCGCCGGGGTTGATCCGCTCGATGCTCACGCTCCCTCATATCACGGGCCGCGCGCGACTCCCCGATTCCATGGCACCGCACGCGGTGTGGCGCACACCGCGGCAGCCGTCGAGGAAAAATTTCCCGAACGGCTGTCGCTGGCGTATCACACCGCGTAATGGTCTCGTGGCGCACAAGGTATATCGCATTGTTGACGGTCGTTCTTGACACGCCATATGGTGGGCGTCATCCGGCCCGGTGGAGGGAGCAGGCGGCGTGCGGATCGCGGTGCTCGGCGGCGGACCAGGCGGGCTGTATTTCGCCGCGCTGGCCAGGCAGCTCGATCCGGGCGCTGAGATACATCTTTGGGAGCGCAACGCCCCGGACGACACGTTTGGCTTCGGGGTGGTGTTGTCGGACGAGACGCTGGGCGGGATTGAGCACGCCGATCCCGAGGTCTTCGCCGCCATGCAGCGGGAGTTCGCTCGCTGGGATGACATCGACGTGCATTACCACGGGACCGTCCTCACCTCGGGTGGCCACGGTTTTGCCGCTATGAGCCGTCACCGGCTGCTCGGCATCCTGCAGCGTCGCTGCGCGGCACTTGGGGTGCACGCCATGTACCAGACGCAAGCGCCCGATGTGGCCCAGTTGCGCGCGGATTACGACCTGGTGGTCGCCGCCGATGGCGCGAACTCCCAGATCCGGTCCCGGCTCGCCGGGGCGCTGCGGCCCGAGCTTGACACCCGGCGTTGCGTCTACATCTGGCTCGGCACCGACCTGGTATTCGACGCGTTTGTCTTTCACATCCTGGACACCCCAGCTGGAATCATGCAGGTTCACGGGTACCCGTACAGCCGTGATGCCGCCACGTTCATCCTGGAGATGCACCGCGACGTTTGGCAGCGGGCGGGGTTCGCCGATGTGGCGGCCGACGGGCTGGCACCTGGCCACAGCGACGAGGCGTCGATCCGCCTCATCCGCGAGCTTTGCGCCAAGATCTTGGGCAGGCACGAGATCTTCGGCAACAACTCCCGGTGGCTGAACTTCACCACGGTGCGCTGCGCCAGTTGGCGGCACGGCAACGTGGTGCTGCTCGGGGACGCGGCCCATACCGCTCACTTCTCCATCGGCTCCGGTACCAAGCTGGCCATGGAAGACGCGCTCGCCCTCGCGGCCTGCCTGCACGAGCAGCCCGATGTTGCCGCCGCGCTCGCCGCCTACGAAACAGAGCGCAGGGCGGTGGTCGCCTCCACCCAGCGCGCCGCGCAAGCCAGCCTGGAATGGTTCGAGAACATCGGCCAGTACACCGACCAGGACCCGCACCAGTTCGCGTTCAACATCATCACCCGCAGCCGCAGGGTGACCTACAGCAATCTGCGGTTGCGTGACCCGGAGTTCGTCGCCGGGCTGGACCGCTGGTTCGCCGCCAGCCAGGCTGGCGCTGGCGGTGCGCGTGCTGTCGGTGGCGGCGGTGCGGGCGCGGCCGGCCAGGTGGGCCAGGACGGTGTTCGCCCGCCCATGTTCCAGCCCGGCCAGATAGGGCGGCTGGAGCTGCCCAACCGGGTCATCGTCTCGCCAATGGACATGTACTCCGCCAGCGACGGCGTGCCGGGCGACTTCCACCTCGTCCACCTGGGAAGCAAAGCGCTCGGCGGGGCGGGCCTGGTGATGACCGAAATGGTCTGCGTGTCGGCGGCAGGCAGGATCAGCCCGGCCTGCGCGGGCCTGTACACGGGTGAGCAGGAGGCTGCGTGGCGGCGGATCGTGAACTTTGTGCACTCCCGGACCGGCGCCAGCATCGGTGTCCAGCTCGGGCACTCCGGCCGCAAAGGATCGACCAGGGTGATGTGGCAGGGGATGGACCAGCCGCTGGAGGAGGGCAATTGGGAGCTGTGTGCCCCGTCGCCGATTCCCTACTCGCCTGTTAACCAGATCCCGCAGGAGCTCACCGAGGCCCAACTCGCTGTGATCACCGGCCAGTTCACCAGCGCGGCACAGGCAGCGGCGAGGGCGGGCTTTGACCTGCTGGAACTGCATTGCGCGCATGGTTACCTGCTGTCGTCATTCCTTTCGCCGCTCACCAACAAGCGCACCGACTCCTATGGCGGCTCGCTGCAGGGCAGGCTGCGATACCCGCTGGAGGTTTTCGGCGCGATCCGCGCGGTGTGGCCTGCCGGGCGCCCCATGACGGTGCGGATCTCGGCCACCGACTGGCACGAGGGCGGAATCGATGTGGATGACGCGGTGGAGATGGCCCGCGCGTTCGCCGAGCGGGGCGTGGATGGCATAGACGTGTCCACCGGGCAGGTGGTCAGTGAGGAGCGGCCGGCCTTCGGCCGGAGCTACCAGACCCCATACGCCGACCGCATCCGTAACGAGGTAGGCCGCAAGTACGGGATCGCGGTGATCGCTGTCGGGGCAATCTCCTCTTACGACGATGTCAACTCGATCATCCTGGCGGGCCGGGCCGACATGTGCGCGCTGGGCCGCGCTCACCTATATGACCCGCAGTGGACGCTGCACGCGGCGGCGGACCAGGATTATTCCGGGCCGGGAGCCGCCTGGCCCGCGCCGTTCGCGGTCGGCCGCCGCAGGCCGCAGACCGGCCGCACGGACGGTCCCCGCCCCCGTCTGGAGTTGATTCGCATCGGCGCTCCGGCCACCGCGCATGCCCGGTGGCGGCCCAGCCAGGTGGGTCACTGACCGTCAGCGGCCTCGCCAGCGTGGCTCGCGCTGAGCGCTGAAGGCGGCGTGGAACTCCGCGTAGTCTTCGCCGGTCATCAGCAGGGCCTGGGTCATCGCCTCAAGCTCGATCGCGGCGGAAAGGCTCATGTCCTGCTCGCGGGTGAGCAGCGCCTTGGTCTGTGCGTACGCCTGGGCTGGCCCGCTGGCGAGCCGGCCCGCCAGATGGTCCACTGCCTGGTCTAGTTCGTCGTCGGCAACGAGTTCGCTGATCAATCCGATCCGCTCCGCCTCGGCGGCGTCGATGGTGTCCCCCAGCATCAACAGCTTGGTCGCCCGGCCCAGCCCGACCAGCCGGGGAAGCAGATATGCGGCGCCCATATCCGCGCCGGACAGACCCACGCGAGTGAACAGGAACGCGAACCTGGCCGCCGGCGTCGCGATCCGGAAGTCCGCAGCGAGCGCGATGACCGCACCCGCCCCGGCGGCCATGCCGTGCAGCACAGCGATGACAGGGATGGGGGACTCCCGCATACCCCGAATGACCTCACCGCTCATCCGGGTGAACGCGAGCAGTTGGTCGTGGCCCATCCGCAGTGTCGCGCCGATGATCTCGTGCACATCCCCGCCGGAGCAAAACGCCCGCCCGGCGCCACGCACGACGAGCACCCGGACGTCGCCCCGGTGAGGCAGTTGTGTGAGCAGGTCACGTAGATCCGCATAGGCCTCGAAGGTGAGAGCGTTGAGCTTTCCCGGCCGGTCGAGGATGACCGTCGCGATTCCATCCGCGACTTGGAATCTGAAGTGGTGCCACTGTTCGTTGAGGGGCACCGATCCGCGAAACGGACTCATCGCCTGCGCACCTCCGGCCCCGGACGCGTCCGGCCTGCCGCCGCAGACCATGTCTCGAAGCTGTGACTCCCGTCACATCAGCAACATAATAGAGGTCCCTGACGCCTGCCGATGGCGGGAGGCACGCCGTTCCGGAGCTCGCCAGCGCCCAGTTCCGGAGCCCGCCCCAGCGCCCAACTACATGATCCACTGGCACGGAGACTTGTCAGCGAAATGACCTAAAACTCTCCGCTGTAAGGGATCATGACTATTTCGTGGCTCCGCTCCATGCTGGCGATGGCCCGTGGGGGGCCATCCCACCCGGACCCACCTCACGGGCGCGATGATCTCGCGGTCCGTTGACTGTCGTCAGAGACAGTGAATACTGGTGCTACCGCCAGAGCGGGCTGCTCAGAAGGGGTGCTAGCCATGCCGCTTTCGCCCTCCGCCCACATCGATACCTTCTGCCGGGACAACCTCCCGCCCGAGGATCAATGGCCGGAACTGCGCTTCGATCTTCCGGAACTGCGCTATCCGGAGCGACTCAACTGCGCCGAAGCCCTGCTGGACGCCACCGTTGCCCACTATGGCCCGGATCGCCCCTGCCTGCGCACCCCCACGCAGACCTGGACCTACGGCGACCTGCTTCGTCACGCGAACCAGGCCGCCCAGGTGCTCACCGAGGATTTCGGTCTCGTCCCAGGCAACAGGGTCCTGCTGCGCGGGCCGAACAACCCATGGCTCATCGCCGCCTGGCTCGCCGTGCTGAAGGCCGGGGGCGTGGCCGTGACCACCATGCACCTGCTGCGCAGTGGTGAGATCGCCACGCTCGCCGATCTCACCAGGCCCAATCTCGCCGTCTGCGACCACAGGTTGGCCGGCGAGCTGATCGCCGGCGCACCCGGCCTGCCGGTCGCCTGCTACGGGGGCGGCGACGGCGACGATCTAGCGAGCCGTTGCGAGGTAAAGAGCGGCAGTTTCCCGGCCGTCGCCACAGCCGCCGACGACGTCGCCTTGCTCGCCCCGACCTCAGGTACCACCGGTAAGCCCAAGGCCACCATGCATTTCCACCGCGATGTGCTGGCGATCAACGACACGTTTGGTCGGCACGTGCTGGCAGCGACCCCGGACGACGTATTCGCGGGAACGCCGCCGGTGGGGTTCACCTTCGGGCTGGGCGGCCTGGTGGTCTTTCCGCTCAGCATCGGGGCATCAACGCTGCTCCTGGAGCGGGCCACCCCCGACGAGCTGGCCGATGCGATCGGAGACCTCGGTGTGAGCGCGCTGTTCACAGCGCCGACCATGTACCGGGCGCTGATGGCGACCGGCAAGAACGAAGCCCTGAACCGCCTGCGGCGCTGCGTGTCGGCGGGGGAGCATCTGCCGGTCACGGTGTGGGCGGACTTCCACCGCGCCACCGGCATCAAGATCATCGACGGGATCGGCTGTACCGAGCTGCTGCACATCTTCATCTCCGCCGCCGGGGAACGCATCCGGCCCGGCGCGACCGGCTTGGCGGTACCTGGTTTCGAGGCGGCGGTCCTGGATGAGGACGGCAAGCGGGTGCCGGATGGCCAGGCCGGCCGCCTCGCTGTCAAGGGCCCCACCGGTTGCCGTTACCTGACCGACGATCGCCAGCGCCGCTATGTGGTGGACGGCTGGAACATCACCGGGGACACCTACATACGTGACGGCGACGGCTACTACTGGTACCAGGCACGCAGCGACGACATGATCATCACATCGGGCTACAACGTCGCCGGGCCGGAGGTGGAGCAGGTGCTGCTCGGCCACGCCGACGTGGTGGAGGCGGGCGTGGTCGGTGCGCCCGATCCCGAACGCGGCACGATCGTCAAGGCGTATGTGGTGCTGCGCGACAGCGCGGCGGCCGGCCCGGCCAAGGTCGCCGAGCTTCAAGCCTTCACCAAAAAGGCCATCGCGCCCTACAAGTACCCCCGGGCCATCGAGTTCCTCGACTCTTTGCCGCGGACCGCAACCGGAAAGATCCAGCGTTACCGGCTTCGGCAGCTTGCTGGTAAACAACGCTGAGGCATGCCCAAGCTGATGGTCACGTCCGCCGCTGACGTCGTTGTCGTTGGCGCCGGGCACAACGCCCTGATCACCGCCGCCTACCTCGCCACGGCCGGGCTTGAGGTAGTCGTGCTCGAAGCCCGCGAGGTGGTCGGCGGCAACACGGTGACCGAAGAGCTCACGCTGCCCGGTTTCCGGCACGACGCGTGCTCGAGCGCGCACGTGCTCATCCAGTCGAACCCGCTGATCCGCGACGATGAGCTCGGCCTCGGCCGGTTCGGGCTGACCTATGCGCACCCTGATCCCGCCGTCGTCATGGCGTTGCGGGATGGGTCGAGCCTGGTGATGTGGCGGGGGGCCGATGCGACGGCGGCCGAGATCGCGCGGCGGTCTCCGCGCGACGCCGACGCGTACCTAGGCCTGCTCGCCGACTGGGAGGACGGCCTGCAGCAGGCTCACGGCCGGTGGAACGCCGGGACCCTGGACCCGGGCTCGTGCGAGCAGGACCGCCGCTACGCGCAACTGCGCGACCGCAGCGCCTGGGACGTCGTCCACGACCGGTTCCACGACGACGGCGTACGCGACTTTCTGCTCTGGCTCTCCTTCGCGACGATCCAGCGACCCCGCCGCCACGGCACCGGTGTGCTGCCGTTCGCCATCACTTCGGGCCGCACCCAGTTTGGCTGGGCAACGCCGATCGGCGGCTCGGACGCACTTCCGCGGGCACTCGCACGGCTCGTCGAAGACCGGGGCGGCGTCGTGCTCACCGGCCATCCTGTCGAGCAGATCCTGGTGCGCGAGGACCACGCGCAAGGAGTCCGCTGTGCGGGCGGGGAGGTGTACAACGCGCGCCGGGCGGTCGTGTCGAGCGCACACCTCACCCAGGTCGCGGGCATGCTCAGCGGATGCGAACCTCCGCTCGAACTGCTCGCCGCACGTCAGGCCTGGCGGCCCGGCCTTACGCTGTTTGCCGTCCATCTCGCCCTGCGCGGGGGGCTGCGCTATCCGATGCCAGGGGGCGAGACGATGGCGGCGGTGGCCGGCGGAATCGGCTCGGCCGCCGGGCTCGGCGAGCAGATCGCCGCTTTCGACCGCGGCGAGACCGACCAGGCTGACCCGTGGTTGTTGCTCGTCTGCCCGGACAGCGTTGACGCTTCCCGCGCGCCACCCAGCCAAGCGACCGCCAAGCTGCTGACCATCGCGCCGCCGGTCCTCGCCCGCGGCCGGGGGTGGGATGCGGAGCGAGATCGGTTCGCTGCGCAGCTCGTCGAGCACGCGGCAGCGCGCGTGAGCGGCCTGACCGTCGAGGACGTGCTGGCCGTCCGCGCCGAGTGCCCGCTCGACCTGGAGCGGCGCAACCCACACAACGTCGGAGGCTCCTGCCACGGCGGCGAGTTTGTCACCCCGGGCGGGGCGGCTGGCGGGGCCGACGGCGGACCGGTCCTTGTTGGCTGGGCTGAACCACGCCTGCTCCCCGGTCTTTATCAAACCGGAGCAACCGCCCACCCGGGCGGGTCAGTCTCCGGTCGGCCGGGACGCCTCACCGCACGGCGCGTTCTCGAAGATCTGGGCATCGACCCGTCTGGCGTCATGGGTGACCGCTGAGCGGCAGGCCCGGCGTCGGCCTGGGCACGCCGCCGACGCCTTCGGCCGACGCCGCTCGCGCTATGCCATCGGGACGCGGTGGAGTCAGGTCGTGCGCTGCGTCGGCGCGTGACATCTCGTAGTAGATCCACCACGTTCCGTCTACGGCGAGGACGTCGAGGTAACGGACCGATCCGGTCCCGAATGGACTGAACACCCAAGGGCGGCCGGTGCTGAGCCGCTTCCAGTGCCGCAGGTCGGCGGAGGCCGCGACGCCGCAGCGCTCCTCGTAGTTCTCAGCCGCGCTCGCCGACCCGTCGTAGCAGCCGACATAACGTGGGCCAACCGGCACCACGCAATGTCGAAGCTCAGCCGCGGTCAGACGCCGCGCCACGCGGGCGGCGCTGTCGGTAGGTGAGCAGGAACCGCTGCTTTTCCGGCTCATAAAGCACCTGCGGGCACCCAGCCCAGTAACCGGGCTCGTCGCGTTCAGGTTCCCTGATCGTGACGCCTCCGGCGGGGTCAAATGACGGCATCGGCGCGATCATGCGATGCTTCCAGATGGGGCATGGGCTCTCCTGTCACAGGGGCGTCCTACCCCGGTGGCCGAATCGCGCACGAGGGACATCCGTCCCTGGGTCGTGATCGGGCCAACGGGCAAAAGGTGGAGAAGCGGAGTACAACCATGGAGGAGTTCACATGCGAAAGCTCTTAGTAGCCATCGTGGCGCTCGCCTTCATCGTGGCCGTGCCCACCGCCGTGATGGCGGCCACTGGTGCGTTCAGCTCATCGGTTGACCTGCAGCGATCTAAGTGGGACACGACCCAGGTAGCGACCTCGAGCCAGACGTGGCGGCCCATCGCGAACCTGAGCACGCTCAACATCTGTTCGCTGAATCAGGTGACCGCCACGCTGAGCGTGGAGCTTACCGGTGCGCCGGCCGGGTTCCAGATCCGGGCCGACGGAGGCCCTCTCATGCAGCCAGGGTCTGTCCGGTTCGTGCCCGCGGGTGCCCATGACTCCTTCTCCTTCACCTTCGTGCTGAGCCTGGGCACATTCGAGAACAACGATCACCATGCCTTCGAGGTCGAATGGCGGTCACCAACGGGAGGGACAACGACGCTGGAGCGGGCAACGCTCAATCTGCAGTACCAGCAGGGCACACATAGCTGCTAGAGCGGGTAGCCCGCAGGCTCCAGGCACGGCACGGCGGGGCGCGGTACGGCGCCGCCCAGGCGGCGCCGTGCCGCGTCACCGCAGTGGAGGAAGCTGTTGGTCGGTGGCCAGCACTGTGCGGAACGGGTCGCCTCGCTCCGCCACGCGGTCGAGCACGGTACGGATCGTGAAGGAATCGGGCCGCAAGGAGGGATCGTCAAGCTCGTCCCATTCGATAGGAGTGGAGACAGGTGCACCCGCGGCCGCGCGTGGGCTGTACGGCGCTACGAGCGTCTTGTTGATGGCGTTTTGCGTGAAATCAAGCCGGGCCTGGCCGCCGCGCTCGCGCACATCCCACTTCCAGCTCACCAGATCGGGCACCACCGCACCGACGGCGCGTGAGAGCTGTTCGACCCACGCCCTCGTCTGACCGAAACTGCGTGCCCGCGCGGTCGGCACCCAGATCTGGATGCCGCGCCGGCCCGTGAGCTTCGGCTGCGCCCGCACGCCCAGGTGCTGCAAAGCGGTGCGGTGCAGGCGGGCCAGCACCAGAATGTCATCCCACGACGTGGCCGAGCCGGGATCGATGTCGATCAGGGCGTAGGTCGGGCGGTGTGGCTGGTCGGTGCACGAGGTCCAGGCGTGCCACTCAAGGGCGCCGAAGTTGGCCGCCCATACCAGGGCGGCCGGCTCGCCCACCACGAGGTAGGTTGTGGTCTCTCCCGCGTCCGCCTCAGGGTTGTCCCAGCGCGGGATCCACTCCGGCGCGTGGCTGGGCAACTGTTTGTGCCAGAAGCCCTCGGTGTCGGCACCACCAGGGAAGCGGTGCATGTTGAGTGGGCGGTCGGCCAGGTAGGGCAACACGACCGGGGCTATCAGGGCCGAGTAGCGCACGAAGTCCCGCTTGGTCACCGGCGCCTCTCCGGGACGCGCGGGGAACAGCACCTTGTTGAGGTTGGTGACCCGGAGCCGGCGGCCGAACACCTCCCACGTGCCGCTGGCCCGCAGCCCGTCGAGGGCAGCAAGCTCGTCCGGGCTCGGCCCGGCGACGGCGGCGCCGCCCACGAGGACCGACGCCCGAGCGGCAGGCAAGTCGGATCGCCACAGCCGTTGCGGGTCCGCCTTCACCTCGTTGTTGGTGCGGCCGCTCTGCACCGACCGTGCGTGGTCCTCCGGATCCCAGCCCTCGACGGCGTACTGGTCACGTTTGTGCAGCAACAACCACTCCTGGCCCGAGCCTTCGCGCCCGCGCCGCACAAGGACCAGTCGGCCCTGCAGCTTCTCGCCGTGCACCTCGGCGTGCAACTCCCCGGCGGCGACCGCGGCGGCTGGGTCATCGGTGCCGTGCGGTTCCCACGTGCCCCTGTCCCACACGATCACATCGCCGCCGCCGTACTCCCCGGCCGGGATCACGCCCTCGAAGTCGAGGTATTCGATGGGATGGTTTTCAACGTGTACGGCGGCCCGCTTCACATTCGGATCCAATGTCGGGCCCTTGGGCACGGCCCAGCTCACGAGCACGCCGTCGATCTCGAATCTGAGGTCGTAGTGGAGTCGGCGGGCGCGGTGCCGCTGCACGACGAACCGGCGGGCGCCGTCGGCGGGCGCCATGGACGGCGCGCCGGACGGCTCGGGCGTACGGCTGAAGTCCCGCTTGCGTTGATAGGGCGCGAGCTGCCCGGCTGCCTTCTTCACCTTTTCATCCTGCCTGTGACCGCTTGTGAGGGCTGTGGACGGTGTGCAGGGATCTCCGGCGCCGATGTCATGTGCCACGAAGCGGAGCCGTTCGGGACCTGCCGTTGGTTTGCTTCTTATTCTCAACGGCTGCCGCTGTGTGGCACTGTCCCCCGGGATGAGATCACGGCAAGCTGTTCGGATACCCAGCGATGCACGTCGTGGGTGCGGACGCGCCTGGCCATGGCGGCTACGGCGGCGCGGCGGTCGCCAACGGGGAGCCGGAGCGCGTGTTCGATGCGCTGGGACAAACCCTCGACATCGAACGGGTTGCACGCCACGGCCTCGCGTAGCTCGGTGGCTGCGCCGGTGAACTCGCTGAGGACGAGCGAGCCGTTGCCACCGCGGGCCTGCTGGACGGTGACGTACTCCTTGGCGACGAGGTTCATTCCGTCGATGAGCGGGGTGACGAGCAGCGTGGCCGCGACCGCGTAATAGGCGGCGAGCTGCTGCTGCGGCAACCCCCGGTGCAGGTAGTGAACCGGCACGTCGGAGCCGGGTTCGGTGAACCGCCCGTTGATCCGCCCGATGTGGCGTTCCACCGCTGCTCGCAGGTTGCGGTACTCTCGCACATCGTCCCGGCTGGGCACGGCGACCTGCAGGAATGCCAGGTTGGCGCGCATGTCCGCGCAGCGCTCGAGGAGCATTTCGACCGCAAGCAGCCGCTCGACAATGCCCTTTGTGTAGTCGAGGCGGTCGACGCCGAGCAGCAGGGTCCGGCCGGCGAATTGCTGACTGAGCGCCTCGACGTCGCGGTCGGTCGCTCGGTCGACGGCGTGTCGGCCGAACTCGGCCGCGTCGATCGAGATTGGCGCGCTCGTTGTCGACACCACCCGCCCGTCAGGCAGCGTGATCGTCGGCCCGCGTACCTGGACGCCATGATCGGCCAGCAGCCGACCGCACGCACGGACGAAGTTGGTGCGATACCGCTCGGCGTGGAAGGACACCACGTCGGCACCGAGCAGCCCGAGCAGGATCTCCTGCCGCCACGGCAGACGGGCGAAAATGTCCGGTGGCGGCCACGGCACATGCAGGAAGAACCCGATGGGCTGATCTGGTCGCCGCTGTCTGATCAGCCGCGGGACGAGCATGAGGTGGTAGTCATGTACCCACGCGAGCGCGCCTCGCCGCTCGGATACAGCGGCGAGGGCAATGTCAGCGAAAGTGGCGTTGACCTGCTGGTAGCTCTGCCACCAGGCGCGCTCGAATCGTGGTTTTTCGATCGCGTCATGCAGCAGCGGCCACAACGTAGCGTTGGCGAAGCCGTGATAATAGTGACGGATTTGAGTGGCGGAAAAGCTGATCGGCAGTAGCCGAACGTCCATATCGGGCAGCGTCGGGGGCGTCCCCTTCCTACCGCCGTCCCAGCCGACCCACGCGCCGGTGTGGGTCGTCATCACCGGTCGCAGCGCGGTGACGAGGCCGCCTGGGGAGAGCTCCCAGCCATCGTCGCCGTGCTGGACAGGAAGCCGGTTGGCGATCGCGACGACGGGAGACGATGTTTGCTGGCCGTCGGCTGCCAGGGTGTTGGTGGTGTTCATCTCTTGTCACCGTCTTCGTCCTATGTCACCGTCGCGCCAGCACCGTCGTCGCCAGCGCCGCGGATGTCACCTCGGGGTGCGATGGGACCCGCAATGCGACATCCACGGTGTTCGTCATCGTTACGGTCTTGGTCGCGGTCACCGTCGCGGTCACCGTTGCAGAGCCCGGCCATCGATGGTCGTTCCCGCTCCGTCTACCCCCAGATCACGTGCCCAAATACGGCAGGCTCGATCCGGCACCGTGATGATCTTCTGCGGCGTCGCTTTAGGTCGGTCCAGATTTGGGTGGTTTGGCTTCTCGAATGCGGGTCAGAGTAGGTCCGCATGACTCGGATCGAAACGAGCGGGAGAAACGTTCTCGCTGACCTAGACCAACGCGTACCCACGTCGTTCTACTGGTCGCTGACGCTGCTCGCGACGATCGGTGGCTTCCTGTTCGGGTACGACACAGCCAACATCGGCTCCGCGCTACCGTTCGTGCCTTACTCGCTGAACGGTTTCGCGCTCGGCTACCTGGTCGCAGGTGCATCGCTGGGCGCCGCCGCCGGAGCCCTCCTGGCGGGCCCGCTGGCGGACCGGTTCGGGCGTAAGTCCCTGCTGGTCACCGACGCCCTCATCTACGCCCTCGGCGCGATCTTGTCGGCGGTGACGCCAAACTCAACGGTGCTGCTCATAGCCCGTACGCTGATTGGCCTGGCCATTGGCGCGGACTCCGCGATCGCCACCGCGTACATCGCTGAGTACGCTCCGCGTAACCGGCGTGGCGCGCTCAGCATGCTGCAGCAGTGGATGATTACGGTCGGCATCCTGGCGGCCTTTGTTGTGGCGCTGATCATCCTGTGGGCGCTCCCACACAGCGCGGGGACCGTGGACTGGCGGCTGATCCTCGGGCTCGGCGCGGTTCCGGCCCTGATCGGGCTGGCGCTGCGTACCCGGATGCCCGAATCACCCAGGTGGTTGCTGCGGCACGGCAAATACGAAGAAACCCGGCGTGCGCTCGGCCGTCTCGGCACCGAGGCGTCGCTCGAGGACGTGCACTTCACAGCGCGCCAGCTCCAGTCCGCCGATCGGCGGGGTGAACATGTCCGCCGCAGGATGTGGACGACCGGGGTGAAGACGGCGCTGATCGTGGTGTGCGCGTTCTTCGTCTTCCAGCAGATCACCGGCATCAACGTTCCCCTCTACTACGGGCCGAAGCTGCTCGGTCCGCTGTTCCAGGCCGGCAGCTCGAAGGTTGCCGCCACCATGGCCGGTGTCGAGGTCACGGCCATCATCGCCGCGGTCAACGTGATCGCCACCTACTTCGCTTTCCGCTGGATCGACCGGATCGGCCGACGGAAGCTGGCGATGGGCGGCTACGCCGGTATGTGCGCCGCAGCGCTGATCTCAGCGCCTGGGCTGCTGCTGCTGTCCGGGCTCCCGCGAATCATTCTCGTGATGATTGCGCTGAATGCGTTCGTCGCCTCCTTCGCGATCGGCGTCGGCGGGACCGGCTGGCTGATCCAGGGCGAGGTCTTCCCGACCGGGGTCCGTGGGCAGGCCGCAGCGGTCGGTGCGAGCGTGGACTGGATCGCCAACTTTGCGCTCATCGAGGTGTTTCCGACCTGGCAGACGGGCATTGGCCTGGGCTGGATCATGGTCTGCTTCGCTGCCCTATGTCTGCTCGCCATCGCGTTCGTCCACCGGTTCCTGCCGGAGACGAAGAATCGCTCCGTCGAGGAGATCACCCAGCTGTTCGAGAAGCAGGCGGACTCTGGGGCTGGCCCGCGAGCCGAGGGGCCACCGGCGCGAGGCGCCGCCGCAGCCTGAGGCTGCGCGCCAGCCTGCGGGCTGCACGCCAGCCTGAGGCGGTCAGTTTGGGCCCGCCACCATCGGCCACCCGACGCCCGGCAACAGCGTCCGTGATCCACTAGCGCGGAGACTTCTCAGCCACTTGCTGAGAAGTCTCCGCGTCAAGGGATCATGACGCAACTGGCGGGGTGCCCGGCGGAGGTATCGTCGCCTCGTGACAGCCGCGCGGAGTGACCCGGCCAGAGGGCCGGTGGACGCTACCCAGGTGCCGCGGTATGCCGGACCGCCCACCTTTGCCCGACTACCGCGACTCGATGAAGTGCCGGGTGCCGACATCGCCGTCGTTGGCGTGCCGTTCGACTCGGGCGTGAGCTACCGCCCGGGTGCTCGATTCGGGCCCGGGCACGTGCGCGCGGCATCCAAGCTGCTGCGGCCCTACAACCCCGCGCTGGGTGTGGAACCCTTCGCGGTCCAGCAGGTCGTTGACGCTGGGGACCTGCCGGTCAGCCCTTTCGACATCGCCGAAGCGATCAACCAGATCGAGGCGGGGGCGGACAGGCTCGCGGACCAGGGCGCGCGGCTGCTGACGCTCGGCGGCGATCACACGATCGCGTTGCCCCTGCTGCGGGTGATGGCCCGTCTGCACGGGCCGGTCGCGGTCCTGCACTTCGACGCGCATCTGGATACGTGGGACACCTACTTCGGGGCGCCATATACGCACGGCACGCCATTCCGGCGGGCATCCGAGGAGGGCTTGATCGACCGTGAGCACTCGGTGCACGTCGGAACTCGCGGGCCGCTGTACGCCGCTGCGGACCTGACCGATGACGAGGTGCTTGGGTTTCAGGTCATCGCGTGCGTGGATTTCGACACGCACGGCGTCTCCGGCGTGATCGAGCGGATGAAGCGCCGCCTCGCCGAGCGGCCCGTGTATGTGTCAGTGGACATCGACGTCCTTGACCCGGCCCACGCGCCCGGCACCGGAACCCCGGAGGCTGGTGGCATGAGTTCCCGCGAATTGCTTGCCGTCCTGCGGTCGCTGGCTGGCATGCGACTGGTCGGCGCGGATGTCGTTGAGGTCGCGCCCGCCTACGATCACGCGGAGATCACCGGTATCGCGGCCGCTCACATCGGCTACGAGCTGGTGTCGGCCATGGCTATCCCGGGACGGCCGGAATTCCATCATCCGCATCGATGAGTCACGGTCGGTCCGGCCGCGACCAATCCCGCTGCGCGGCCCGCGTGCTCGGCCCGGGCGCCCGGGCCGAGCACACCGTGTGGCCGCACTCCCTACGTGCACGTCCGGGCGCGTGGCGAATTGAAGCTGCGGCGGCAGCAGTCGGCCCGCCGCGTCGCCTGTGGATGGGATTGTGGATGGGCTCGTGGACAAGCTGGCTGCGTGGGGGATAACTGCCGGGGTTTTGTGGATAGGGGTGTGGATCGCTAAAGAATCTTGAGATGGGTGCCTGAGGCCTCTTGTGCGGTGGTGCGGGGAGGCAGTAGAACTGCTCTCACCACTAAATATGGCGGGCCGTTCCGGGGGTGACTCCGGGTGCGGGAAGGGCCGGGAGACTGGTGCTTTGCGTTCGGGCCTGGTGTGTTGGTGGTGGGCTCGTGGTCGGTTGTGCCGGGTGACCGGTGCGCTGGCAGCTGCGGGTCCGGGTGAGGCCCCTCCATCTCATACATGGAGGGGCCTCACTCAATTGTGCCCGAGCGTGAGCTGTTCACCCGCTTTGACACGCCCACAAATCCTCCAGAACACGCATCGTCGCCGCCACGGCGCACTAGCGCTCATTCAGTGCGTGCGGTCGCCACCTGCGCGCGCGGCTGGCGCGCCGCAATGTGCCTCGCCACATAGGCCGCATCCCGGCCCACGCCACCAATGAGCATCGAGCTGAAGGCGTACCCGAACATCAGGCCCGCGAAGTACAGCCCCGGCGCGGACGCGACAACGCCGCGATACTGTTCCGGCCACCCGTCCTCGCCTGTGATGGGCACGTGGATCCAGCTGAAGTCGTTCCGGAATCCTGTGCACCAGATCACGTTCGTGGTTTCCAGTACCCGGCCGTCGTCGAGCATGGGCAGCCCGTCGCGGACACCAACGGTGCGAGCGTTCGTGTGCTCCACCCCCACGGCCTTCAGGTGGGGAAGCTTGACGCGCAGCAAAGGCCCACCATGCCCGCGGACCTCCTGCTGCATCTTCCGCCCCATCGGTGTCCTGACGGTCAGCACATGATTGGCCGCGAACCACAGCAACGGGAGGATCCGGCGAGCTGGCCGGCCCTCGATGTCAAACGGCGCCTGACCGCGCACCCGGCCGGACAGCCAGGTCTTGTGTTCGGCCGCCACCTCAAGCGCAATGTCGGCGCCTGAGTGGGCCGCGCCTACCACCAGGACATCGCCCGGCAGCAGCTGGGACGGATTGCGGTAGTCGCTCGAGTGCAGCTGCCTGATGCCGGGGTCCAGCTGGTCGGCGAACGGCGGCGTCCACGGGACTTGCTGTGCTCCTGTCGCGACCACTACCTGCGTTGCCTGGAAGCGCCGCTGGCCTGCCGTGAGGAGGTAGCCGTCCCGCGGGTTCCCGGTCGGCCACAGCCCATCGACTCGTACGCCCGTCAGGACGGGCAGCTTCATATGGGCGGCGTAACCCTCCAGGTAGTCAGCCATCTGCTGGCCCGAAGGGAAGGTGTGCGGCGACGCGGGAAAGGGCATTCCTGGCAGCGCGTCGTATTTCGCCGGCGAGTACAGGCGCAGCGAGTCGTACCGGTCGCGCCAGCCATCTCCTGGGCGTTTGTGCTGGTCAAGGATCGTAAATGTCCGGCCGAGCCTGGCCAGGTGGTACCCGACCGCCAAACCGGCCTGTCCGCCTCCGACGATCACCGTGTCGAACCGCTCCGCGGCGGTCCCGACCGCGGCGGCGTCCATCACGTCGTATTGTGCCTTCATCGATGCCTCCCCTGCGTCCGGATAAGGAACGTCTGATCGCGACGCTAGGACTCGGCCGGGACTTGGCGCGTCGGGCTAATTGCCCAAGCCGCGTAACCGCTTGGCGTGGGTAATTCTGTGTAGGCGATGTCCCGCTCTTCGTGCCGGAGGCGCAGACCAGCGCAGCGAACCGGGGTTCTCGAGCAGGCCCTCAGGTGAGCCCGTGCTCGTACGCGTATGCCGTGGCGGCAGATCTCGACGCAACGTCCAGCTTGATGAAGATGTTGCTGACGTGACGCGCCACTGTCTTCTCGCTCAGGAACAGGTCGTTGGCGATGGCGCGGTTGCTCTTGCCTGCGGCCACGAGGCGGAGCACCTCAACCTCGCGGGCGGTCAGCCCCGCGGTCGCGGTCGTGGCGGTCGGTTGGGACATTGCTTCTACGCGTGCCACGTCGGGGGCGGCGCCGAGCTCGGAGAATATCCACTTCGCCGCATCAAACTCCATTGCCGTGCCGTCCTCGTCTCCCAGTTCGCGGCACGCGATCCCGATCAGCACCCGCGCCCGCGCGCTCTCGTAGGGCGTCTCGAGCTCTTGCCACGCCCGCCACGCCCGGCGCAAGACCTTAAGTGCCGCGCGAGGATCTTCGTCCGCGAGCAGTACCGACCCCCGCGCGATGTCGGCTACGGCTCGCAATGCCGCAACGTCAAACGCCTCGGCGATATCTGACAACTCCTCCGCTGCCGTACGTGCCGTGACAGTGTCACCCGCTGCCAGTGAAATCTCGACCGAGGCCGACAAACGCTGGCCTCGGGTCAGTGAATCCCGCGCCTCTTCGGCCGAGCGGCGGATCGCCGCCGTTGCGGTGTCCAGCTTGCCTTGCGCAAGGCGCAGCAGCGCCAGGCCGGGCTGAGGTTCGTGGCCCCGGCGGTTGGCCGCTCTGTACGCCTCTTCGGCGAGCGCGAACTCGCCGCGGAGCCGGTGCAACTCGCCCCGCTGGTAGAAGGCCATCCCAAGGGCCGGCTGCGGAGGCGGCTGCGCCAGCCGCTCACAGGCTCGTCGCGCCTCAAGCAGGGCATCCCCCCACAAGCCGTGTAGCTGCATGATCTGGGAACGATGCACCAGGCACTGTCCGCGGTAAGGGACAAGATCGGGCTGAGCCTCGCACCAATGGCTCAGTGCCGTAGTCCACTCCCTGGCCCGTTGAAGATCGAAGAGCTGCTGACAGACCCCGATCACGGCGCAGTAGGCGAGGCCGGTAACCAGCGGCGACACTTCGCCGCCTGCGACACCGATCATGACCTCATCGAGGAGCGCAACGCCTCCCGCCGGGTTCCCGGCGGCGATCAGGGCTTGCCCGTGACCCATCCGCCCCAGCGTCAGCAGGTCGCGGTCACCGAAGCGGTCGCCTATCTCCGCGGCCTCAGCGAAGACGTGGCGGGCGGTATCGCTATCGCCGTCAGACAGGGCTTGCAGTGCGCGCGGAAGGAGCAGGAAGCCATACTCCGCGCCGCCGGGCTCGGTGCCCTCGAGCAGTCGCTGGGCCCGCGCGAGCCAGCCCCCGGCGCGGGCCATCTCGCCCGCGATGATCAACTGGAATCCCAGCCAGAACGCGCACCGGGCAGCGCCTCTGGCATCGTCACGCGCCACCCTCACGTGGAACGCGCGAGCCCGCGCGTCCTCGCTCTCGCCGTCTTTGCCTAGGAGGTACGCCGCGATCGCGAGCCGCTCCAGATCGTCCGGTTCGAGCTGCGACTCTTGATCTACCGAGCGCAACTGGGCGAACGCGGCACCCCACGCCTGGTTGCGAAACGACTCGCGCCCAGCAGTTACGTCGATCGCGGTGGCCATGAACCCCCCTCGTTCACGCACGTCCCCAGTGTTCTCGCGCTTCACTGACTGATCGTGGCTTCTCCCATTTCACCGCCAAGAGCCCAAAGACTCCAGTCGTGGCGCGGTACGCCGCGCAATGCCCCGTGGCGCACTGCGGGGTGCTGTGTCGCGGATTGCTCCCCCGGACCCATTTACGGGTATGCTGGCGTGCCGGCCCGTCGGCCGGCGCCGCCTACGCAGGCCGGCCGCTGAGGTGGCGGAGTAGCTCAGTCAGGCAGAGCAAGCGGCTCATAATCGCTGTGTCGCCGGTTCAAGTCCGGCCTCCGCTACGAGTTCGCTGGTTTCCATCCGGGCTCCGGCGAGCCGCGCCCGCAAGGGCAATGTCCGCCCGCCCAGACCAGGAGAAAGGCACTCCATCGTGGCTGCCACCGACGTCAGGCCGAAGATCACACTGGCCTGCCAGGAGTGCAAGCACCGCAACTACATCACCAGGAAGAACCGGCGCAATGACCCGGACCGCCTGGAGCTGAGGAAGTTCTGCCCGAACTGCCGTAAGCACCAGCCTCACCGCGAGACCCGCTGAGTCGTTGCCCGGCGGCGCCAGCCGAATGTCATTCTGTTAACGTCAACGTTCGCTAGCGTGCCCTGGTGGGACGCTTGGGGGTGTGGTTTCGCGGTCGGGTACCCGCGGTCGACGGGTGCTGGGCACCGTTGGGCCCGGGCGGGCGGGTACGTATATGTCCGGACCGTCACGCGCATCCGACCCCTGCCGCGGGCGCGTACCGGGTCACTGGCCACGCGGAGGGCTGCATGGCAATAAATCGGGACTATATCGGCCGGGCGTTCCCTGCGACCGAACCGTATGAGGTCAGCCGGGTCAAAATCGCCGATTTCGCCACCGCGATCGGGGATCCGAATCCCGTTTTCCGCGACCGGGATGCGGCGCATGCCGCCGGTCACCGGGATATCCCCGCGCCGCCCACATTCCCGATCGTGATCAGCATGGCGGGCAGTGCTCGTGCGGTGATGGACCCCGGGCTTGGCGTCGACTACGCGATGGTCGTGCATGGCGAGCAACGTTTTGAGTACCGCCGCCCGCTTTATGCGGGCGACGTCGTCACCTCGCAGTCGACGATCTCCAACATCCGAGATGCTGCCCGCAACGTTCTGATCACGACCCGGACTGAGATCAAGACCGTCGAGGGAGAGCCTGTCTGTACCGCCTACTCCACGATCGTGGAGCGCGGCGGGGCTGGGAACTGAAAGGGGCGCCAGCGACATGACTGCACAGGTCAAGTACGCCGATGTCGAAGTGGGAACGGAACTGGGCCCGCAGTCCTACCAGGTGCAGCGGGTTGATCTCGTCAAGTACGCGGGCGCATCGGGCGACTTCAACGTGATCCATTGGAACGAGCGGATCGCCAAGTCGGTCGGCCTGCCGAACGTGATCGCACACGGAATGTTCACCATGGCCCAGGCGGGCAGGTATGTGACCGACTGGACCGGCGATCCCGGTGCTGTACTCGACTTCAGTGTGCGGTTTTCCGCCCCCGTGGTTGTCCCCGACGATGACCAGGGTGCGACGATCGAGGTCGGTGGCAAGATCGAGGAGAAGCTGGCCGACAACCGGGTCGTCCTGGCCTTGACGGCCAGGTCGGGCAAGGCCAAAGTGCTCTCTCGTGCCCGGGCGGTCGTGCAGCTGGCCTGACCGCACGACGACAATATGCATAAGCCATCAAGCGCTCCCCCTCGTAACGAGGTGCGGCTGGCCGGCTATACGACGCTGCACCTCGGCGGCCCGGCTCGCGCTTTCACAGAAGCGCAGAGCCTGCCGGAGGTCGTTGACGCGGTCCGCGCCGCCGATGCGGCGGGCGAGCAGGTCCTGGTACTCGGCGGCGGTTCCAACCTGGTGGTGGCCGATGATGGCTTCCCGGGCACAGTCGTGCGCGTGGCGACCTCAGGCGTCGAGATCCAGCGCGACGATCGCGACGGCCGAGCCGCGGTGCTGCGCGTCGCAGCGGGCGAAGACTGGGACGCGCTCGTCGCGCGCTGTGTAGCTGACGGGCTCGCCGGGGTGGAGTGCCTGGCGGGCATCCCGGGCCTGACCGGCGGAACGCCCATCCAGAACGTCGGCGCGTACGGGCAGGACGTGGCGGAGACGATCACCGAGGTGCTGGCCTTTGACCGTAAGGCGCACCGGCTGGTTACCCTCGACGGCGCCGGGTGCGAGTTCGGGTACCGGACGAGCATGTTCAAGCGCACGCCCAGCCGGTTCGTGGTGCTGGAGGTGACTTTCCGACTATATCCCGAGCGGCTGTCGCGGCCCGTTCGCTACCCCGAACTCGCGTCAACACTTGGCGTGTCGGCAGGACAGCGGATCCCGCTGGGCGAGATACGCGATGCGGTGCTCGCCTTGCGCCGCCGGAAGGGCATGGTGCTCGATCCGGACGATCCGGACACGTTCAGCGCTGGCTCCTTCTTCACCAACCCTACGCTCGGGCAGGCTCAGCTGGCCGATCTCGAGGACGCGGTGCGCGACCGGCTGGGTGCTGGCGTCGCTTTCCCGCGCTTTCCGGGGCCGGACGGCACCGTCAAGGTGCCAGCCGCGTGGCTGATCGAGCGCGCCGGTTTCCGCAAGGGCTACTCCGCCGGGGGAGCACGGATCTCCGCCAAGCACACGCTCGCGCTCACGAATCCAGGGGGAGCCACCGCGGCTGGCCTAATGGCGCTCGCCCGCGATATCCGGGACGCCGTGCGGGACATGTTTGGCGTGATACTCGTCAACGAACCAGTGCTCATCGGCCTGGACCTGTGACTCGCCGGCTCGTGGTTCCGTCTCCCGCCGCGCCCCGCCGCCCATAGGGCCGACTCCCGCCGCGCCCCGCGCCGCGCCGGTAGGACCCCGCGCGCCCGTAGGGCCCCGCCGCCGGTGGGGCCGCCGCGCGTAGGGCCGCAATTGGGCCGCGAGGCCCGCGGGGGGCCGCGATGGGGCCGCGAGGCCCGCAGGGGGCCGCGATGGGCCACCGAGACCCCTCTCAGGGCCGCGCATGGGGCCGCGATGGGCCACCGAGGCCACTCTCAGGGCCGCGATGGGCCACCGAGGCCTCTCCCGGTGCGGCCAGCCAGGCGTCGATTCCCGCCAGGAGTGTCGCGCGGACATGATCGGGCGCGGCCGAGCCGTGCACCGACGTGCGCGCGAACTCGGCGAGTTCCTGATCGCTGAACTGGTGGGTGTGGCGGGCGAGCTCATACTGTGCGGCCAGCCGGGTCCCGAAGAGCAGTGGATCATCCGCGCCAAGTGCCATCTGTACTCCGGCGTCGCGCAGCGTCCGCAGCGGCACATCTTCGGCGCGCCCGGCGACGCCGAGCGCCACGTTGGACGTGGGGCATACCTCGAGAACGGTGCGGCGGGCCGCGAGCAGCCGCGTTAGCGCCGGATCTTCGGCCGCGCGGACGCCATGGCCGATCCTGTCGGCGTTCAGCTCCGTAAGGCAGGCGTAAACGCTGTCCGGCCCGGCGAGCTCCCCGCCGTGCGGGACCGCGATAAGGCCCGCCCGCGCCGCGATGCGGAACGCGGCGGCGAACGCTCCCGCTGGCCCGCGACGTTCATCGTTGCTGAGGCCAAACCCCACGACACCATCCCCCGCGTACTGGGCGGCGAGCCGCGCAAGCGTCCTGGCGTCGAGTGGATGCTTTGTCCGGTTCGCGGCCACGATCACGCCAACGCCGACCCCGGTTGCCCTGGATGCCCTCGCCGCCGCGTCAAGCACGAGCTCGACGGCGGGCGTCAGCCCGCCAAACCGTCCCGCGTAGCCGGACGGGTCGAACTGGATCTCCAGCCAGCCGGAACCCTCGCTGCGCTCGTCCTCGGCCGCCTCCCGCAGCAGGCGCTGCACATCCGCCGGGCCTCTAAGGACCGAGCGGGCGATGTCATAGAGCCGCTGGAATCTGAACCATCCACGCTCGTCGGTGCCCCGGAGGCGCGGGGGCCAGTCAGCGGCAAGCGCGTCGGGCAAGCCGATGCCGTGGTCACGGGCCAGCTCGACAAGCGTGGAGTGCCGCATCGCGCCGGTCAGGTGCAGGTGCAAGTGCGCCTTCGGCAGCTTGTGGATAGGCCGGCCGCCCACAGCCTCATCCCCGGGAGTTTTCCCCAGAACAGCGTTCACCCCTCGCACACCCCTTGACAGCCTGGCAAGATCGTCAGTAGGGCAAAGCCCCCATCGGGAGGGTGGGTCTTGCAGGAGCGCCGGCCTTGGGGGAGGCGATCAGCGGGCCTCCGTAAGTACCTTGGCCAGGCGGGTGATCCCTTCGATGAGGTCGTCATCGCCGAGTGCGCATGACACGCGGAAATAACCCGGGGTCCCGAAGGCTTCGCCCGGCACGACGGCCACTTCTGCTTCCTCCAGGAGCAGTTCGGCAAGCGCCACGCTGCTAGATGGGCGTCGCCCGCGTATCTCCCTGCCGACCAGGTTTCTGACCGACGGGTAGCAGTAGAAGGCGCCTTGCGGCTCTGGGCAGCTTACGCCCGGGATCTCGTTCAGCATCCTGGCCATGACGCGCCGGCGCCTGTCGAACGCCTCCCGCATCCGCGCTGTCGCCGACAGATCCCCGGAGACCGCCGCAAGTGCCGCCGCCTGCGCCACGTTGCACACGTTGGACGTCGCGTGCGATTGCATGTTCACGGCTGCCTTGATGATATCCGGCGGGCCGATCAGCCAGCCGACCCGCCAGCCGGTCATCGCGTACGTCTTCGCCACACCGTTGATCACCAGGCAGCGGTCGCTCAGCTCGGGAACCTGGGCCGGCATCGAGCTGAATCGGGCGGCGCCATAGACCAGGTGCTCATAGATCTCGTCCGTGACCACCCACAGGCCGTTCGCCACCGCCCAGCGGCCGATCTCAGCGACTTGTTGTGGCGGGTAAACAGCGCCAGTCGGATTGGATGGAGAAACGAAGAGCAGCGCCTTTGTGTGGTCCGTGCGGGCGGCCTCGAGCTGGTCAACCGAGGCCAGGTAGCCTGTCGAGTCATCGGTCAGCACTGGCACCGGGATCCCGTTGGCCAGCTTGATCGACTCCGGATAAGTGGTCCAGTACGGCGCAGGGACCAAAACCTCGTCGCCCGGGTCGAGCAGCGCGGCGAACGCCTCAAACACTGCGTGCTTGCCGCCATTGGTGACCAGCACCTGCGTGGCCTCGACGGCATAACCGGAATCGCGCTCGGTTTTCGCCGCGATTGCCCGTCTAAGCTCCGGCAACCCTCCCGCCGGCGTGTACTTGTGCATACGGGGCTCGGCGCAGGCGCGCTGCGCTGCGGCGACGATGTAGTCAGGGGTACGGAAATCGGGCTCGCCCGCACCAAAACCGATCACCGGCCGGCCGGCGGCCTTGAGTTCCTTCGCCTTGGCGTCTACCGCCAAGGTCGCGGACTCCGAGATCGCGGACGCCCGTGCTGAGATGCGCGAATGCTGGCTTTGCATATCACCTATGGTGTCACCCTCCCGCACCAGCTGCGTACTTTCGCGGGTTCCGTGGAGTCCCGGCGAGCACGGCATCATGAGCGCGGGCGCGGCGGCCGCGCCACCTGGCGCGGGCGAGTTAGCGCATGGGGCGTTCGGCTGGAATCGCCCAAGCCTCGCCGCGCAATGGCGATGGGCGGAAAGCCCCGGAAAGCTCCGGAAAGCTCCGCGAAAGCCGTCCGGCAGGCCTGTTCTCACCGCCGGTTCGACGTCGCGCCGCTTCACAACGTACACTTCACCATCTGGCAATCCACCGCCCGGCCGCCGCATGTCCACGGGCGGTAAGCATGGAGGCCGGCGCGGTCGCCCCGGCAGGGCCGGACAAGCTGTCGCAAGCCTGTCACCGTGTACAGGCTGTACAGTCCACGGTGGTCGCCGATAACTTGACAGCAGAGGGCAGTAGCTCAATTGGCCAGAGTCCCGGTCTCCAAAACCGGTGGTTGGGGGTTCGAGTCCCTCCTGCCCTGCGAGTGCGGCTCGTGCGTGCGGTTAAGGTTTTAGTTTGGTTCGGTTTGGCGCAACTCAGGTGAGGACATGGCGAGTCACAGCGGTTCGGCCGCGAAGCGGCGAGGTAAGCCGGGAGCCGTGAAAGGTGCCCGTACCACACCCGCGCTGTTTGTCCGCCAGGTCGTCGCTGAGCTTCGCCGGGTCATCTGGCCAACTCGCCGTGAGCTGATCACGTACACAACCGTGGCTCTGGTTTTTGTCCTGATCATGGTGGCAATCGTGACTGGCCTGGATTACCTGCTCACGAAGGCAGTGCTCGCAGTTTTCGGCTAGCCGTGCGCCGTGACCGTCGGCGCAGCACAGGCGGCACGATCGCGGCGGCGCTAGCAAGTCGGCGTGACCTGGCGGGCCCGCGGTCCCTTCGGGTGCCACCGGCAGCGACAATGAGAGAGCTACACGGGCCGGCTTGCCGGCCCGGCCACCGGACCTCGTCGGCCAGGCTGACGAGGTCATAACCACAACGAGAGAGAAAGAGTCACCGTGTCCGAGTCCCAGCTGCATGCGGGCGAGAGCGACGCCGACGAGCAAGCTCTCGAGCCTGACATGCCCGAGGGTCGCGCCGGAGACGTGCTTGACGAGCCAGAACCGGATGGGCCCGCTGCGCCGTCCGGCTCTGCGCCGGAGGGTGCTGAGCCCGAGACCGACCCGGTAGCCGAGTTCAAGCGACAGCTGCGGATGCTGCCAGGCGACTGGTACGTCGTGCACTCTTACGCCGGATACGAAAACCGGGTCAAGGCCAACCTCGAGAGCCGCATCCAGTCGCTGAACATGGAGGACTACATCTTCCAGGTCGAGGTTCCGACGCATCGGGTGACCGAGATTAAGGGTGGGAAGCGGCAGCAGGTCTCTGAGAAGGTGCTACCCGGCTACATCCTGGTCCTGATGGAACTTACCGACGAGTCGTGGGCCGTGGTCCGCAACACACCGGGCGTAACCGGTTTTGTCGGGCTGTCCAGCAGGCCGTCGCCGCTCAGCCTCGACGAGGTCGCACAGCTCCTCGCGCCCGAGCCCGAAGAGCAGGCGAAGAAGAAGGAAGAGGAACGCGCGGTCGTCGAGTTCTCGGTTGGCGAGTCGGTTACCGTAATGGACGGCCCGTTTGCCACGCTCCCGGCGACCGTCAGCGAGATCAACGCCGACACGCAAAAGCTCAAGGTGCTGGTGTCCATCTTCGGCCGGGAGACGCCGGTCGAGCTTTCGTTCGATCAGGTAGCGAAGATCTGAAAGGTAAGGTTCCGGAGCAATGCCTCCCAGGAGACGGATCGCGGCGGTTGTGAAGGTGCAACTGCCCGCCGGGCAGGCCACGCCAGCGCCGCCAGTGGGCACCGCGCTCGGCCCCCACGGCGTCAACATCATGGACTTCTGCCGGCAGTACAACGCCGCCACCGAGGCCCAGCGCGGGAACGTGATCCCCGTAGAGATCACCATCTACGAGGATCGCTCGTTCACGTTCATCACGAAGACACCACCAGCACCTGAGCTGATCAAGAAGGCCGCTGGCGTCGAAAAGGGCAGCAGCGAGCCGCACCAGCACAAGGTCGGCTCGATCACCGCCGCCCAGGTCCGCGAGATCGCGCAGACGAAGATGCCCGATCTGACCGCGACAACCATGGAAGCAGCCGAGAAGATCATCGAAGGTACGGCGCGCTCCATGGGCATCACGGTCCAGCGCTGATCGCGAGCCGCCGCCCAGCCGGGCGGCGGAAACCATCCGTGGAAGGGCCCGCGCTGGCCCGCTGACCACGTCCTCCTCAGCAATAGGGAGACACCAATGAAGCGCAGCAAGGCTTACCGCAAAGCGGCCGAACTGATCGAGCGCAGCAAGCTGTACAGCCCCGCCGACGCGGCGGTGCTCGCCAAGAAGACGAGCGTCACGAAATTCGACCCGACCGTCGAGGTGGCGCTCAGGTTGGGAGTGGACCCGCGCAGAGCCGACCAGATGGTCCGCGGCACCGTGAACCTCCCCAACGGCACGGGAAAGACTGCCCGGGTCCTGGTCTTCGCGACGGGCGACCGCGCCGAGGAGGCGCGCGCGGTCGGTGCCGACTACGTCGGCACCGACGATCTGATTGAGCGGATCCAGGGCGGCTTCCTCGATTTCGATGCCGTCGTCGCAACGCCGGATCTCATGGGCCGGGTCGGAAGGCTCGGCCGGATCCTCGGCCCCCGCGGCCTGATGCCGAACCCCAAGACGGGTACGGTCACACCCGACGTGGCCAAGGCCGTCAGCGACATCAAGGGCGGTAAGATTGAGTTCCGGGTCGACCGGCACGGCAACCTGCACTTCGTGATCGGCAAGGCGTCGTTCCCCGAACTGGCCCTCGTGCAGAACTACGCGGCCGCCGTCGATGAGGTCATGCGGCTCAAGCCCGCTGCCGCCAAGGGCCGCTACCTGAGGAAGGTGGCATTCGCGACCACGATGGGCCCGAGCATCCCCGTCGATCCGAACAAGACACGCGGCCTCGTTGACGATCTCGAGCAGGCTGCGGCCAGCTGACGCAGGGCACCCGCAGCGTGACTCTAGCCGGTCAACGTAACGCTGCTGATTTGGCCGGTCGCACCAACGTGCGTAACCTGTACACGCCGAAGACCGTCGGCCGTCGCCGTCGCTTTCCTGCACGGCGACCGAAGGTCCCGCGTGAGCGGGCGGCCCGCGCAGGTGAAACCGAGTCTTTTCCCAGCACCGGCAAGCACGCCGCGGCTGCGAAACGCCCCGGGCGCCCGCGCCGGGGCGCTTGTTTTCTTTGGGTCTTCGCCGATCGGCGGTAACGCCAGCACAACGGAAGGAGGCCCATGGCGAGAGCCGACAAGGTGGCTGCGGTCGCTGAGCTCGCCGATAATTTCCGCGGTTCGAGCGGTGCCGTGCTAACCGAGTATCGAGGGCTCACCGTCACTCAGCTCGCCGACCTGCGCCGCTCGCTGGGCGAGAACGCCACGTTCACCGTGGTGAAAAACACCCTGACCAAGATCGCGGCTAAGGACGCCGGGCTGGAGGAGGAGATCTCCAGGCTGCTCAGCGGGCCATCCGCGATCGCCTTCGTCAAGGGCGACGTGGTTGAGACCGCCAAGGGCTTGCGCGACTTCGCGCGGGCCAACCCGCTGCTGATAATCAAGGGCGGCGTTGTCGATGGCGCGGCCCTCAGCCCGGAAGAGATCACCAGGCTGGCCGATGTGGAGCCACGCGAGGTTCTGCTGGCCAGGCTGGCGGGTGCGATGAAGGCATCCCTGACGCATGCCGCGGTGACCTTCAACGCCTTGCCAACCCAGCTTGCCCAGCTAGCGGAGGCGCTGCGGGCCAAACGCGAATCGGCGGAAGGCGGCGCATCGACCGATACCGGGTCGTGAGCGGAGACCGAGCGCCAGTTCGGTCTCTCCCAAGCAGAAGGAATTGAAGAACTGTCGGTGACCGGTAGTCACCGGCGCCAGAAATCGTGCACACGGAGGAACCACCACCATGGCGAAGCTCAGCACCGACGAACTGCTCGGCGCGTTCAAGGAGATGACACTTCTTGAGCTGTCCGAGTTCGTCAAGCAGTTTGAGGAGACATTCGACGTCAAGGCCGCTGCCCCGGTCGCCGCCGTCGCCGCTGCCGCGCCCGCTGGCGCGGGCGCCGCGGAGGAGGAGGAGGAGCAGGACGAGTTCGACGTCATTCTGGAGGCGGCGGGCGAGAAGAAGATCCAGGTCATCAAGGAGGTCCGCAGCCTGACGAGCCTCGGCCTCAAGGAGGCGAAGGACCTGGTTGACGGCGCGCCGAAGCCGCTGCTCGAGAAGGTCAACAAGGAGACGGCGGAGAAGGCTAAGGCGGCCCTGCAGGGCGCTGGAGCTTCGGTCACGGTCAAGTAGCCTTCCGCGCTCCCGCGTAGGGGCGGTCATCCGGCTGGGTGACCGCCCTTTGTTTCGCCCACACGGCGGCTGCGCGCCAGCCCGCGGCAGCCGGGGGAGAAACCCCGGATCCCCCCGCAGACCCGTGGGTGGTTCGCTCCGCGGCAGTCGTTAGGGACCTGGTCACCGTCATTTATCCCGAACGGCTGCCGCTGCCTGGCGCGCCCGCGCATGTCACCCGCGTACTGCGCCCACTCATGCCGCCCACGCACGCTTCCCACTCAACGTAACGATTTACTTACAGAGGGGGTTCACGCCGTGCCCATTCGTCACATCGGCTGCCGTTCTGGGCCAGGACAACTACCGTTTACACACGAACAGCAACTGTGTGTGTATAGCGGTCGAACCAGCAGATCGGACGAAGGGCGGCGAGTGGGCGTCGAGATCAGGGTCGAGGGGCTCACCAAATCATTCGGCCCGCAGGTCATCTGGGAAGACGTGAGCCTGGCGCTGCCGGCTGGCGAGATCTCCGTGCTGCTCGGCCCGTCAGGAACCGGCAAGTCGGTCTTCCTCAAGTCCCTCGTCGGCCTGATCAAGCCGGACAGGGGTCACATCTGGATCGAAGGTCACGATCTAGCGCATCTCAGCGAGCGCCGACTGTATGAGCTGCGGCGCCTGTTCGGCGTCCTTTTCCAGGACGGCGCGCTGTTCGGCTCCATGAACCTCTACGACAACATCGCGTTCCCGCTGCGCGAGCACACCCGCAAAAAGGAAGCGGAGATCCGGCGCATCGTGACGGAGAAAATGGAACTCGTCGGGCTGGTCGGCGCCGAGCACAAGCTGCCCGGCGAGATATCCGGAGGCATGCGCAAACGGGCCGGCCTGGCCAGGGCGTTAGTCCTCGGCCCTGAGATCATCCTGTTCGACGAGCCGGACTCGGGCCTCGACCCGGTCAGGACCGCCTATCTCAACCAGCTCATCGTTGACCTCAACGCCGAGGTCGAGGCCACCTTTCTGATCGTCACCCATGACGTCAACACGGCGCGGACGTTACCCGACAACATCGGCCTGCTCTTCCGCAGGCAGCTTGTCATGTTCGGGCCGCGCGAGATGTTGCTGTCCAGCGACGATCCCGCGGTCAGGCAGTTTCTCGGCGCGCGCAGGCACGGCCCGATCGGGATGGCCGAGGAAAAGGACATCTCCGAGCTCGAGGCTGAAGCAGAGCGTGGCCACGACCCGGGCCGGCTGCCGCCCATCCCGCCCCAGCTCATGCCGAGCGCTGGCGGGCGCAGGCGCACCCAGCGCCCGCCCGGTCAATGGCTCACCAGGCAGGGGATCACGGCTCCCGCCGGGTCATTCGTGGACGACCGCGGCAGGAACTGGGCGCGGGACTGGGCGCAGCTGATGAGCGGCTTCGAAGGCCCCCGAGGTGCGAGGTGATGGCGGCCCTGCTGCAGCGGACCGCGGCTGGCGCGGTGAACCTCGGTCTCCGCGAACCCGGCAGGTTCTTCGCGCTGAGCCTGGACACCGTCCGCGCAACGGCCAGGCGCCCCTTCCAGTGGCGCGAGTTCGTCCAGCAAGCCTGGTTCATCGCGAGCGTCACGCTGCTGCCGACCATGCTGGTCTCGATCCCGTTCGGCGCTATCCTCTCGCTGCAGATCGGAAGCCTGATCCGCCAGCTTGGCGCGCAGTCCTATACCGGCGCGACGGCGGTCGTGGCTATCGTGCGCGAAGCGAGCCCGATCGTGACCGCGCTGCTCATCGCCGGCGCCGCGGGTTCCGCCATCTGCGCCGACATCGGCTCGCGGAAGATACGCGAGGAGATCGACGCGATGGAGGTACTTGGCGTCAGCCCCTTGCCGCGCCTCGTCGTGCCGCGCGTGCTGGCCTGCGGGTTCGTCGGCGCGTTCCTCAACGGCTTGGTGTCGTGCGTGGGCATCGCCGGTGGCTACGTCTTCAACGTGATGCTGCAGGGCGGCACTCCCGGCGCGTACCTTGCGTCGTTCAGCGGGCTGGCGCAGCTGGCGGACCTATGGCAGGCGGAGGTCAAGGCGGTCGTCTTCGGTATCACGGCCGGCCTGGTCGCCGCCTACAAAGGCCTGTCCGCCGCCGGCGGGCCCAAGGGCGTCGGGGACGCGGTGAACCAGACGGTGGTGATCACGTTCATGCTGCTGTTCCTCGAGAACTTCATCATGTCCGCGGTCTACTTGCAGGTCGTACCACAGAAGGGATTCTGAGGTGCTGGAAGATCTTGGTCGGCAGCTCGCGTTCCACGGGCGCGCGATCGGCTGGTCGTGGCGTGCGGGAACGCGCTACCGGGCCGAGGTCATGCGCCTGCTCGCCGAGGTGAGCATGGGCACGGGCGGCCTCGCTGTGATCGGCGGGACCGCCACGATCGTCGCCTTCATGACGTTCTTCACGGGCACCGAGGTCGGCCTGCAGGGTTACAACGCGCTGAACCAGATTGGCACGGAGGCCTTCACCGGTTTTGTATCTGCGTACTTCAACACCAGGGAGATCGCCCCCATCGTCGCCGCGCTCGCCCTGTCCGGCACCGTGGGCTGCGGCTTCACCGCTCAGCTCGGCGCGATGCGGATCAACGAAGAGATCGACGCTTTGCAGGTCATGGCCGTCCCGCCGGTGCCGTTCCTGGTCACGACGCGGATTATCGCGGGCCTGGTAGCGGTCGTCCCGCTCTACGTCATCGGGCTGCTGTCCTCCTTCTTCGCCACCCGGCTGATCGTGACGCTGTTCTTCCACCAGTCGGTGGGCACATACGACCACTACTTCAGGCTCTTCCTCCCGCCGTACGACGTGTTCTGGTCGTTCGGGAAGGTCCTGCTCTTCTCCGTCGTGATCACGATGATCCATTGCTATTACGGCTTCAATTCGGTCGGCGGGCCGGCCGGTGTGGGGGTGGCGGTCGGCCGCTCCATCCGCGCCAGCATCGTCACGGTCGCCGTCCTCGACCTGCTGCTCGGCATGGCCATCTGGGGCACGACCACGACCGTGCGGATCGCGGGGTAAAGCGCGATGGGGATCGTGACGCATCCAGCGCCCCCGAAGCGCCCGTCGCGCATCCGGCGGCTCGGTTATGGCTTCCTTGGCGTCGTATTCATCGCCGTGATGGCGCTGTTCGCCGGACTGACCGTGGCGCTGTACAACAAGGCGTTCACGCCGGCCGTCATGGTCACCCTTGACGCCAGGCGTGCCGGGCTCCAGCTGCTGCCGCACTCAGACGTGAAGGTTCGCGGCGTGCTTGTCGGCGAGGTGCGCGCGATCAGCACGGCGAGAACCGGCGCCGCCCTCAGCCTGGCGCTCGACCCGGGCATGGTCGGCCTCATCCCGGCCAACGTGTCGGCCCGGCTGCTGCCCAAGACCCTGTTCGGCGAGAAGTACGTCGATCTGGTCATCCCGGCGCGTCGCGCGCCGTGGCACATCGCGGCCGGTGCGGTCATACCGCAGGACAGGTCGCGGTCCGCGGTGGAGGTCGATCAGGTACTGAACGACCTGATGCCGGTGCTGAGGGCACTGAACCCGCCACGGCTGAACGCCACGCTCAACGCCATCGCCACGGCCCTGCAGGGCCGCGGCCGCGAGATCGGCCATACGGTGCGGCTCGCGGACGCCTATCTGCGCAAGATCAACCCACGGCTGCCGACGCTTATGCACGACATCACCGCAGTGTCCAGCGTGGCACGAACATACGATTTGGCCACCCCGGACCTGCTGCGAGTCCTGCGCGACGCCAGTTACACGAGCCGCACGATTGTGGCGAGACAGGCGACGATCGGCCAGCTGCTGCGCAAGGGCGCAACTACGTTTCGTGACGCCCGCCAGCTTGTCGCGCTCAACGAAAACCACTTCGTCGGCTTCAACATCGCTGACCGGCAGGCGCTCGCCCTCCTCGCGCGGTACTCACCCGAGGTCCCGTGCCTGCTCGCCGGGCTTGTGAAGCTGGAGCCGCGGCTCGAGCAGGCCGAAGGCGCGCGTAACCCGGACCTGAATGTCACGGTGGAGATCGCCAAGCCGCGGCCCCCCTACCTGGGCGGGGTGGACGATCCGGCCTACCTCGACCAGCGGGGGCCGCGTTGCTACGGGCTGCCGCACCCGCGGGTGCCGTTCCCCGAGCACCAGATCCTCGACGGAACCCAGCACGACAAGTGGTACCGCGGAGGTTCGCTCTCCGATCGGCCGCCGCCCGATGGCACCGCGGGTGGAATCCTCCGCCGCCCAATTGTCCCGAACGGCTCACGCGGTATGACGCACAGCACCACAGCTGGCACGCCTGCGGATGCGTCCGCAGCCTACCGCCCGCTCAGCGGGCTTCCCGCCCTCTTCGGGCCGGCCGCCAGCTCCGGTGACGCCGGGTCGGCCGCCGAGAAGCAGATGATTGGCATCCTCGTCGCGCCATTGCTCGGCGAAAGGTCCACCCACGTCGCCGACCTCGCCACGCTGCTTGTCGGCCCTTTGTTGCGCGGACAGGCGGTGACGCTGCGTTGAGGCCGTTCCGTGAACGGAACCCGCTCGCCCTCGGGGCCGCCGGGCTCGTGGCGCTCGGCGCCGCCGTGCTCGTCGCTTTCAACGCGCAAGACCTCCCGCTGATCGGCGGCGGCACCGGCTACGCGGCGGCGTTCAGCGAAGCGGCCGGACTGCGCGTCGGCGAGCAGGTGACGATCGCCGGAGTGGTGGTGGGCAAGGTCACCAGCGTTGGCCTCGAAGACAGCCACGTGCGCGTCGGCTTTCGGACGGACCGCGGTGTGCGCTTCGGCCGGGACACGAAGGCGGCGATCCAAACGGCGACGCTACTCGGAGCACACGACCTCGTGCTCGATCCGTCCGGTGCAGGCCAGTTACCTGCGGGCGCCGAGATCCCGCTGAGCCGCACGTCCACGCCGTATCAGGTGGTGCCGGCCATCGGCAATGCGACTAAGAAGATCAATGAGATCGACGTCAGGCGCCTGGCGCGGGCCTTCGACACGCTCTCGGCGACGTTCGCGAGCTCACCGCCGGAGATCCGCGCATCGCTGACCGGGCTATCCCGGCTGTCCGCGTCGGTCGCCGCCCGCGACGACGAGCTTGCGGAGCTATTGCGGCACACCAAGAACACCTCTGCGGTGCTCGCCGCGCGGGCCGACGAGATCAGCCAGATCATTCACGATGGCGATCTGGTACTGCGAGAGGTGGCGGCCCGCCGTGCGGTGATTCACGAGCTGCTCATCAATACGGTGCGCCTCGCCGCGCAGGTGAGCGGTCTCATCAAGGACAACCGTGGCACGATTGCGCCGCTGCTCGCACATCTGAGGGCCGTCACGGCCGTGCTGCTGCGGCACCAGCGCGACCTCGATCAGGCGCTGCGTCTGTTCGGCCCGTACGCGAGGGAATTCGCCGACGCGACGGGTAACGGCCGCTGGCTGGACGGCTGGATGCAGAACATGGTGCCGGTCCCGCCGCAGCTTGCGCCTGGAAAAAAGCCATGAGCCCGATGGCGCGGCGTCCGATGCCCCGGCTCCGCCGTACGGCGGCGGCGGTCGCGACATGCCTTCTCGCCGTCACCGGTTGTCAGTTCGACGGGGTGTCGTCCCTGCCACTCCCCGGCGGCCCGAGCCTCGGTGCGCACCCCTACCGCGTCGTCGTCGAGTTCAGCAACGTTCTCGAACTCGTCCCCTACTCGCTCGTCAAGGTCGACGACGTCACGGTCGGCAAAGTGGTGCGCGTCAAGCGTGTCGGCTGGCATGCGCAGGTCACCTGCCTGGTGAAGGCTGAGGTGCAGCTGCCCACCAATGCGGTGGCTACAATCGAGCAGACCAGCCTGCTCGGTGAGAAGTTCGTTTCGCTTTCCGCGCCAGCGGGGCGGGCGCGGTCCGGCACGCTCAGGCCTGGCTCGGTCATACCGCTTCGGCAAACCTCCGAGGACGTGGAGATCGAGCAGGTGCTCTCGGCTCTCTCGCTGCTTGTCAACGACGGTGGCCTGGAGCAGATCGCCACGATCACCGATGAGCTGAACGCGGCCCTGCACGGCAGCAGCGACACCGTCCGCGACGTGCTGCGGCAGCTCACCGACACGGTGCGGACCCTGAACGCCCAGCGTGGCACCATCGTCGCGGCGATACGCAACCTCGACCGGCTGACGGCCAAACTCGCCGTGCAACGCTCGGTGCTCGGGCGGGCGCTCGATCAGATCACCCCCGCTGTCCGCCTGCTGGCGCGTCAACGCGCACAGCTGACCGACCTGCTAGCCGCCACGAACGAGCTCGGCGTGATCACCGATCGCGTGATCAACAAGTCCGCGGCGGACTTCCTCGCGAACCTGCGTGCGCTGCGGCCAATCGCGGCGAACCTCGCCAAGGCGGGAGCCCAGCTGCCACAGGCACTCGAGCTGATGCTTACCTTTCCTTTCCCAAGGACCGCGACGAACGCGCTCAAGGGCGATTACGCAAACCTGACGATAACGGCGGATCTGCGGACCACCAGCCTGCTGCGTGACCTGCTCAGTGGGACCGCGCTGCCCGCTGGGTCAGGCCCCGCGCTGGCCGGAGTGGGCAGTGGCGTGGCAGCCGCCCGGCCGCCCTTGACCGCGCCGCCCGCGACACCGCTCGGGCTGGCCCCGGCGCCGGCGAGCCCCGCCAGGGACGGGGCCGGCGCGCTCGGCGGCCTGGCGGGCCTGCTGACGGGAGGCCTCCGATGATCCGGCTTGGCACAAGAATCCAGCTGATCGTGTTCGCTCTGGTCACTGTGCTCGGCGTCTCCTACACGATGGTCCGATACTGCGGGTTCGGCACCGGGGTGCTGCATAACCGCTTCGCCGTGTACATGGACCTTTCGGATTCCGGCGGCATTTATCAGGGCGCCGACGTGGATTACCGCGGCGTCAGCGTCGGGCGCGTTGGCCCGCTGACGCTCACCAGGGTCGGCGTCCGGATCGAACTCGAGCTGGATTCCGGCCGAGCGTCGCGGATACCCGCCGACACGGAGGCGATCGTCGCCGACAGGTCGGCGGTCGGCGAGCAATACGTGGAGCTCGAGCCGCGCACCGCCGATGCTCCCTACCTGGCCAGCGGCAGCGTTATCACCGCGGCCCGGACCCGAATACCTGTCTCCGCCCAAACCCTGCTCGCCAGCGTCGATTCGCTGGTCAGGTCGGTTCCTACCAAAGACCTCGGTGTCGTCATCAACGAGCTTGACCGCGCGTTCGGGGGGTCAGCCGCTGATCTTGACAAGCTCTTCGACTCACTCGACCGGCTCATCACCACCGCGAACGCCATCTATCCGCAGACGGTCGGCCTGCTGCGCGGCGGCAGGACGGTCCTGGACAGCCTGCGGGCGCAGTCAGCGGGTATCAAGGCCTTCGCGGCCAACCTCGCATCGCTTGCGCGCGCGGTCCGCGCCGCTGACCCGGACATCCGAGCCACGTTGACCGGCGGCCTGGCGGCGGCGCGCCAGAGCGACCTCGCGATAAGGCAGCTCTCGCCCGCGACGGCGGTGCTGCTTGCGAATCTGACCACCGCTGGCGAGGTGGTCACCGCCCGGATCCCGGGGGTGCGCATGGCGCTGATCCTCTACCCGATCGCGGTCGCCGGGGCGTTCACCGTCGTGCCCGGCGACGGAACCATCCACTTCGGGCTTGAGCTGAACCTGAACCAACCGGCGGCTTGCACGAAGGGTTACCAGGCCACGGTGCCCCGTTACCCGCAGGACACGACAAGGCGGCCGCCGAATCCGGCTGCCTACTGCAAGCTGCGCGGCGACTCGCCGACCGATGTGCGTGGGGTGCGCGACGTGCCAGCGCCGGGGCCGACCCCCGCTGTGCCGCACGGGGCTGACGTAGCGCCCCCGATGGCTGGCACGGCATCCCGGCCGACGGGCTCGGCGGCGCCGCCAGGCGGCCGCCAACCAGCCCGTCGGGAGCCGGCGCGCCCGGCGCGCGCTGGTGCGGGGGCGGCGCGATCTGCGCCACAGCAGTACGACATCGCCGGATACGACCCGGCGACAGGGATTGTGTACGGACCCACCGGCGAGGAGTTCATCCTCGGGTCGACCGGAGGGGAACAGCGCGTATTGGGAGATAGCTCATGGGAGTGGTTGCTGATCGGCTCACTGACACGGCCGAGCCCGTAGCCGCCGGTGCGAATCCGCCGCGGCGGCCGGATCCGCGCACGCGGCCGGTGCTCGCGTTCTGCGCGGTGTTCACCGTGCTCGTGCTCGCGCTCGCGGCCCTGGCCGTCTGGCTCGGCCTCGGCGTGCAGGCACGCCAGCAACGGGATGCGGACCGCCAGGCCGCACTGCACGCCGCCCGACTCGCCGCGGCCGACCTGATGACGATCAATTACCGCACGGCTCAACGTGATCTCGACAGGATCGTCGCAGTCTCGGCCGGCGCGTTCAGGTCGCAGGTTCTTTCGGCGCGGCAGGAACTCACCGACCAGGTCCGCAAGGCGCAGTCGGTTAGCACGGCCAACGTGCTCGCGGCGGGTATCACCGGCGACGTCAGCGGTGGGGCCGCCCAGGTCATTGTCGTGGTGGATGCCACGATCACCAGCAAGAACGCGCCGAATGGGGTGGTCGACCACTACCGCGAGACTGTCACCGTTCGCCACCTTGGCTCGCGATGGCTCGCTTCGCAGGTCACCTTCACATCACCGCAGAGCCCATGATCGACTCATCGCCACCGTCCCCCGACAAGGCCCGTGCCCCGGCAAGGCCTGTTCCCGTGCAGGGCCTGTTCCCGTGCAGGGCCTGTTCCCGTGCAAGGCCCGTGCCCCGTGCAAGGCCCGTGCCCCGTGCAGGGCCCGTGCCCCGTGCAGGGCCCGTGCCCCGTGCAGGGCCTGTTCCCGTGCAGGGCCCGTGCCCCGGCAAGGCCTGTTCCGGCAAGGCCTGTTCCTGCAAGGCCCGTTCCTGCAAGGCCCGTTCCTGCAAAGCCCGCCCACGCTGGGGGCTTTGCCCTCCTAGTGATTCTCGCAGGTTGTCAAGGCCGTTGGCACGGCCAGTCCGGGTTTTGTGGATAACTGGCTCGCCCGCCCGTGGCGGGGTGTGGATAACTGTCGTCCAGTTGGTGGCAGCCCTCGAGGGAGGAATTTGAGATGAAACTGCGCCGGGCCTGGCAGGCTGTGGTCGTCCTCGCGGCGCTTGTCGTGGTGCTGGCCGCGATCGTCGGCTGGGAGATGCTGCAAACCCTGGGCGCCGACCGGGCCAATCGGGCCAGCCAGGACGCACAGCGCGCGGCACGCGCCGCAGCCCAGGCGATCATGTCCTATAGCTACCGCACGCTCAGCGCCGACATGGCCAGGGCGCGGTCCTTCACCACGGGTGCCTTCCGAAGGCAATACGAGTCCGACGCGCCCAAGTTGCTCGCGATCGCACGGCAGTACCAGGGCATCACCCGAGCGCGGGTGTGGGCCAGTGGCGCGCAGCAGCAAAGCGGGGGCCAGGCGAGAGTCATCTTGTTCGTGGACCAGACGACGACGCAGTCGTCGGACGAGACGCCCCGGCTGAGCGAGGACCGCGTTGCGATGGTGATGCGCTTGGTTGGCGGGCGCTGGCTCGTCGCCGGGATGCAAGCGCTATGACGTGCCGCCCGGTCGTGGTTGGCCCGCCTGCAGCGTCATGATCCGCTGCATCGGAGACTTCTCAGCTGCGGATGCTGAAAAGTCTCCGATGTTAGGGATCATGGTGTTTCACGGGCGGCGCCGTCCCGTCGGTGGCGGATTTAGGTCCCCTGCGAGTGCGCAACGGGCCGTTGCACCTCTGTGGGGTGCGAAACATGGGCGCCAACGGGCCGTCGATTATGGAAGGAGTGTTGCGGAGCTGCCGCACTGCGCTCGGGCAACCACACCGCCGCACGGCGCCGCACACGAACCGCGCACGAACCGCGCAGGAGCCAACGTACGGTCCGGCGCACGAACCGGCGTTCGAACCGGCGCACCGCGGCCGTCGCACAAACCGCCGCACCGCCACAGGGCCGCCGCGCACGAACCGCGCAGGAGCCGGCGTTCGAACCGGCGCACGGCGGCCGTCGCACAAACCGCCGCGCTGGTGCACGAGCCAACGCACAGCCGCATACCCCACACCGCACCCGCACGGCGTGATCCGGCGCATCCGCGCGAGCCGTTCGGGAGAGCTATTATGCTTACCCTGTCGGTGGCGGACCTACACCAGCGGGGCGTGTGGCATCTTCCTTTGCCGCTGAGATGCACGAATACCGGTGCGCGGGCTTGACGAACGCGCGCAAACGAGCGATGCTGCGAAGCAACTGTGAATCTCATAGAGGCGTACACTTGACAGCGGTGTGGCATTCGGCTACGCTGCTCATTTGCGCTGCACTCGAACGTCCTTCGGTCTACCCTAAACCCATGGTGTGCCCGCAGGGCGTTTTGCGTGCGTGCGGTGATTGTCCGTCACAAGCTCCACAAGCTCGGAAGGACCCCTGTTGGCCTCGCGCAGCGCTTCAGCTAACACTCTCGGTCCGCGCCGCGTCTCCTTCGCGCGCATCAATGAGCCTCTAGAGGTTCCCGACCTTCTTGCCCTGCAAACCGAGTCCTTCGATTGGCTGCTCGGCAACGACAACTGGAAGGCCCGCGTCGCCAAGGCGAAGACCGTCGGGCGCAAGGACGTACCGGAGCAGTCCGGCCTGGAGGAGATCTTCGAGGAGATCAGCCCGATCGAGGATTTCTCAGGAACCATGTCCCTCTCGTTCCGAGACCACCGGTTCGAGCCGCCCAAGTACTCCGTGGAGGAGTGCAAGGACAAGGACATGACCTACTCCGCCCCGATGTTCGTTACGGCCGAGTTCATCAACAACAGCACGGGGGAGATCAAGAGCCAGACCGTATTCATGGGCGACTTTCCGCTCATGACCCCCAAAGGCACCTTCATCATCAATGGCACCGAGCGGGTCGTGGTCTCCCAGCTCGTCCGCTCGCCAGGTGTCTACTTCGATCGCCAGGTCGACAAGACCTCCGACAAGGACATCTACAGCTGCAAGATCATCCCGTCGCGCGGTGCGTGGCTCGAATTCGAGATCGACAAGCGGGACAGCGTCGGCGTCCGCATCGACCGCAAGCGCAAGCAGGGCGTCACCGTGCTGCTGAAGGCGCTCGGCTGGGACGAGGCGCGAATCCTGGAGCGGTTCGGCGACTACGAGTCGATGCGTACGACCCTGGAGAAGGACCACACCTCCGGTCAGGACGACGCGCTGCTCGACATCTACCGCAAGCTGCGCCCTGGCGAGCCGCCAACTCGGGAGTCGGCGCAGACCCTGCTGGAGAACCTGTACTTCAACCCGAAGCGGTACGACCTGGCCAAGGTCGGGCGGTACAAGGTCAATAAGAAGCTGGGCCTCGACTCCCCGATCGCCCAGGGCACGCTCTCAGAGACCGACATTGTCGCCACGATCGGCTACCTCGTCCGGCTGCACGCGGGCGAGGAGGAGTTGACACTAGGCGACGTCACGGTCCCGGTCGAAACGGACGACATCGACCACTTCGGCAACCGTCGGCTGCGGACCGTCGGTGAGCTCATCCAGAACCAGGTCCGGCTGGGCCTCGCGCGGATGGAGCGGGTGGTCAGAGAGCGGATGACCACGCAGGACGTCGAAGCGATCACGCCACAGACTCTGATCAACATCCGGCCTGTGGTGGCTTCCATCAAGGAGTTCTTCGGCACCAGCCAGCTGTCGCAGTTCATGGACCAGACCAACCCGCTCGCCGGGCTCACCCACAAGCGGCGGCTGTCCGCTCTCGGGCCTGGCGGCCTGTCCCGCGAGCGTGCGGGCTTTGAGGTCAGGGACGTGCACCCCTCCCACTACGGCCGGATGTGCCCGATCGAGACGCCGGAAGGCCCGAACATCGGCCTGATCGGCTCGCTCTCCTCCTATGGGCGGGTCAACTCGTTCGGCTTCGTGGAGACCCCCTACCGGAAGGTCACCAACGGCAAGGTCACCGACCAGATCGACTACCTCACCGCCGACGAGGAAGACAGGCACGTCATCGCGCAGGCCAACACACCGCTCGCCGCGGACGGCTCGTTCGCCGAGAACCGTGTGCTCGTACGGCGCAAGGGCGGCGAAGTCGACTACATTCCGCCGGACGAGGTCGACTACATGGACGTATCGCCGCGCCAGATGGTGTCGGTCGCTACGGCGATGATCCCGTTCCTGGAGCACGACGACGCCAACCGGGCCCTGATGGGGTCCAACATGCAACGCCAGTCCGTCCCGCTGCTGCGAAGCGAAGCGCCGCTAGTGGGTACCGGCATGGAGTACCGCGCCGCGACCGACGCCGGGGATGTCATCATCGCGGCGAAGGCGGGCGTGGTCGAGGAGGTCTGCGCGGACTACGTCACCGTCGCGGCCGACGACGGCACCCGCACGACCTACCGCGTCGCCAAGTTCCGCCGGTCCAACCAGGGCACCTGCTACAACCAGAAGCCCATCGTGACCGAAGGCCAGCGGGTCGAGGCCGGTCAGGTCGTCTCGGACGGCCCGTGCACGGCCGGAGGTGAGATGGCCCTCGGCAAGAACCTCCTGGTCGCATTCATGCCCTGGGAGGGTCACAACTACGAGGACGCCATCATCTTGTCGCAGCGTCTTGTCCGCGACGACGTGCTGTCGTCCATCCACATCGAGGAATACGAAGTGGACGCCAGGGACACCAAGCTCGGGCCGGAGGAGATCACACGAGATATCCCGAACGTCTCCGATGAGGTGCTCGCCGATCTTGACGAGCGCGGCATCATCCGGATCGGCGCCGAAGTCGTCACGGGCGACATCCTCGTCGGCAAGGTCACCCCGAAGGGCGAGACAGAGCTGACGCCTGAGGAGCGGCTGCTCCGCGCGATCTTCGGCGAGAAGGCCCGCGAAGTGCGGGACACCTCGCTGAAGGTTCCGCACGGCGAGGAGGGCAAGGTCATCGGTGTCCGGGTCTTCACCAGGGAGGACGGTGACGAGCTGCCTCCCGGCGTGAACGAGCTGGTGCGCGTCTACGTGGCGCAGAAGCGGAAGATCACCGACGGTGACAAGCTCGCGGGCCGGCACGGCAACAAGGGTGTCATCGCCAAGATCCTCCCCATCGAGGACATGCCGTTCCTCGAGGACGGCACGCCCGTGGATATCGTGCTCAACCCGCTCGGTGTGCCCGGCCGGATGAACGTCGGCCAGGTACTCGAGACGCACCTGGGCTGGGTGGCGCAGTCCGGGTGGAAGATCGCGGGCGACGGCCAGTGGCACAAGCGGCTGCGCCAGATCGACGCGGCTGACGCGCCGGGCGGAACTCATGTGGCGACGCCGGTGTTCGATGGGGCACGCGAGGAGGAGATCACCGGGCTGCTCGGCTCCGCTCTGCCTAACCGCGATGGCCAGCGGCTGGTCGGCGCCAGTGGCAAGGCCCGGCTGTTCGACGGCCGGACGGGTGAGCCGTTCAGGGACGCGGTCGCTGTGGGTTACATCTACATCCTCAAGCTGCTGCACCTGGTCGATGACAAGATCCACGCACGGTCGACCGGGCCGTACTCGATGATCACCCAGCAGCCGCTCGGTGGGAAGGCGCAGTTCGGCGGGCAGCGGTTCGGTGAAATGGAGGTCTGGGCCCTGGAGGCGTATGGCGCCGCCTACGCGCTACAGGAATTGCTCACTATCAAATCCGACGACGTCCTCGGCCGGGTCAAGGTGTACGAGGCCATCGTCAAGGGCGAGAACATACCGGAGCCGGGCATTCCGGAGTCCTTCAAGGTGCTGATCAAGGAGATGCAGTCGCTGTGCCTCAACGTCGAGGTGCTTTCCAGCGACGGTGCCTCAATCGAGATGCGCGACACCGACGAGGACGTCTTCCGCGCCGCGGAGGAGCTCGGCATCGACCTGTCCCGGCGCGAGCCGAGCAGCGTTGAAGAGGTGTGAGCAAGCCGTGGCGGCGCAGGCTGCTCGCCGACCTCCGGTCGGCTTCGCCGCAGTCCGCGGTACTGGTCCGGGGGGACACCGAGCCCCCCGGGGGACACCCCCGGGCCCCGGATGGCCCGGACCACCCGCCCAGCATGATCACGGTCCGGATCTACCCCAAGGGGATATGTAAGTGCTCGACGTCAACTTCTTCGACGACTTGCGTATTGGCCTAGCCACCGCTGACGACATAAGGCAGTGGTCACACGGCGAAGTCAAGAAGCCTGAGACCATCAACTACCGCACCCTCAAGCCGGAAAAGGACGGGCTCTTCTGCGAGAAGATCTTCGGCCCGACCCGGGACTGGGAGTGTTACTGCGGCAAGTACAAGCGCGTCCGGTTCAAGGGCATCATCTGTGAGCGCTGTGGCGTCGAGGTGACCCGCGCCAAAGTGCGGCGCGAGCGGATGGGCCACATCGAGCTTGCCGCGCCCGTCACGCACATCTGGTACTTCAAGGGTGTCCCCAGCCGGCTTGGTTACCTGCTGGACCTGGCACCGAAGGACCTGGAAAAGGTCATCTACTTCGCCGCCTACATGATCACACATGTGGACGACGACGCGCGTGGCCGCGACCTGCCATCGCTCGAAGCCAAGATCTCGGTGGAGCGGCAGCAGCTTGAACAGCGCCGCGACAGCGACATCGAGGCGCGGCAGGCGAAGCTCGAGGCGGACCTCGCCGAACTTGAGGCCGCCGGCGCCAAGGGCGACGCGCGCCGCAAGGTCCGCGAGGGCGCTGAGCGCGAGATGCGCCAGCTCCGCGACAGGGCGCAGAAGGAACTGGACCGGCTCGAGGAGGTATGGAGCCGGTTCAAGAACCTGAAGGTTCAGGACCTGGAAGGTGACGAGCTGCTCTACCGCGAGATGCGTGACCGGTTCGGCCGGTACTTCCGCGGCGGAATGGGCGCGCAGGCCATACAGGAACGGCTGGCGAACTTCGACCTTGAGGCCGAAGCGCAGCGGCTGCGGGACACGATCCGCACGGGCAAGGGCCAGAAGAAGGCCCGCGCGCTGAAGCGGCTCAAGGTGGTCTCTGCCTTCCTGAACACACGCAACAGCCCGATGGGCATGGTGCTCGACTGCATCCCGGTGATCCCGCCGGACCTGCGGCCGATGGTTCAGCTCGACGGTGGCAGGTTCGCCACCTCCGACCTGAACGACCTGTACCGCCGCGTCATCAACAGGAACAACCGGCTCAAGAGGCTGCTCGACCTCGGCGCACCCGAGATCATCGTCAACAACGAGAAGCGGATGCTCCAGGAGGCCGTCGACTCGCTGTTCGACAATGGCCGCCGCGGTCGGCCGGTTACCGGTCCGGGCAACCGCCCGCTGAAGTCTTTGTCGGACATGCTCAAGGGCAAGCAGGGCCGGTTCCGCCAGAACCTGCTCGGCAAGCGCGTCGACTACTCGGGCCGTTCGGTCATCGTGGTGGGGCCGCAGCTCAAGCTGCATCAGTGTGGCTTGCCGAAGCAGATGGCCCTGGAGCTGTTCAAGCCGTTCGTGATGAAGCGGCTTGTCGATCTCAACCACGCCCAGAACATCAAGTCCGCAAAGCGGATGGTTGAGCGCGCCCGCCCGGTCGTGTGGGACGTGCTCGAAGAGGTCATCACCGAGCATCCCGTCCTGCTCAACCGTGCGCCTACCCTGCACAGGCTCGGAATCCAGGCGTTCGAGCCGCAGCTCGTCGAGGGCAAGGCCATCCAGATCCACCCGCTGGTGTGCACCGCGTTCAACGCGGACTTCGACGGCGACCAGATGGCGGTGCACCTGCCGCTGTCCGCCGAGGCCCAGGCCGAGGCGCGGATCTTGATGCTGTCCACGAACAACATCCTGAAGCCTGCCGACGGCAAACCGGTCACCATGCCCACCCAGGACATGGTCATCGGCCTGTACTGGCTGACCGCCGAGTCTCCTGCGGCGACGGGCGAAGGCCGCTCGTTCTCCTCAATAGCCGAAGCGATCATGGCCTACGATCGTGGCGAGATCGACGTCCGCGCAAAGATCGACGTGCGGCTAAGGGGCGTTACGCCGCCGGTCGGCTTCCAGCCGCCGGAGGGCTGGGTGCCCAGCGAGCCGCTACGGTTCTCCACCACCCTTGGCCGGTGCATCTTCAACGAGACGCTGCCCGGCGACTTCTCGTTTGTGAACTACGAAGTCGGCAAGAAGCAGCTCTCCGCGATCGTCAACGAGCTGGCGGAGAACTACCCGAAGGTCGAGGTGGCCGCCGCCCTTGACGCCCTCAAGGATGCCGGCTTCCACTGGGCCACCCGCGCCGGTGTGACCATTGCGATCGAGGATGTGGTCGCGCCGCCGCACAAGCAGGAGATTCTGGAGGCCTACGAGAAGCGCGCCGACAAGGTGCAGCGCGAGTACGAGCGCGGCCTGATCACTGACGATGAGCGCCGCCAGGAGCTCATCGAGATCTGGACGCACGCGACCGCGGATGTGGCTCAGGACATGGAGTCGGCCTTCCCGCAGACCAACTCGGTCTGGATGATGGTCAACTCCGGCGCCCGCGGTAACCCGATGCAGGTCCGGCAGATCGCGGGCATGCGAGGCCTGGTCTCCAACCCGAAGGGTGAGACGATCCCGCGGCCGATCAAGTCCAGCTTCCGTGAGGGCCTGTCGGTGGTGGAGTACTTCATCTCTACGCACGGCGCCAGGAAGGGTCTGGCTGACACGGCACTGCGCACCGCGGACTCGGGATACCTGACCCGGCGTCTCGTGGACGTTGCCCAGGACGTGATCGTGCGCCAAGAGGACTGCGGAACGGACCGTTCGATCCCGATGCGGATCGCAGAGAAGGGAGCCGGCGGCTCGCTCCGCAAGGTCATCAACATCGAGAACACGGGAACAGGCCGGACGCTCGCCGCCGACATCGAGGTCGAGGGCCGGGTGCTCGCGAAGGCGGGGTCGGACACCACCGAGGCCATGATCGACAAGCTGGTCGCGGCCGGGGTGGCGACGATCCGCACCTACAGCGTGCTGGTCTGCGAGTCCAGGATCGGTGTGTGCGCCAAGTGCTACGGGCGCTCGCTTGCCACCGGCAAGCGGGTAGACGTCGGCGAGGCGGTCGGCATCGTAGCCGCCCAGTCGATCGGCGAGCCTGGCACCCAGCTCACGATGCGGACCTTCCACACCGGTGGTGTGGCTGGCCAGGACATCACCCACGGCCTGCCACGCATCCAGGAGCTCTTCGAGGCCCGCATCCCGAAGGGCATGGCACCGATCAGCGAGGCCGAGGGCCGGGTCAGGGTCGAGGAGACCGAAAAGGCCCGCAAGATCGTTGTCGTGCCCGACAACGGCTCCGATGAGGTCGCCTACCAGGTGCCGATGCGGTCACGCCCGATGGTGGGCGAGAGTGAGCACGTGACGGTGGGCCAGCAGCTCATCCAGGGTGCGGTCAACCCACACGAGGTGCTGCGGATCCTGGGTGCCCGCGAGCTCCAGTTTCACCTGGTGCACGAGGTCCAGGAGGTCTACCGGTCGCAGGGCGTTTCGATCCACGACAAGCACATCGAGATCATCGTCAGGCAGATGCTCAAGCGGGTGAACGTGCTCGAGTCGGGTGACACGGAACTGCTTCCTGGCGAGTTGGTCGACCGTCCGAGGTTCGAGGAGGTCAACCGGTCCGTGGTTGGCGAGGGCGGCCAGCCAGCTTCCGGCCGTCCCGTGCTGATGGGCATAACCAAGGCGTCCCTGGCGACCGAGTCGTGGCTGTCGGCCGCGTCCTTCCAGGAGACAACGCGGGTGCTCACCGACGCGGCGATCCACGCCAAGTCGGACTCGCTGCTCGGCCTCAAGGAGAACGTCATCATCGGGAAGCTGATCCCGGCCGGTACCGGCATGTCGCTGTACCGCAACATCCGGGTGGAGCCCACCGAGGATGCCCGTTCCGCCGTCTACCCGGTGGGCGTTTACGACGACACGAGCGACTACGCGTTCGGCCAGGGCAGCGGCGAGGCCGTGCCGCTCGAGGAGTACGACTTCGGCTCCTACAACAGGTAGCCGACTCTAGCTGCCTCCGCCTCCCGCGGCGGCGCCATAGCCGGCGGGCGTCCCTCTACGGGGCGCCCGCCGTCGCACATGTGTGGGCCGAGGCCTGTCCAGCGGGCCGGCGCTGTGGTGGGCGGTGCTCCGTGGCATGTACCGAACGGCTGCCGCTGGGCCGGCGCTGTACAACGCTGGTGGCAGCCATGCTGGGGAGGGCTCCCCATGTGGGGAGGCCTCCCCTTTCTTCGTTCCTGCCGCGCGGCACACGCTCGAACTGTGAGGCGGCGGGGGCCGCCCCCAAACAAAGGGGGACGCGATGATCACGTCATTTCAAACCAAACGATGGCCGCGCGTCGGCCAGCTGGCCCGCCCGCGTGGGCGCGCGGCGCTCGTTCGGCTGATAGCCGTGCTGGTCGGCGCGGGGGCCGCGGTGACGCTCGCCGCTGGCCCAGCGGATGCGCAGACCACTCTGGCACCGCCGCAGCCGGGTGTCACGCTCGGGGTAGCCGGAGAGGGCAACGAAAGACTCGACATGTTCTACACCGGCACCGACCGGCAGGTGTGGATGGTGCACATGTCCCCGATGGGGGAAAACGTTCCTGTATCGCTTGGCGGCCAGTTGATCGGCGGGCCTGCCGCGGTATGGGTTCCGCGCGGACCTCTCTCGCCGACCGGCGGTATCGCGGTCTTCGGGCGGGGCACAGACAACAGGCTGTGGTGGACTCACCAGACAGACTCCGGATGGTCGCGTTGGGCGTCGCTTGGCGGCAACCTCACCTCCAAGCCAACCGTAGCCGCGGACGAGTACGAACTGCTGATTTACGCGCGGGGCACCGACGGAGCCGTCTGGGGTCGCCAGGAAGATAACCGTGCCGGGCTGTGGATCGGCTGGCACAAGATCGGCGGGCGGCTGCGAACCGGCACCGCTCCTGCTGCGGCGTACTCTGACAACGGTATCTTCATCGCGGCGGTGGGCACCGACCACGCGGTCTGGGTGGGCGAGGACCTGGTTGGGTCCGCCGGGATCCGGTGGCACTCGATTGGCGGCCGGACCAACTCCAATCCGGGCCTGGCCACCCCGTCCGAAGGGGTTGTGGTCGCATTCCTGCGCGGCACCGGCAACGTGGCCTGGTACAGGGAGTTCTTCGGCCAGACCCCGGGCGTGACCGCTGGCTGGCACTCGCTCGGCGGCTCGCTCACCTCGGGGGTGACCGCGATCACGCAGCAGGAGGACTTGCAGTTCGGCCCGACCGGCGTGTTCGCGCTCGGTCCTGACAGCCGGGCCTGGATGGATAGCGGCACATGGCCAGCGCTCACCGGCTGGCAGCAGGTCCGCATCGGGTCCTGATCAGGTTATTGGTGACTTGTCAGGTCGGTCAAAGTACAACCGCCGCCCCGGTCCCGATCGGGACCGGGGCGGATGCCGCTGAGAAGTCTCCGTTGTAGCGGATCACGGGCGGCACGGCGGTATTCGGATGTCCATATTGACCGCCGGGTGGGGGGTGCGGTCGGTGGCCATCCAGCGTGCTAGCTGATCCCAAACGCCGTCGATGGCGGCGCAGCGGCGTGCGGGAGCTTGATCCTTTTTGTCGGAGACTTCTCAGCGCAGACAGCTGAGAAATCTCCGACGGAGCGGATCATGGTCGGCAGCGCTGGAATCCGTTTGACAAATTGACCACTAAGTCGGGATATCCGGCTGGGTCACCGATTGCGGCGGAGGTGCCTTCTTGCGGCCAGGGAACCGCTCACGTGTTCGGTTCGCGATCTTTGCGCAAGCAGGCTGACGGCGCGCCCAGCGCCACGTTTCCTTCTCCTTCTCGGTGAAGCGCATGAAGGCGCCCTCGGCTATATCGAGCGAGAAGAGGTGGTAAGGCTCCTCGGGTTCCCAATCGATCCTGGCCCGGATGGCGCGGCGGAACTCCCGCCGCAGAGCAGGATCACGCTCGTCGATGGCATCCCCGTAGAGCTTCACGTCGCCTGCGGCGTTCATCCGGTCGCTTGGCACGCTGTGCACGGTAAGCCTGGCGTCGCGCAGCAGGTCTTTCGCCTTCGGCGATTGCCACATCATGCCGAGGAGCAGACGGCCCTCCACCATGTCGGGCTCGCACGGGGAGATCCTCGGCCGCCCATCCGCACGGATCGTGCCGAGCAGGACAAGCTCGTCGCGCATGAAACGTTCGCGGGCGAGCTGACCAAGCTCGGGGCATGCCTTAATGAACTCATCCCACCGCATGACACCTCCTACAGAACAAAGCTGGCACGGCCGGACGTTACGCCCTGGTACCGACAAAATTGCGCCCTCGTCACAGGCCGGCCGCGCGGCAGGCGAGGCGGCGGGGCGGCCGACGGGGGAGATGACGCGGCGGGGCGGGCGGCGGCGCGACGGGCGGCAGGGTGAGGCGGCGGTTCGGCGGGGCGGGGTGAGGCGGCGGTGCGATCCGCGGGCGGGTGACGCGCCGCGGCGGGGCGGTGCGGGGCGCGAGGCGGCGCGGCCGACGGCGTCACGAGCGGCGCGGCGGGGCGGGGCGGATGGGCCTGAGGCAAGGGCTGGCTGGGGCCGAGGCGGCACGCTGGGGGGAGACCTTCCTGGTTGCGCCACCTAGGCCATGTCTCGCAGATCTTTGGCGGCGCGGATCGGCGCCCAGACGACGACCGGCGGCGTTGTCGTCGTCGCCGATAGGCCCACTATCGGCTCCTCCTCCGCCTGGCCGGATCGCCGCCTGGCCACCGCCCGCATCCACCAAGATGACCTGGGGCCGGAGCGCCGGTAATCTCTTTCTCCGTGCCCATGCCACCATGGGCGCGATAGGCGCGTGATTGGACCCTCGGGGCCGGTCTCCGGATTCATCGGAGCACCGCCCCAAGGTACGGCGCGTGGGACTTCACTCCTCAGCGACTAGCCCCTTGTGGGTTGGTGCGCCCTAGAGTCGGCGACACACCCGACCCCGGGGGTCGTTCGGGCAGGGGAACCCGCAGGTGAAGCGGTATCGCACCGGCCATCCGCGGGGTCAGGAACAGATGACAAGGCGTGCCAGAGGCGCGCAGAGGGAACAACAGCGTGCCGGAGGCGCGCGCAGAGGACGGAGACACGGTGCCCACGATCCAGCAGCTGGTCCGCAAGGGCCGCCAGGACAAGGTTGCCAAGAACAAAACTCCGGCGCTGAAGAGTAGCCCACAGCGGCGGGGCGTCTGCACGCGCGTTTATACGACCACGCCGAAGAAGCCAAACTCCGCTCTCCGCAAGGTTGCGAGAGTTCGGCTGACCAGCCAGATCGAAGTCACGGCCTACATCCCGGGTGTCGGCCACAACCTGCAGGAGCACTCCATCGTGCTGGTGCGCGGTGGGAGGGTCAAGGACTTGCCCGGCGTCCGCTACAAGATCATCCGTGGTTCGCTGGACACGCAAGGCGTGCGGAACCGCAAGCAGGCCCGCAGCCGTTACGGCGCGAAGAAGGAGAAGAGCTGAGATGCCGCGAAAGGGTCCCGCGACCAAACGGCCGCTCGTCACCGACCCGGTGTACGGCTCGCCCCTGGTTACCGCGCTCGTCAACAAGGTGCTGCTTGAGGGCAAGCGGTCCCTGGCGGAGCGGATCGTCTATGGGGCGCTCGAAGGCTGCAGGGGCAAGACGGGTACCGACCCGGTGGTCACGTTGAAGCGCGCTCTTGACAACGTCAAGCCGACCCTTGAGGTGCGCAGTCGGCGCGTGGGCGGCGCCACCTACCAGGTCCCTGTCGAGGTGCGCGCTACCCGCAGCATCACGCTGGCGCTGCGCTGGATCATCCAGTACGCGCGGCAACGCAGGGAAAAGACCATGACGGAGCGGCTGATGAACGAGCTTCTCGACGCGAGCAATGGTCTCGGCGCAAGCGTCAAGCGCCGGGAGGACACGCACAAGATGGCCGAGTCCAACAAGGCATTCGCGCACTACCGCTGGTGACGGCCTGCTGCGCCGACTGACCCGGTCGGCGACGCAAGCGAAGCGAGATAGACCAACGACTGAGAAAGAACGAGGACAGCAGGAAGTGGCCACTCAGACCGCTTTGGAAATCGCCAGGGTCCGCAATATCGGGATCATGGCGCATATCGACGCGGGCAAGACCACGACAACTGAGCGGATCCTGTTCTACACGGGTATCAATTACAAGATCGGCGAAGTCCATGAGGGCGCCGCCACGATGGACTGGATGGAGCAGGAGCAAGAGCGCGGCATCACCATTACCTCCGCCGCGACGACCTGCATCTGGCGCGATCACACGATCAACATCCTTGACACGCCCGGTCACGTGGACTTCACCGTCGAGGTTGAGCGCTCGCTGCGGGTGCTCGACGGCGCGGTCGCAGTGTTCGACGCGGTCGCCGGGGTCGAGCCGCAGTCGGAGACCGTGTGGCGGCAGGCGAACCGTTACGGGGTGCCGCGGATCTGCTTCGTCAACAAGATGGACCGGGTCGGCGCGGAGTTCCACCGCTGCGTGGAGATGATCATCGACCGGCTCGGCGCTACCCCGCTGCCCATTCAGCTGCCATGGGGCGTCGAGTCCGATTTCAAGGGCGTCATCGACCTCGTCAGGATGCGGGCGCTGCTCTGGCAGACGGAGGGCAAGGGCGACAAATACGACGTGGTCGCCATCCCGGATGACCATCTGGAGGCCGCCAGGCACTGGCGTGACCGGCTCCTCGAGACCATCTCGGAAAGGGACGAGGAGATGATGGAGCTGTACCTGGAGGGCGTCGAGCCCGACCCGGAGCAGCTTGTCGCCGCGATCCGCCGTGCCACCATCGCCGGGTCGGTAACCCCGGTGCTGTGCGGGAGCGCGTTTAAGAACAAGGGCGTCCAGCCGATGCTTGACGCGATCGTCGATTTCCTGCCGAGCCCGGTGGATATCCCGTCGATCAAGGGTCACGCGGTCGGTCATGAGGACGAGATCATCGAGCGGCACGCCGACCCGGATGAGCCATTCGCCGCGCTCGCCTTCAAGATTATGTCCGACCAGCACCTGGGCAAGCTCACCTATATAAGGGTCTATTCAGGTACCCTGCGGACCGGTTCGCAGGTGCTCAACTCAACAAAGGGCCGCAAGGAGCGGATCGGCAAGATCTACCAGATGCACGCGAACAAGCGTGAGGAGCGCCCCGTGGCCACCGCGGGCCAGATCGTCGCGGTGATGGGCCTGAAGGACACCACGACTGGTGACACGCTGTCTGACCAGGCGCGCCAGGTCATCCTGGAGTCGATGACATTTCCCGCCCCTGTCATCAACGTGGCGATCGAGCCGAGGACGCGAACCGATCAGGAGAAGCTCTCGAGCGCGATCCACCGCCTCGCGGAGGAGGACCCCACGTTCCAGGTCCGGACCGACGAGGAGACCGGCCAGACGATCATCTCGGGCATGGGTGAGCTCCACCTCGAGGTGCTCATCGAGCGGATGAAGCGCGAGTTCAGGGTCGAGGCGAATATCGGGCGCCCGCAGGTCGCGTACCGCGAGACCGTCCGCAAGCCGGTGAACCACGTCGAGTACACGCACCGTAAGCAGACCGGTGGCGCCGGCCAGTACGGAAAGGTCGTCATTGACCTGACGCCGACCGGCGGCGACGGCGGCGGGTACGAGTTCGAAAACAAGATCACGGGTGGCCGGATCCCCCGTGAGTTCATTCCGTCCGTGGACGCCGGATGCCAGGAAGCGGCCGAGTTCGGCGTGCTCGCCGGGTACCCGATGGTGGATGTCAAGGTGACGCTCACCGATGGCGCCTATCACGAGGTGGACTCATCCGAGCTCGCCTTCAAGATCGCTGGCTCGATGGCGTTCAAGAAGGCGGCCGCCCAGGCGGACCCCGTGTTGCTGGAGCCCATCGTGGCGGTCGAGGTCAGGACACCGGACGACTACATGGGTGACGTCATTGGCGACCTGAACAGCAGGCGCGGTCATATCCAGGCGATGGAGGACATCTCCGGCGCCCGGGTGGTCAAGGCGCGCGTGCCGCTGTCGGAGATGTTCGGCTACGTGGGTGATCTACGCAGCCGGACGCAGGGCAGGGGAGACTACAGCATGCAGTTCGACTCTTATGCCGAGGTTCCGCCAAACATCGCCAAGGAAATCGTTGCGAAGGCGCGGGGTGAGTGACATCGATTCCAGACCAACGTCGCCAAGGTGGGGGTCCCGGGGGACAAAGGGCCTCGCCCCCCGGGCCACCGCTGCGACGCCACATCAGTGAAGAACGTACGCCTTAGGGCTTGAGAACCTGTAGGAGACACCAGTGGCGAAGGCCAAGTTCGAGCGGACCAAGCCGCACGTAAACATCGGCACCATCGGGCATATCGACCACGGCAAGACGACGCTGACGGCGGCAATCACCCGGGTGCTGCACGACAAGTACCCCGACCTCAATCCGTTCATGCCGTTCGACAAGATCGACAAGGCGCCGGAGGAGAAGCAGCGGGGCATCACCATCGCGATCGCGCACGTCGAGTACCAGACCGACAAGCGTCACTACGCGCACGTGGACTGCCCAGGGCACGCGGACTACATCAAGAACATGATCACGGGTGCCGCGCAGATGGACGGTGCCATCCTGGTCGTGGCCGCGACCGATGGCCCGATGCCACAGACTCGTGAGCACGTGCTGCTTGCTCGCCAGGTCGGCGTGCCCTACATCGTGGTGGCACTCAACAAGGCCGACATGGTTGACGACGAGGAGATCCTCGAGCTCGTCGAGCTTGAGGTCCGTGAGCTGCTCACCGAGTACGAATTCCCGGGCGACGATGTCCCCGTGATCCGGGTGTCCGCGCTGAAGGCGCTCGAGGGCGATGCCGAGTGGAGCGACAAGGTCGTCGAGCTCTTGGCTGCCTGCGACGAGAACGTTCCTGAGCCAGTCCGTGAGGTCGACAAGCCGTTCCTCATGCCGATCGAGGATGTCTTCTCGATCACTGGTCGCGGGACCGTGGTCACCGGCCGTATCGAGCGTGGCGTGATCAAGACTGGTCAGGAAGTCGAGATCATCGGCATCAAGGAGAAGCCGCAGAAGACCACGATCACCGGCGTCGAGATGTTCCGCAAGATTCTCGACGACGGCCAGGCCGGCGACAACGTCGGCCTGCTGCTGCGCGGCGTCAGGCGTGAAGAGGTCGAGCGCGGCCAGGTCGTCATCAAGCCGGGCACGAACACCCCGCACACCGAGTTCGAGGGTCAGGTCTATGTCCTGTCCAAGGATGAGGGCGGCCGCCATACACCGTTCTTCAACAACTATCGCCCGCAGTTCTACTTCCGCACGACGGACGTGACTGGGGTTGTCTACCTGCCCGAGGGCACCGAAATGGTCATGCCAGGCGACACCACCGAGATGCGGGTCGAGCTGATCCAGCCCATCGCGATGGAGGAAGGCCTCCGCTTCGCGATCCGCGAGGGCGGCCGGACCGTCGGTGCTGGGCGGGTCACAAAGATCATCAGGTAGCGGCCGATGGCGCGGCGGCCGGGACCGTCATCCAAGGCGGACCGGCCGCCGCGCCACGCAGTGCCAACCAAGGTTCAAACAGCGGCACCAGACAAGGTAAGGACACCGAGGCCACATGGCGGGACAGAAAATCCGCATCCGGCTCAAGGCATATGACCACGAGGTCATCGACATCTCGGCGCGGAAGATCGTCGAGACGGTGACGCGCACCGGCGCGCGGGTCGCCGGGCCGGTGCCGCTGCCCACGGAGAAGAACGTGTACTGCGTTATCCGCTCGCCCCACAAGTACAAGGACTCGCGCGAGCACTTCGAGATGCGCACGCACAAGCGCCTGATCGACATCATCGACCCGACGCCCAAGACGGTTGACTCGCTGATGCGCCTCGACCTTCCCGCGGGCGTCGACATCGAGATCAAGCTTTAGGGTTGGCAGGACTGACATGGCAGCGAGGCAGCTAAAGGGAGTGCTGGGCACCAAGCTCGGCATGAGCCAGGTCTTTGACGACCGGGGGCGGATGGTCCCGGTCACGGTCGTCAGGGCCGGACCTTGTGTGGTGACGGCGGTGCGGACGCCGCAGGCCGATGGCTATTCGGCCGTGCAGCTTGGCTACGGCGAGATCAATCCAGCCAAGGTAAATGCGCCGGTCGCCGGGCATTTCCGCAAGGCAGGGGTCACCCCGCGCCGGTTCCTGGTGGAACTGCGCACCACTGACGCGTCCGAATACACCCTCGGTCAGCAGGTGAAGGCCGACGTGTTCGAGCCAGGCCAGCGGGTCGACGTGACCGGGCGGAGCAAGGGGAAGGGCACCGCGGGCGTCATGAAGCGACATGGCTTCCGCGGGCTCGGCGCGTCCCACGGTACCCAGCGCAAGCACCGAGCGCCTGGGTCGATCGGCGGCTGTGCCACGCCTGGCCGGGTCTTCAAGGGCCTGCGCATGGCGGGGCGGATGGGCAATGCGCGCACCACCATGCAGAATCTGCTTGTGCATTCGGTGGACGCGGACCGCGGGTTGCTGCTCATCAAGGGCGCGATCCCTGGCCCGAAGGGCCGGCTCGTGCTCGTACGAAGCGCGGCGAAGGCGCCGTGGACCGCGCAGTCGGCGACCGCGCAGTCCGCGACCGCGCAGTCGGCGGGACCCGGTGCCAGGAGTGTGAGGTAGCAGATGAGCACCGTCGTTAACGTCATGTCCCCAGCAGGCGATACGGGCCAGACCGCCGCGCTGCCCGACGAGATCTTCGCGGCCAAGGTCAATGTGCCGCTCATCCACCAGGTGGTCGTGGCTCAGCAGGCCGCGGCCCGGCAGGGCAGCCATAACACCAAGACCAGGGGCGAAGTCCGGGGCGGTGGGAGAAAGCCATACCGGCAGAAGGGAACCGGGCGGGCGCGCCAGGGCTCAGTCAGGGCACCGCAGTACGCGGGTGGCGGTATCGTGCACGGGCCGACACCCCGCTCCTATAGCCAGCGGACGCCGAAGAAAATGAAGGCCGCGGCGCTGCGCGGCGCGCTGTCTGACCGGGCACGTGGTGGCCGGGTGCACGTCGTCAGCGGTTTCGTCGAAGGTGACGTGCCGCGGACCAAGGAAGCGCTCCAGGTGCTGCGCAGCATCACCGCGGCGTCGCGCGCACTCGTCGTGGTGGGCGTGGCGGACGAGGTCACCTGGAGAAGCCTTCGCAACGTGCCAGGCGTGCAGGTGCTCGAGGCGGGCCAGCTGAACACCTACGACGTGATGGTGAGTGACGACGTCGTGTTCACCGAGGCGGCCCTGGCCGAGTTCATCACGAGAGCCAGCGGTGGGTCACGCGAGAGTTCCGGGTCACGGCAGAGGGAGGCGCGACCGTGAGCAAGATCAGCGATCCACGGGACGTCCTGATACGGCCGGTCGTGTCGGAGAAGAGTTACGGCCTGAGCGACCTCGGTAAATACACGTTCATCGTGGCACCGGGCGCGAACAAGACCCAGATCAAGCAGGCGGTGGAGGCTGTGTTCGGGGTCAAGGTGACCCAGGTCAACACGGTGAACCGCCCGGGTAAGCGCAGGCGGACCAGGTTCGGCTGGGGCAAGCGGCCAGACACCAAGCGGGCGATCGTGAGCCTTGCCGAGGGAGACCGGATCGACATATTCGGCCCGGTCACCTAGGCGAGCGGCCGATCCACAGGAGCGAGAAGACTCATGGGCATCCGTAAATACAAGCCGACTACCCCCGGGCGACGGGGAGCCAGTGGCACCGACTTCGCGGACATCACCCGCGACGAGCCGGAGAAGTCGCTGATCCGCCCGCTGAACTCCAAGGGCGGCCGGAATGTGCACGGCCGGATCACCGCCCGGCATCAGGGCGGCGGTCACAAGCGCGCCTACCGGCTCATCGATTTCCGCCGCGACGACAAGGACGGCGTGCCGGCGTTGGTAGCGCATATCGAGTACGACCCGAACCGTACCGCGCGCATCGCGCTGCTGCACTACGCCGACGGCGAGAAGCGCTACATCCTGTGCCCCCACGGCCTTGGCCAGGGAGACGAGGTGGAGAACGGTGCTCGGGCCGACATCAAGCCCGGTAATTGCCTGCCGCTGCGCAACATACCGACCGGAACTGTGGTGCACGCCATCGAACTGCGGCCCGGCGGCGGCGCGAAGATAGCACGTTCGGCGGGTGCTGGCGTCCAACTGCTGGCCAAGGAGGGTTCCAATGCCCACCTGCGTATGCCGTCGGGCGAAATCCGGCTCGTCGACCTCCGATGCCGCGCCACCGTCGGCGAAGTCGGGAATGCCGAGCAGGCAAACATCAAGCTCGGCAAGGCTGGCCGCAATCGGTGGAAGGGGCGTCGGCCCACGGTACGTGGGGTAGCGATGAACCCGGTCGACCACCCGCTTGGTGGCGGCGAGGGCAAGAGTTCGGGCGGGCGGCATCCAGTGAGCCCGTGGGGGAAGCCGGAAGGACGTACGCGGCGAGCACACAAGCCAAGCGACCGGCTCATCACGCGTCGGCGCGGCAAGAAGAAGCGGTAGGCGATCATGCAGCGAGCGACCCGCTCATCACGCGGCAGCGTGTGCGGCAAAGAAAGCGTGTGCGGCAAAGAAGAAGCGGTAGGAGCACTCAGCGATGCCTCGTAGCCTCAAGAAAGGCCCTTTCGTCGACGAGCACCTGATGAAGAAGGTGAACGTCATGAACGAGAGGGGCGGCAAGAACGTGATCAGGACTTGGTCGCGCCGTTCGATGATCGTCCCGGAGATGCTCGGCCACACGATCGCCGTTCATGATGGCCGCAAGCATGTTCCCGTCTTCATCACCGAGGCGATGGTGGGCCACAAGCTGGGCGAGTTCGCGCCCACACGGACCTTCCGCAGCCACGTGAGAGACGACCGCCGCAGTCGGCGCTGAGCGCTACCGCCGCGATATTCGCCTGCCCGACACAACAGACCACATTCAGCTGGAACAAGTAAGCGAGGGAAGCGATGGAAGCCAGGGCCCAGGCGCGGTACGTCCGCGTCACGCCCCGGAAGGCCCGCCGCGTGGTGGACCTCATTCGCGGGCTGCCTGCCGCCCAGGCGCAGGCCGTGCTCGCCTTCGCACCGCAGGCCGCGAGCGACCCGGTGGGCAAGGTGCTCGCGAGCGCCATCGCCAATGCGGAGGCCACTGGCCGCGTTGACCGTGAGGCGCTCGTGGTGAGCCGTGCATGGGTGGACGAGGGCCCGATGCTGAAGCGGTTCCGGCCCCGCGCTCAGGGCAGGGCCTACCGGATCAACAAGCGCACCAGCCACATCACGCTGATCATCGAGGCCGAGGCCGTGCCCGACACCGAGTCGCGGCGGACACGGCGGCGTGGCGCGCAGGCCGGGCAGCAGCAAGCGCCAGTGCGGCCGTCCCCGACAGCGAGACCATCCGACGCTGAAAGCGCTCCGGAGAGCACCGCAGTGGAGAACAGCGCGCCTGCCGGAGCCGTTGAGGATATTGATTCCGAACGGCTGCCGCTTGGCGCGTCTGCCGAGGATGCGGTCACCGCGCACGAGGTGGCCGAGAACGCGGAGGACGCCGTGCAGACCGAGAGCGAACCCGCAGCAGCCGACGCGATCGAACCCGGCGGTGATGACGTCGACGCCGCCGATGAGGACGCGACACAGACCGAACCGAAGGGAAGGACCCGCTAGTGGGGCAGAAGGTGAACCCGCACGGGTTCCGGCTTGGCATCACAACCGACTTCAAGAGCCGGTGGTACGCGGACAAGCTCTACAAGGACTATGTCGCCGAAGATGTGGCGATCCGGCGGATGCTGCAACGTGGCATGGAGCGGGCTGGCATCTCCAAGGTGGAAATCGAGCGGACCCGTGACCGCGTGCGAGTCGACATCTACACTGCCCGGCCGGGGATTGTGATCGGTCGGCGCGGCGCGGAGGCGGACCGCATCCGCAGTGATCTGGAGAAGCTGACCGGCAAGCAGATCCAGCTGAACATTCTTGAGGTGAAGAACCCTGAGACCGACGCGCAACTCGTCGCGCTTGGGGTGGCCGAGCAGCTGTCGAGCCGGGTGTCCTTCCGGCGGGCGATGCGCAAGGCGATCCAGACCTCCATGAAGGGCGGCGCGAAGGGAATTCGCGTGCAGTGCTCCGGCCGCCTCGGCGGTGCGGAGATGTCACGGTCAGAGTTCTATCGCGAGGGCCGGGTGCCGTTGCACACCCTGCGCGCGGACATCGACTACGGCTTTCACGAGGCACGCACCACGTTCGGCCGGATCGGCGTGAAGGTGTGGATCTATCGTGGTGACGTGGCGCAGACCCGAGCCGAGCGTGAGGCGGCGCAGGTTGCGCAGCGCGCTGGCCAGCGGCGCGAACGCCCGCAGCGGCGGCGTCGGCCAGGTGCGGAACGGCCCGGCGGTGCGGAACGGCCCGGCGGTGCGGAACGGCCCGGCGGTGCGGAACGGCCCGGCGGTGCGGAACGGCCCGGCGGCGCCGAGCGCGGGGATGGCCTAGCGCAGCCACGGGCTGGCACACAGCCAGCACGGGCCCGCACAGCGGCAAGCGGCAGAGGACAGGCTGGCACGGGCGCCGCTGGAGACGCGGGCGAGGAGGGCTGAGCAATGCTGATCCCGCGCAAGGTGAAGCACCGCAAGCAGCACAGGCCGAGCCGGTCCGGCATGGCCAAGGGCGGCACGCGCGTGGCCTTCGGCGAGTACGGCATCCAGGCGGCCGAGCACTCCTATGTGACCAACCGTCAGATCGAGGCGGCCCGTATCGCGATGACCAGGCACATCCGCCGAGGCGGCAAGGTGTGGATCAACATCTACCCGGACCGCCCGCTGACCAAGAAGCCGGCCGAGACCCGGATGGGCTCGGGGAAAGGCTCGCCGGAGTGGTGGATCGCCAACGTTAAGCCAGGCCGGGTGATGTTCGAGCTTTCTGGTGTGCCTGAGCCCGTCGCAAGAGAAGCGTTGAGCCGCGCCATGCACAAACTGCCCATGAAGTGCAGGTTCGTAAAGCGAGAGGTCGGTGAGGCGTGATGTTGGGGCGGCACAAACTGCCCATGCTCTGCTGGCCGGCCTGCAGGTTCGTAAAGCGAGAGGTCGGTGAGGCGTGATGGCGAAGGGCCTGACCGCCGGGGAGCTGCGGACATCGACCGAGGATCAGCTCGTCATGAAGCTGCGGGAAGCGAAGGAGGAGCTGTTCAACCTCCGCTTCCAGGCTGCCACGGGTCAACTGGAGAGCCACGGTCGGCTGCGTGGTGTCCGCAAGGAAATCGCACGCATCTACACGGTGATGCGGGAGCGCGAGCTTGGCATCATCACCGAAATCAGCGAGGCCGAGGAGGAACCGGGCGAGCTCCCGGTGGAAGAGCCAGCCGACAGCCCTGTCGAGGAGCCCAGTGGCAATGAGTGAGCAAACGGACCCGGCAGCCCGAGGCCAGGCGCGCGCTTACCGCAAGGTGCGTGAGGGTTACGTCGTCAGCAACAAGACCGACAAGACCGTCGTCGTGGTCGTGGAAGACCGGGTGAAGCACCCCAAGTACGGCAAGGTCATGCGCCGCACCAAGAATTACCGCGCGCACGACGAGACCAACGCCTGCGGTGTTGGCGATCGTGTGGTGCTGATGGAATGCCGGCCGATCTCCGCGACAAAGCGGTGGCGTGTCGCGGAGATCATCGAGAAGGCCAAGTAGATCCTAAGACCCGCCGGGCCGACGTCATGGCCGGCGTGATGTAGCAGGAGTTGACGTGATCCAGCAGGAGTCGCGACTCAAGGTCGCTGACAACACGGGTGCCAAGGAGATTTTGTGCATCCGCGTGCTCGGCGGCTCGGGTCGGCGCTACGCGGGCATTGGCGATGTGATCGTGGCGACCGTCAAGGACGCTCTGCCCGGTGCGGGCGTGAAGAAGGGTGATGTCGTCAAGGCCGTGATCGTGCGTACCCGCAAGGAGCGCCGACGTAGCGACGGCTCCTACATCCGCTTTGACGAGAACGCCGCTGTGCTCATTAGAGATGGCGGCGACCCGCGTGGCACGCGCATCTTCGGGCCGGTCGCCCGCGAGCTGCGCGAAAAGCGGTTCATGCGGATCATCTCGCTTGCACCGGAGGTGTTGTGATGGCCAGGCAAGCCGGTAACGGGAAGCCGCGAAGCGCATCCAAAATGAAGATCAAGAAGGGTGATCACGTGGTTGTCGTGGCGGGCAAGGACCGCGGGCGCGAGGGGCAGGTCATCGCCGCCTACCCGGAGCAGCAGAAGGTTGTCGTTCAGGGCGTCAACATGATCAAAAAGAACACAAAGGTAACGCACCAGGGCCCGCGCGGCACCAAACAAGGCGGCATCATCACCCAGGAGGCCCCGCTGCACGTGAGCAATGTGCAGATCGTGGATCCGGAGGCGAAACTGCCTGTTCGTGTCGGCTACCGGATCGACGACAAGGGTAACAAGATCCGCGTTACCCGTCCTGGTGGTAAGGACATCTGATGGCAGCACCGACAAAACAGGCAGACACTGGCAGCGTCCCGTCCGCGGCTCCGCCCGCGCCAACGCCCCGCCTCAAGACACGGTATGCGGAAGAAATCGCATCGGAGCTTCGCCGCGAGTTTGGCTACCGCAACGTGATGCAGGTGCCCGGTCTCGTAAAGATCGTGGTCAACATGGGCGTTGGTGAGGCGGCGCGAGACGCAAAGCTCATTGAGGGCGCGGTGCGGGATCTGACCGTGATCACAGGCCAGAAACCCGCGGTGGCCCGGGCGAAGAAGTCGATCGCCCAGTTCAAGCTGCGCGCGGGAATGCCCATCGGCGCCCATGTGACCCTCCGCGGCGACCGGATGTGGGAGTTCCTTGACCGGCTGCTCACTATCGCCCTGCCACGAATCCGCGACTTCCGTGGCTTGTCCGACCGGCAGTTCGATGGCCGCGGCAACTACACGTTCGGCCTTAATGAGCAGCTCATGTTCCATGAGATAAACCCCGATCAGGTAGACAGGCAGCGCGGTATGGACATCACCGTCGTGACCAGCGCGCCCAATGACGATGAAGGCCGTTCGCTGCTGCGGCGGCTCGGATTCCCGTTCAAGGAGAGCTGACCGTGGCGAAGAAGTCGCTGATCGCGAAGGCGAAGCGGAAGCCCAAGTTCAAAGTCCGTGCCTACACCAGGTGCTCCCGCTGCGGGCGCCCGCGTGCTGTGTACCGCAGGTTCGGGTTGTGCCGCGTGTGCTTCCGCGAGATGGCGCACCGCGGCGAACTGCCCGGCATCACCAAGTCGAGCTGGTGAGACACGTTCTAGGCGAGATGACAACGGGCGGCTCGCGACGAGCGAGTCGCCCACGACAACAGATGACAACGATAGATCACGACCACCTGGGTGCGAAAACACCCACCGACCACACCGAAGGTCCCGTGGTGGGCCCCGGGGCGAAGTCCATGCCCCCGGAACCCCTGCAGGGGAAACCGCGGTGAGGAGGGCCACCAGGCCATGACGATGACCGACCCAATCGCAGACATGCTGACCCGTCTGCGGAACGCTAACGCGGCATATCACGACAGCGCGAGCATGCCTCACTCAAGGCTCAAGGTGCACGTCGCCGAGATTCTCCAGCAGGAGGGTTACATCGCCGGCTGGCGCGTCGAAGAAGCCGAGGTCGGTAAGAACCTTGTGCTCGACCTCAAATACGGACCGTCCCGCGAGCGCTCGATTGCCGGCCTGAAGCGGATCTCCAAGCCGGGCCTGCGCGTGTACGCGAAAAAGGACGGTTTGCCCCGTGTGCTCGGTGGTCTCGGCGTCGCGATTATCTCGACGTCGGCTGGGCTAATGACGGACAAGCAGGCCAAGAAGCGTGGCGTGGGCGGGGAAGTCCTCGCCTTCGTCTGGTAGGAGGGACGGCAATGTCACGCATTGGACGGATGCCGGTCCCGGTGCCGAGTGGGGTTGACGTCAAGATCGACGGCCGGATGGTCACGGTGACGGGCCCGAAGGGCACGCTCAGCCACGGTGTGGTGGCCCCGATTGACGTAACTCACCAGGGCGGTGTTATCACCGTCACCAGGCCGGATGACGAGGACACCAACCGCGCGCTGCATGGCCTGTCCAGAAGCCTGATCGCGAACATGGTCACTGGCGTGACCGCGGGATACCGCACGACGCTGGAGATCGTCGGCGTCGGTTACCGGGTCCAGGCCAGAGGCGCCAACCTGGAGTTCTCCCTCGGGTTCAGCCATCCGGTCACCGTCGAGCCGCCGGACGGCATCAAGTTCACGGTTGAGACGCCAACCCGGTTCACGGTGGAGGGCATCGACAAACAGCAGGTCGGCGAGATCGCCGCCAAGATGCGCAAACTTCGCAAGCCCGATCCCTACAAGGGCAAGGGCGTCCGATACCAGGGCGAGCAGGTCCGCCGCAAGGTCGGAAAGGCTGGGAAGTAAGAGATGGCTAGCGGCATTTCGCGGCGTGGAGCCAGCAAACGAACATCCATGCGGGCTGCGGCGCGCGCCCGGCGGCACCTGCGGGTGCGCAAGAGGGTCGCCGGAAACCCAGGGCGGCCACGACTCGTGGTCAGCCGGTCCGCGCGGCATCTGGTCGCCCAGCTGGTTGACGACACGGCAGGCCGCACGGTGGTGTCGGCGTCCACCATGGACGACAGCATCCGTAGCGCGGCAGGCGACAAGACAGCCAAGGCCCGGCGGGTCGGCGCGCTCCTTGCGCAGCGCGCCGTCAGCGCGGGTATCACCGCAGCTGTTTTCGACCGGGGTGGCTACCAATATCACGGCCGGGTTGCGGCACTTGCCGATGGCGCGAGGGAAGGCGGCCTGACGCTGTAATGGGACCAAATGACGAGATGAGGAATCAGTAATGGCAGCAGCTCCGCGGCGCGGCGCCAGCGGCGAGCGGCGAGATCGCCGCGATGATCGCCGCGGCGGCGGCGCCGACAAGCAGGCCGCCTACCTCGAGCGGGTAGTGGCCATCAACCGCGTCGCCAAAGTCGTCAAGGGCGGCCGGCGCTTCAGCTTCACCGCGCTTGTCGTGGTGGGCGACGGTAACGGCATGGTTGGCGTCGGTTATGGCAAGGCCAAGGAGGTACCAGCAGCGATCGCCAAAGGCGTGGAGGAGGCCAAGAAGCACTTCTTCAAGGTGCCGCGCATCGCGGGTACCATCCCGCACGCCGTGCAGGGCGAGGAGGCGGCCGGCGTCGTACTGCTCAAGCCCGCTAGCCCCGGTACCGGTGTTATCGCTGGTGGCCCGGTGCGTGCTGTGCTTGAGTGCGCGGGCATCCATGACGTGCTGTCGCGGTCGCTCGGGTCATCGAACGCGATCAACGTCGTCCACGCCACCGTCGCGGCGCTGAAGGGCCTGAACCGCCCCGAGGAGATCGCGGCCAGGAGGGGCCTGGCGCTGGAGGACGTGACTCCTGCGGCGATGCTGCGTGCGCGGGCCGCAGCGGCCGGTAGCTGAACGGGAGCTTACGAATGGCACGTTTGAAGGTCACCCAGACTCGTTCGAAGATCGGCGGAACCCGGTCCCAGCGCGAATCGCTGCGCTCGCTCGGGCTCAAGCGGATCCGCGATGTCGTCGTCAAGGAGGACAGGCCGGAGATTCGCGGCATGATCGAGACGGTGCGCCATCTGGTCGCCGTCGAGGAGGTCGACTGACATGGCAGATGACGACAAGGCTGTGCCGTCTGTGCCGCCTGCGGACGAGCAGCCCGCTGAGCCTGCGGACACGACAGATGGGACAGTGGACAGGCCTCCCGCGAGGGCGAAGGCCAGTGCCGCGGACAAGCAGGATGACGCCGGCGCGTCGTCGGCTCCGCCACGAGCCCGGGCAAAGCCGCAGGAGAAGCCAGCGGTCGGCCGCGCCAGAGCACGCAAGGACGACGAGCCGACCGACGAGTCGGCCGACGAGCTCGCGGACGAGGCAGCCGGTGAGCCGACGGAGGAGGCGGCCGATGAGCCGGTCGCCGAGGACGCCGCGGCCCTCCAGGTATCCGGTCCCGCCGGCCTCAAACTCCACCACCTGCGGCCCTCGCCGGGCGCACACAGGCCTAAGACCAGAGTCGGCCGCGGCGATGCGTCCAAGGGCAAGACCGCGGGCCGGGGCACGAAAGGCACCAGGGCGCGTGATTCGGTGTCGCCGGGGTTCGAAGGTGGGCAGATGCCGCTGCACCGCCGCCTGCCGAAGCTCAAGGGCTTTTCCAACCTCAGGTTCAAGATCACCTACCAGGTGGTCAACACCGGCCGCCTCGCTGAGCTGTATCCGCAGGGTGGCGACGTGACGCCTGAGGACCTTGTGGCCAAGGGCGCGGTGCGCAAGGGCGAGCTGGTCAAGGTCCTTGGCGCTGGCGATGTCCCCGCTGGGCTTCGGGTCAGCGCGCATGCGTTCTCGGCATCAGCCAAGGAAAAGATCACGGCGGGCGGTGGCACCATCACCGAGCTATGAGCCAGCCTTGAATGGATGTGACTACAGACCACAGACCCTGCGCGCTATCGGTATTCCCACCCGCTCCTGTTAGAGTGCACGAACGCACACTACGCCGCGAGTGCGGCCGAGTACGTTGACCCACCAATAAAAAGGACGGCGCATGCTTACCGCGTTCCTACGGGCGTTCCGGACGCCTGACCTGCGCAGGAAGCTGCTGTTTACGCTCTTCATCATCGCCGTGTTCCGGCTTGGCTCGGCGCTGCCGGCGCCGGGTGTCTCGGAGAAGAACATCAGCGCGTGTATCGGCCTAGAGAACGGCAGCAGCCAGGCCGGTGTGTACCAGCTGGTGAACCTGTTCAGCGGCGGCGCGCTGTTGCGGCTGTCGGTGTTCGCGCTCGGCATCATGCCCTACATCACGGCGAGCATCATCTTGCAGCTGCTCACCGTGGTGATTCCGCGCCTGGAGGCGCTGAAGGAGGAGGGCCAGGCGGGCCAGTCGAAGATCACCCAGTACACCCGCTACCTGACCGTGGGCTTGGCCATCCTGCAGTCGACCGGCATTGTGGCGCTGGCGAGGAGCGGCAAGCTTTTCACCGGCTGCGACAAGCAACTGCTGCACGACTCAGGGATCTTCACCCAGGGCACGATCGTGATCTGCATGACAGCCGGCACGGCGGTAATCATGTGGCTGGGTGAGCTGATCACCGACCGTGGCGTCGGCAATGGCATGTCCATCCTGATCTTCACTCAGGTTATTGCGGTCATTCCCGGCGAAATGGTCAACATCGGCCGGGTCAAGGGCACGTTCATCCTGGGTGTGGTGGTTGTCATCGGGATTGCGATCATCGCAGGTGTCGTCTTCGTGGAGCAGGCGCAACGCCGGATTCCGGTGCAGTACGCCAAACGTATGGTGGGCCGCCGGATGTATGGCGGGACATCCACCTACATCCCGCTGAAGGTTAACCAGGCGGGTGTGATCCCGGTCATCTTCGCGTCGTCGCTGCTCTACATCCCCCAGCTCGCCTCATCTCTGCTCGGCGACCAGAACCGTCCGAGCGGCTGGGTGAACTGGATAAACGGCCACCTGGTCAAGAGTGATCATCCGATCTACATGCTCACGTTCTTTGTGCTGATCCTCTTTTTCACCTACTTCTATGTGGCCATCACCTTCAACCCGGTTGAGGTCGCCGACAACATGAAGAAAGTCGGCGGATTCATTCCTGGTATCAGGCCGGGTCGGCCGACCGCTGAGTACCTGAATTACGTGCTGACCCGAATCACCGCACCAGGTTCGGTATACCTCGGCTTCATTGCCCTGATACCAATGGTTGCGCTCGCGGTGGTCGGCGCGAGTAACCAGTTCCCATTTGGCGGCACGAGCATCCTAATCACGGTGGGCGTCGGTCTGGACACCGTGAAGCAGATCGAGAGCCAGCTGCAACAGCGCAATTATGAGGGTTTCCTGCGGTAGTGCGCATCGTCCTCGTCGGGCCCCCCGGTGCGGGCAAGGGGACACAGGCCCAGTTCATGTCGTCCCACCTGGCGATCCCGAAGATCTCGACAGGTGATATCTTCCGGTACAACGTGAGCAACGGCACCGCGCTCGGCCGGAAGGCGAAGTCGTACATGGACCTCGGCGACCTGGTGCCTGACGAGATCACCATCGCGATGGTCAGGGACCGGCTGACAGAGGACGACGCACAGGAGGGCTTTCTCCTCGACGGGTTCCCGAGGAACGTTCCACAAGCCGAAACGCTGAAGAAGATGCTTTCCGAGTGGGACACCCGGCTGGATCTTGTCCTCGAGCTGGTAGTGGATGACGACGAGGTCGTGCGTCGGCTCTCGGGCCGGCGTACCTGCCACCGGTGCGGGCGAGTGTGGCACGCGCTGTTCGATCCGCCGCTTCGGATGGATACCTGTGACGATTGCGGCGGCGAACTATTCCAGCGCGACGACGACAGGGAGGAGACGATCCGGCACAGGCTGGAGGTCTATCAGGAGCAGACGTCGCCACTGATCGCGTTTTACGCAGATGACGGCATCCTCCTTGGCATCGATGCCACAGGGCCAGTCGAAGAGGTCACAGCCCGGGCCATCGGTGCCCTTCGGCCGTACCTGAGATGATCCCCGTACAGCCATCAACTACCTTCTTGGGGCCCGTACCCCTGCGCAGGGCTTGATCCTTTACGTCGGAGACTTCTCAGCGCCTACAGCTGAGAACTCTGCGACGTAGTGGATCATGAACGGCCAGGCTGGCATGTGGATATAGATCCGGCCCCATCCCATCGACCCGAACCCGCGCTGCGATTGAACCAGCGGTGTCGGGCAGCGGGTAGCCTTTATTCCTAGCAAAGGGGGATCCGTGCGGAGAAGCCATAGGCCGGCGATCCAGATCAAGACCCCGGCGCAGATCGCGAAGATGCGCGAGGCTGGCCTGGTGGTTGCGGACACGCTGCACACGCTCGCTGTGGCAGCGGCGGCAGGCGTCACAACGGCCGAGCTTGACGCGATCGCCGAAGATCGTATCCGGGCTGCGGGCGCTGTTCCCTCGTTCAAGGGCTACCAGGGATTCCCCGCCACCATTTGCACGTCGCTGAACGAGGAGATCGTGCACGGCATCCCCACGGATGCCAAACGGCTGCGCGACGGTGACGTGATCTCCATCGACTGCGGGGCCATCGTGGGTGGCTGGCACGCGGACGCCGCACTTACCGTTGGCGTCGGCGAGATCTCCGCCGAGGCTGCACAACTGCTCGATGTCTGCGAAGAGGCGCTCTGGCAGGGCCTCGTGCTGGCCCGGCCCGGCCATCGGCTGACCGATATCTCGCACGCTATCGAAACAAGCGTCCGGTCCCGCGGGGGGTATGGGATTGTCGAGGAGTACGTTGGCCATGGCATCGGGACAGAGATGCATATGCCTCCCTCTGTACCGAACTACGGCCCGCCGGGCCGGGGCCCTCAGCTCGTGCCGGGGATGGCACTTGCGGTGGAACCGATGGTGACGGCCGGAAGCAGCGCCACGGAACTGCTGTCCGACGGCTGGACCGTGGTCACCGCGGACGGATCGTGGTCCGCGCATTTCGAGCACACGGTCGCGATCACACCGGATGGACCATGGGTGCTCACCGCCGAGGACGGTGGCGCCAGCCGCCTCTGGGCCGAGGCTCTGCCGACCGGAGCCGTGGCGAGCCCGACGTCGCCGAGGTGAGTGGTGATGGCCCCCGATCCCAGGATCCGTGCCTCCGATGCCGACCGCGACCGTGTCGCGGAGGCGTTGCGCGAGCATCATGCGACGGGCCGTCTCAGCATGGAGGAGTTCCAGGAGCGGCTTGACCACGCTTATGCGGCCAAGACGCTAAGCGATCTCGATGAGCTCATGAGCGACTTGCCCGCCATCGACCTGTACCAGCTGCCGATCCCGGCAGCGCGGCGTCCAGCGCCACCCTCGCCATCGCAGCAGCCAGGTCGGCTGTCACCGGTCTGGGGGGCCGCCTGGGCGTCCTGGGCCACCGTTACCGTGCTGTGCATCGTCATCTGGCTGCTTTCCGATCCTGGCGGTTACTTCTGGCCCTTCTGGGTCGCCTTGCCGTGGGGGGCGGTGATGGGTGTCCGCTGGCTGCTCGGGGCCGCACCTGGGACACGTCGAGACAAGCCGTTGTCGCGACGGCACGACAGGCGTGAAGAATTGCGCGCCCGGCGGTCCAACCCGCGCCGGGATTTCCGGTCGCCACGCGACGACCTCCGTCGCGGGCTGCCGTGGGACCCGCCCGGTGCGCGGGATGGAAAACGCGAGGACGGATGAAACCGGCCGGGCATCGCGTTAAGGTAACAGCGGCGTGCGCGGATTCGCCTTAGCGGTCCTGGTCGCGTAAACTCTGCACTCGGTGCTTTGGGACGGGGCTGTGGCGTGCCCGATGGCCGCCGCGCGCATAGCACGAAACCATTACAACCACTGTGTACGACCACTGTGTCGGACACGGCCGATCAGCGAAACGCGGAGCATATGCCCAAGAAGGACGGTGCCATCGAGATCGAGGGCACGGTTGTCGAGTCCCTCCCGAACGCGTTTTTCCGGGTTGAACTCGATAATGGGCACAAGGTTCTTGCCCACATCAGCGGCAAGATGCGCATGCACTACATTCGCATTTTGCCTGATGACCGGGTTGTGGTGGAGCTGAGTCCGTACGACCTCAGCCGTGGCCGGATCGTGTACCGCTACAAGTAAGGAGCCCCGGGGCCCGGTCCCGCAAGGCCCGGGCAGTGCCGACCCGGGGGGACGACCCCCGGACACCCCGGAGGGTCAAGGAGACGACGATGAAGGTCAAGCCAAGCGTCAAGAAGATCTGCAGCAAGTGCCGGGTCATCCGTCGGCATGGCCGGGTCATGGTCATCTGCGTCGACCCGCGGCATAAGCAGCGCCAAGGCTGACCGTATCGGTCAGTGGCGGCGGCCCGCACAGGGCGACCTAACTGAAAGCGTTCCGCAGATTCGGCCAGTGTGGCCGGATGCCACCCCCGGTTCGGAGGCCGGGGCTCTGCCCGGGCAGGGGCAGGGAGGCGGCGCGCAGGACCTCCGTGACCAGAAGGAGAACTGCCCGAGATGGCACGCCTCGTTGGCGTCGACCTACCCCGCGAGAAGCGGCTCGAGGTCGCGCTCACCTACATCTATGGCATCGGGCGTACACGCGCCCAGCAGACCCTTGCCGCCACCGGTGTCAGCCCCGACATGCGGGTGCACCAACTGGGTGACGATGAACTCGTGCGCCTGCGCGACTGGATCGACGCCAGCTACAAAATCGAAGGAGACCTGCGCCGCGAGGTGCAGGCCGATATCCGCCGCAAGGTCGAGATCGGGTGTTACCAGGGCATCCGGCACCGGCGCGGACTTCCCGTGCATGGTCAGCGCACGCAGACCAACGCCAGGACCCGCAAGGGCAAAAAGAAGACAGTGGCCGGCAAGAAGAAGGTCGGCAGGAAGTAAGTAGTCCGCGAGTGGAACGCGGCACGCGCCGCCGCGGACCGATGACCTCTGGGAGTAAGGGAGCAGATGCCTCCGAGAAGCAGCCGTACCGGCACAAAGAAGGTACGCCGCAAGGAACGCAAGAACGTCGCTCACGGGCATGCCCACATCAAGAGCACGTTCAACAACACAATCGTCTCCATCACCGATCCGATCGGCAACGTCATCTCGTGGGCATCGTCCGGTCAGGTCGGCTTCAAGGGCTCGCGCAAATCGACGCCCTTTGCCGCGCAGATGGCGGCCGAGGCGGCGGCGCGCCGCGCCATGGAGCACGGCATGCGCAAGGTTGACGTCTTTGTCAAGGGCCCGGGTTCGGGCCGCGAGACAGCGATCCGCTCGCTGCAGGCGACTGGGCTCGAGGTCGGATCGATCCAGGACGTGACCCCGGTCCCGCACAACGGATGCCGTCCGCCCAAGCGGCGCAGAGTTTGATATTCGACGGGAGTTCTTGACACATGGCTCGTTACACCGGCGCGGATTGCAAACTCTGCCGCCGCGAGAAGATGAAGCTCTTCCTCAAGGGTGCCAAGTGCGACTCACCCAAGTGCCCGATCGAGATCCGGCCGTATCCGCCGGGCGAGCACGGCCGTGGGCGGCCCAAGGAGAGCGAGTACCTGGTCCAGATCCGGGAGAAGCAGAAGGCACGGCGTATTTACGGCGTGCTGGAGCGCCAGTTCCGTGGCTACTACCAGGAAGCCTCGCGTCGGCGCGGTAGGACCGGCGAGAACCTACTCCAGATCCTTGAGAGCCGGCTGGACAACGTTGTGTACCGCGCGGGTTTCGCGAAGAGCCGCGACATGGCCCGCCAGCTGGTGCGCCATGGCCATCTCCTGGTCAACGGCAAGAAGGTGGACATCCCGTCGTACCGGGTCTCCGACAACGACATCATCGATGTTCGCGAGAAGTCCCGTGAGCTCACGCCGTTCTTCATCGCCCGCGCGGAGGCGGGTGAGCGGCAGGTCCCGGCCTGGCTCGATGTGGTGGCGGAGAGGATGCGAATCCTCGTGCACACGCTCCCGGCGCGCGCACAGATCGACACGCAGGTTCAGGAACAGCTCATCGTTGAGTTTTACTCGAAGTAAGAGTGTGGCGCTGCGCGCCACCGGGGCGCGTTTCGCCGTCACGAAGATCGCGACTGTCATATAGCGGGCGTCGCGGAAAGGAACGAAAATGCTCATCGCCCAGCGTCCGGCCCTCACCGAGGAACAGGTAGACGAATTTCGCTCCCGGTTCGTGATCGAGCCCCTGGAGCCGGGCTTCGGCTACACCATCGGCAACTCGCTGCGCCGTACCCTGCTCTCCTCCATCCCAGGTGCGGCGGTCACCAGCATCCGGATCGAGGGAGTCCTCCACGAGTTCTCCACCGTCCCAGGGGTCAAGGAGGATGTGACCGACATCATCCTCAACCTCAAGGAACTCGTCGTCTCCTCCGAGCATGACGAGCCTGTCGTGATGTATCTGCGCAAGCAGGGGCCGGGCGAAGTAACCGCCGCCGACATCGCACCGCCCGCCGGGGTGGAGGTGCACAACCCCGACCTGCACCTGGCGACGTTGAACGCCAAGGGCAAGCTGGAAATGGAGCTCACGGTGGAACGCGGCCGGGGCTATGTCTCCGCGACGCAGAACAAGCAGCCGGGGCAGGAGATCGGCCGCGTGCCCATCGACTCTATTTATTCGCCGGTGCTTCGTGTGACCTACAAAGTCGAGGCCACCCGTGTGGAGCAGCGCACCGACTTCGACAAGCTCATCCTCGATGTCGAGACCAAGCCCTGCCTGCGGCCGCGTGACGCGGTAGCGAGTGCCGGCAAGACGCTGGTCGAACTGTTCGGCCTCGCGCGCGAGCTCAATGTCGACGCGGAAGGTATCGACATGGGGCCGTCGCCGACAGACGCGGCGCTCGCCGCCGATCTCGCGCTGCCGATCGAGGAGCTGAACCTCACTGTCCGCTCCTACAACTGCCTCAAGCGCGAAGGCATTCACACGGTAGGCGAGTTGGTCGCACGCAGTGAGCAGGACCTGCTGGACATTCGCAACTTCGGGGCGAAGTCCATCGAGGAAGTAAAGCAGAAGCTGGCCGACATGGGCTTGGCACTGAAGGACTCACCGCCAGGGTTCGATCCGGGCACGGCGGCGGACAGCTTCGGCGCGGACGACGACCAGAGCTACGTCGAGACCGAACAGTACTGACAACCGGTTCCTTGGGTGCCCGGCTCGCGGCCGGGGACCCAAGGACCGGCACGAAGCAGCCAGCCGCCGGCGCGGCCTGGCAGGCCGCAGACGAGGAGTAGCAGACCATGCCCACGCCCACCAAGGGCCCGCGCCTGGGTGGCAGCCCCGCCCACCAGAGGCACATCCTGGCGAACCTCGCTACCGCACTGTTCGAGCATGGGCGTATCAGGACGACTGAGGCGAAAGCGCGTCGCCTCCAGCCGGTGGCGGAGCGGCTGATCACCTTTGCCAAACGCGGTGATTTGCACGCCCGACGCCAGGTGCTCACCGTCGTCACGGACAAGAGCATCTTGCACACACTCTTCACCGAGATCGGCCCCAGCTTCGCCACCCGGCCGGGCGGCTACACGCGGATCACAAAAATAGGGCCACGTAAGGGTGACAACGCGCCGATGGCGGTAATTGAGCTCGTGGCCGAGGAGACGCAGGCGGCCACACCGCGTCGCCGTCGGCCGCGCCGCGCGCGGACCGCTGGCGCCCCAGTCGCGCAGGAGGCAGCGACGGCCACTGCCGCGGCGGCGGCTGAACCGGCCGATGACGCTGACCTGAATGACGCCGACGACCTGACAGACGACGCCGACGTCCCCGAGGAGGCCGCGGTGGGCGGCGAGGCGGAGAGAGCCGCCGAGCCCATTGACCCGGACGATGCCGTGCGGGACGATGCCGAGGCCACCGACGTCGGGCCCGCTGAACAGACCGCTGATGCGGAGGCAGACGAAGCTTCAGCGCACGCCACCCCCGAGCCGGAGGATGGCGAACACGTCTGATCCGTCTTCAGCGGCAGCCGTTCGGGTCCGGCTGGATCTCAGCTACGATGGCGCGGGTTTCTCCGGATGGGCCAGGCAGCCGGGTCGGCGGACGGTTCAGGGCACAGTGCAGGACGCGCTGGCGCGGCTGCTCCAGCTGCCGGAGCCGCCCCGGCTGACCGTGGCCGGGCGCACAGACGCGGGTGTGCACGCGCGTGGCCAAGTGGCGCACTTCGATGTAGCTGCGCAGACATGGGCTCGCGCGGGGGTCCGTGCGGTCCAGCGTCTCGCGGGCCTCCTGCCGTCAGATGTCGTTATGCATGCCGCACAGGTCGCGCCGGACGGTTTCGACGCCCGATTCTCCGCGCTGTGGCGCCGGTATTCGTATCGGGTATGTGACGATCCCTGTGCCATGGATCCGTTGCGGCGGCACGACACGCTGCTTCACCGGCACACCCTGGACCTGCCTCGGATGAACGAGGCTGCCTCGGTCCTTACTGGCGAGCACGACTTCGCGGCCTACTGCCGTCGGCGTACGGGCGGCACGACGATCCGACGGCTCATCCGGCTGGAATGGTCACGGTCGGAGGAGGTTCTGGCAGGTGGCCCGCCAAGTGGCCCGTCCGTGGCAGTCGCTACCGTGACGGCCAACGCCTTTTGCCACAACATGGTGCGTGCGCTTGTCGGCGCCCTGCTCGCCGTCGGGGATGGCCGCAAGCCCATCCGGTGGCCCGCCGACGTGCTGAGCAGGGGTGTACGAGACCCGGCGGCGCACGTCGCACCACCACACGCGCTCTGCCTGGAGGAGGTGCGGTACCCGCCCGACGGCGAGCTTGGCGCACGCGCCATGCAGGTACGGGGCGCCAGAGTGCCATGATTCGCCTTACCTCGTGGCTGACGAACCTCAACTAGCGACCAAGGATCGCTAGGTCCGGTCCTCCATGATTGCCGCCCGTGGGTATGGCTCAGCTTTCGGCCCGCGCAGTGATCGGACGCTCCGCAAGCAACGCGAATGCGCGGCTCAGCGATGCGACGACGTGGTCTTGTCGGCCCTTGCCGGTGGGCGTGTGACCGTTGGAGTACGTCGCGTAGCCGAAGATGATGTAACGGCCAACTACCACGCCATAGGCATAACCGCCCGTCTTGGAGACGGACTGTGCGCCGCTGCCGGACGGCCCATCAAGGCCAACGAACCACACGTTGTGCGTGAGCTTCTTGGCCCGGTTGGCCCGCTTAGCCAGCGTTTTGGTTGGCAGCGCGGCCACCCCGGCCGTGACCGCGAAGCGCTTGGACGCGTCAACATAAGTCGCCCGTACGACGCGCTGACACTTGTGGGCCTCTAGCGACCGAGCGAAAGAGCCACGCGCGCTGCGTGCGCATGTGCGGTTAACCACGGCGGCGACGCGAACGAACTGGCGGCCGTCGACGGAAAGGGCGCGATCAGGGAAGAACTCCGCTTTGGTGATCGGCTTGGGGTCGGTCTTGACATTGTCGATCTTGCTAGCCAGCCTGAGCTGCGGTGTCGCCGAGCTGGCCGGGCTTGGAGCCGCGCGTGGGGTGGTGTGCTGAGCCTTGGAATGGCGGTAGACGAGGCTGATCGCACCCGCGGCTACAGCGAGCGCCGTGATCCCTGCGCCAATCGCGATGAGCCTCCTTCGGCTCGGGCGGCGCGGGGGCGCTGGAGGAGGGCCGCCAATAATGGCGGTCTGCTGATCGGGTAGGCCAGCGCCGCCGCCGAACGCCGTCTGCGGCGGCGGCCAGGGAATCACCCCGCCGGGCGGCGTACCGGACGGTGGTGTCCGCTGCGGCGCTGGGACGCGCGGCCGTGGGACGGGCGGCCGTGGGACGGGCGGCAATGTGCCGAGCGGCGGTGTCCCCGGCGGTGGTGTCCCCGGTGGTGCACCGGGCGGCGGTGTGCGAAGCGGCGGTGTGCCAAACGGCGGTGTGCCAAACGGCGGTGTGCCAAACGGCGGTGTCCCGTGCGGCGGTGTCCCGTGCGGCGGTGTCCCGTGCGGCGGTGTCCCGTGCGGCGGTGTCCCGTGCGGCGGTGTCCCAAGCGGTGCGCGGGGTGCTGCGATACCGTTCGGCATCATCTCGTGCGGCTGGAATTGCTGGGTCACGCCGCCCTGAACGCCCATGGGGAACCCAGGAGTTCCCGGCTGCGCCGGCTGGCCCATGGGAAAGTCAGGCGTGTTCGCGTCGGGCTCTGTTGGGGGGCCGGTGGTGAAGGTGCGTGGGTCGGGGCCTGTTGGCGGGCCGGTGGTGAAGGTGTGTGCCTCGGGCCCTGTTGGCGGGCCGGTACTGATGGTGTGTGTGTCGGGCCCTGTTGGCGGGCCGGTGGCGAAGGTGTGTGCGTCGGGGCTGGTTGGCGGGCCGCTGGCGAGGTGGGGGGATTGCGGGTTCGCTTGCCGCCACATGGTGAAGGCGGGATTCTCAGACGTCGCCGGTCCGTCCGGGGCGAAGCCCGGTGACGGGACCTGTGGTGCCCCCCAGCCCGTCGCATCTCCGGCCCACGGGACGGTTTGCCCGCCGCCTGGCACCGCGGCGCCTGGGGTCTCGGCACTGGGCGCCTCAGCGCCCGGTGGAGGGCCGAAGATGTAGTCGGGCGGGCCCATGATCTCCTGCGCGAAATCAGCGATTGGCAGCGGTGCCGTCCCACCCGACTGACCGGCGGTCCCGCCGGACGGCCCGGCCGTCCCGCCGGATGGCCGGGACGCCGCGCCAGGTGTCTCTGCTGATTCGCCAGAGGGTTCGGCCGCTGCGTCCGCGTCGGCGTGGCCTCCCGCCGGTTCGGCAGGGGGATGGGCTGTGGCTGCTCCTGGCCATTGGGGTGGCCCAACGGCCAAACCGTCGGGTATCGGAGGCGGGCTTTCCATGCCCCCCGTCGGCCTAGGTCCGAACCGCGAGACCGACGGGGTCACCGACCCGCCCGATGGTGGGACCGAAGGTGTCGTGGGTCTAGTGGACGGAGGCGGCGGCGCGGCGGGGTCATCGTCGAATAGCACCCGGGGGTCAGCGCCGGATGGCGCCCCGGCTGGCGAATTATCGGGTAGTGGCTCATTGCGAACGGCCCCATGCCCGTCAGCCGACATTGCGCCGTGGTGAGCGCTGTCTGGATCGCTGCCCGCCTGCGATTGGGTCCCGTTACCGCCAGCCCGCAGCCATGGCGGCGCCCAAAGGTCGTCGGCAGCCGAGCGCGATTCAGGCGCGCCGGAAGTCGGCCAGCGCTGCACTGTCCAGTGCCCGCTGCCTGCTGTGGCATCTGGGCCGGGAGTGTCAGCCGGGCTCCATGATGCCTCGTCCCTCTCGCCAGGCTCCGGTATCGGTGTGTCTGATGACATTGCAGGCCATTTCGGGGTCGATGGATCCATCGATTCTCCTGTACCTGGGGCGCGGAGGCCGGGCGATCCCCAATTTTGAGCCGCAATCACCGGTGCCGCGCCCGCGATGTTCAGGGCGTGAGTGGACTTCCGGTCACCATTCGCCTGGTCAGGCTCTGGTTGACGGTTTTCTCGTAGAGATCGTTATTGAATTGCATGAGGATTTTGCGATCGTGCGACGTGGAAGGACGGAACAGGCTGGCGTACTGCGCCCACATCAAGATCAGATAGTGGCCCTTGGCCACCGCCCAGACGACGCCGGTGCCCTTCCCCAGGTTCTTGGTCGCGCCATGCAGCCCCGGGAGTGGCTGAATGAACTGCCGTGGGGCCCCGACGACCTTGCCGACCCTCGCCGCCGCCTTCGCTGTCGCCAGGTTAAGAACGCCGATGGTGCCCATCCGTTTTCCGTTGACAGAAAGGTAACTGGCGCGCAGTGCCTGGCTGCAGCCATCGCGTACTGCGGCCTTGAGCTTTGAGCCGAACACGGCTTGTCGGCAACTCTGATTCGTCCGCTCTATCATCCGGGCATAGCTGCGTCGCCCGGCCTTGACCGTGACCTGAGCCGGAAAGAGTTCGGCGAGTGTCAGCGGGAGGGGGTCATCCGCCCGGTTCGCGATGTGTTGCCATCGGCCGAGTTTCGGCGACGGGCTCGGTGATGGCGTTGCCAGTAACGTGTTGGGGGGTGTTGCCGTCGGCGCTGCGGCTGCATGTCCGTGCCGGTTCACCGCGTAGACGGCAGTGGCTGCGACTGCCGTCGTCACCAGCACCGCCGCCGTTACGAGGAGGGATACTCCCACCCGGCGACGACGCGGACGCGGGTGCCCCCGATGGCCTGCCTGCCGCCGGCTCGGCGCCACCACGGAGCCGGGGGGGCCCGCTACGGAGCCTGAGATCCTCGCGACGGAGCCTGGGGCCTGCGCCACGGCGCCTGAGACCCCTGCCATTGGGCCGGAAGGTGCCGTCCCAGCGCCCGCGGTTGGCGTCATGGCGTCAGAAGTGGTGGTCTGCGGCAGCGTGGCCGTATCTGAGTCCGAGAATGAGAACGTCGGCGACGGCGTGTCATCCGGCCCGTGCAATGCCCACGTCTCGGTTGGGTCGTCTTCGCCGTACGTCCAGGTTTGGGAGCCGTCAGCGAGGCCAGCGAGACCGCCGATCCCGGCCGTCCCCATGATGTCCGGTCCCCATGAGCTGGCGGAACTCCTCACCCATGGGCCGCCTCCCCATTGGGTGCTCCACGTCGCTTTAGTCGGCCCTTTGGCCGGGCCGGGCCGGGCCGTCGCGGACGCGCTCGACATGCGGTAGCCGGCGGCCAGCGTATCCGTTCCTCCACCCGGGCGACTGAGCGGCTGCCCAGCGTTTCCACTCGGATGCTCGCCGCTCGTCCCGTTCAACCCTGAGACGGTGTTGGACGGGTACTCCGGGCCAGGTGCACCCGGTGTGGGCGGAAACCCGTGCACCGGATCACGGTGCGGCGGCATACCGACGGGCCAATACCCCGAACGCGCCCGCTGCCAGCTTTCTGGCATGCGGGAACCCTCGTCGCCCGGGTAACTCATAGGGCGAGCGTAGCGTCCCGGTCGATGTCCCGCCGCCGCCAGCGAATATTCCGGCATTTGGGTACGATGACCCCCCTCACTTTGACCCGTACCGATAGTGCCCGGTATTCTGCACTGACGTCTGCGTTCACCGGCGCGGCGACGCCGCATGCCCCGGCATGTGGCGCACATGTGGCTAACGGTCGGACGGGGGCCCGGAGGCCTCTCGTGCGGCGTGTGGCGGGCCCGCCCCCACCGGGGATCGGAAAGATCAGGAACTACAGCGAAGGCTTACGACTGTGCGCACATTCAGCCCGAAGGCTAAGGACATCCAGCGGCAGTGGCACGTTGTGGACGCGTCTGATGTCGTCCTCGGGCGCCTGGCGAGCCACGTCGCGACGCTGCTGCGCGGAAAGCACAAGCCGATATTTGCGCCACACGTGGACACCGGTGATTTCGTGATAGTCGTCAACGCTTCGAAGGTTGCTCTCAGCGGCAACAAGCTCGAGCAGAAAAGGGCCTACCGGCACTCGGGATACCCCGGCGGGCTCCGCTCGGTTGCTTACCGCGACCTTCTTGACCGGCATCCAGAAAAGGTCGTCGAGAAGGCCGTCAAGGGTATGCTGCCGAAGAACTCCCTGGGCAGGAGGATGCATCGCAAGCTCAAGGTCTATGCAGGCCCGGACCACCCGCACCAGGCGCAGCAGCCAGTCGCGTACGAGTTCACCCAGATCGCCCAGTAGACATATCGCCCAGTAGACATACAGTTCAGTGGGCGCATTGGCGCCCGAGCCCAGAGGAAGCACGAGGGATAGAACCGTGGCCGAGCCCACCGGTACCGAGACACTCACTGAAGGTGTCGAGGAGAGCACCGGCACCGACGATTACGCGGGGGATGCCGGGACCGACGATGCCGAATACGCAGCGGACTACGCGTCGGATTACACGACTGCGACCCCGGCACAGCCGCCAGCACGGGAGGGACGGCAGCTGCTCACCGGGCATGGTGGGGCCACGGGCCGTCGCAAGGAGGCGATCGCTCGGGTCAGGGTAGTGCCGGGATCGGGTCAGTGGACGGTCAACGGGCGTGCGCTCGCTGATTACTTCCCGAACAAGGTGCACCAGCAGCTCATCAAGGAGCCGTTTGTCACCCTTGGCGCCGAGAGCCAGTTCGATGTGATCGCCCGCATATCCGGTGGCGGCGTCACTGGGCAAGCGGGTGCGCTGCGCCTAGGCCTGGCCCGGGCGCTGACGGAGATCGACCCGGAGAACCGCCCGGCGCTGAAGAAGGCCGGATTTCTCAGCCGCGATGCCAGGGCTAAGGAGCGCAAGAAGTACGGCCTGAAGAAGGCCCGTAAGGCGCCGCAGTACTCCAAGCGCTGAGGAAGCGCAGATCCTGCGCCAGGACCACCTGGAGCGTGTTTCATGGGCCGTCTCTTCGGTACTGATGGTGTTCGCGGGGTTGCAGGCCGTGATTTGACGGCGCGGCTGGCAATGGAGCTTGCGTCGGCCGCCGCGTCTGTTCTCCGCGATTCCGGTGAGTTTGATGGCGCGATCCGCGCCGGGCGCCGACCGGTCGCGGTTGTGGGCCGAGACCCGCGGGCATCCGGTGAGTTCCTGGAAGCTGCCGTGGTCGCTGGGCTGGCCGGCCATGGGGTGGATGTGTTGCGGCTCGGGGTCACTCCAACCCCGGCTGTGGCGTACCTGACCGGTGCGCTCGGCGCCGACGTCGGTGTGATGCTGTCGGCGAGTCACAATCCGGCCCCTGACAACGGGATTAAGTTCTTTTCGCGTGGTGGGTTCAAGCTTCCCGACCCGGTCGAGGACGCGATCGAGGAGCGGTTGGGCAAGACAGCGGCGAACGCACCGCCTTCGGCCGGATTCGGCCGCGTCGTCAGCGCTCCGGACGCGCATGAGCGTTATCTCGAGCACCTCCTCTCCACGCTGCGGCCGAGCGTGGAGGATCGCCAGCCCACCGGGGAAGCTGAGCCGGATGGTGTGCGACCGCTGGCAGGACTGCGGGTGGTGGTGGATTGTGCGCATGGCGCCGCGTACAACGTGGCACCTGTGGCGCTGCGCCGGGCAGGCGCGGATGTCGTCGTGATCAATGCGGATCCGGATGGCCTGAACATCAACAAGGGATGCGGATCCACGCATCTCGAGGCCCTCATCGCGGCGGTCAGCGCGCACGGCGCCGACGCTGGCATAGCACATGACGGCGACGCCGACCGCTGCCTGGCGGTTACGGCGGGGGGCCAGGTCGTCGATGGCGACCAGATCCTCGCTGTGCTCGCGCTCGAGCTCAAGGAAGCGCAGCGGCTGGCCGGTGAGACGGTAGTGGCCACGGTCATGTCCAACCTCGGGTTCCGCCGCGCCATGCGCGACGCAGGTATCGAGGTGGTGGAGACCGCCGTAGGCGACCGCTATGTCCTTGAGGCAATGAAGGGCGGCGGCTACGTGCTCGGGGGCGAACAGTCCGGGCACATCATCATGCTTGAGCATGCGACCACAGGCGATGGCCTGCTGACCGCGCTCCATTTGCTCGCCGCGGCGGCTAGGCGCGGCCTGGCGCTCGGTGAGCTCGCGAAGGTGATGCAGAAGTTTCCGCAGGTTCTGATCAATGTGGTGGGTGTGGACAAGTCCCGCGTTAGTTCGTCGGAAAGCCTCGCCGCCGCCGTGGCCGAGGCGCGAGCCGAGCTGCAAGACAGCGGGCGGGTGCTGATCCGGCCGAGCGGCACGGAGCCCGCGGTGCGCGTGATGGTGGAAGCGGCCGAGGAAGGGCAGGCACTGCGCGTGGCAGGCTGCCTCGCGGATGCGGTCCGTGCGGCTCTGAGCTGACTAGTCACCGCAGCTGCCGGGGCCGGGCGGCGCGCTCGCGAGTGTGGGCCGGGGGTACGTAACTTGGGTCGGCCCACACGCGGTCGCGAGCGCGCATGGCAGGCTGGAAACGTGATCGTTGGCAAGGGCGCGGCCATTCGGCGCGGAGGCACAACGTGAGACAGGCGCATCGGGTAGCCAGAGTTCGGACGGCCGAGCAGGCTCTGATGGCACGGCTGCCGGACGGCGCGCTGATGCAGCGTGCGGCGGCCGGGCTTGCCGCGATCTGCGCTCGCCTGCTCGGCCAGGTGTACGGGGCCCAGGTCGTGGTGCTGGCCGGGAGCGGTGACAACGGCGGTGACGCGTTGTATGCAGCCGAACGGCTCACGCGGCGTGGCGCACACACGCATGCGGTTCTCGCCGGTTCGCGTGTCCACGAGCGCGGTGCCACCGCCCTGCGAGTGGCCGGAGGCCGCCTGGTGCCGGCGACGGATCAGGTGGTTGCCGGCCTTATTGATGAGGCGGACCTCATCATCGACGGGATGCTCGGCATCGGCGGCAGGGGCGGGCTGCGCGAACCACAGTCGTCCTTGGCCGAGCGAGCCGCGGGCGCCGATGGCGTGGTCGTCGCCGTCGATCTGCCCAGCGGCATCGACGCCGACACCGGGCAAGTGGACGGCGTGGCTGTGCGCGCCGATGTGACGGTAACGTTCGGCACCTACAAGCCCGGCCTGCTCATCGACCCCGGCGCCACGCATGCGGGTGTGGTCGAGCTCGTGACCATCGGCATCGGCCCCGATCTGGCCGTCCCAGACGTAACCACGCTGCAATCGGCGGACCTGGCCGCCCTATTGCCGCACCCCTCGGCCGAATCAGACAAGTACCGTCGGGGTGTCGTCGGCATTCTCGCCGGCAGTGACCGTTTCACCGGCGCGGCCGTGCTCGCCGTCGGCGGCGCTGTGCGCGGCGGCGCAGGGATGGTGCGCTACCTCGCACGGTCGCCCGGTGTCGCGGAACTGGTCCGACAGCGGTGGCCGGAGGTCGTGCTGACGCTGGTGGAGCCCCCCGCGGAGGCGGCCGCCGCCGCCGAGGTGCTTGCGCACGTGGGCCGGGTACAGGCGTGGGTTGCGGGGCCAGGGATGGGCACGGATGCTGATTCTGCTCGGCTGCTTGCCGCGGTGCTCGCCACCGATCTTCCCGTCCTCGTGGACGCCGATGGCCTCACCCTGCTCGGTGCGGACCGCTCACTGCTAAAGCGCACCGCGCCGACATTGCTCACGCCGCATGCGGGCGAGCTCGCGAGGCTGCTCGGCGTGGCGCGAGGCGACGTGGAGGCCAGACGCCTTGAGCACGCGCGCCGCGCCGCTGCGGAGCTGGGCGCCACCGTGCTGCTCAAGGGCTCCACGACGGTGATCACCGGACCCGATGGCGCGGCATGGGTCAACACCATGAGTACGTCATGGCTGGCCACGGCCGGCTCAGGCGATGTTTACTCCGGTCTGGCCGGGGCCTTGATCGCGCAGGGCATGGACGTCCCGATAGCTGCCGCTGCCGCGGCCCATCTGCACGGACTGGCGGCTCGGCTCGCTGCGGCCGGCGGACCCATTGGCGCCAGCGACATCGTCAGCGCTGTCCGCGAGTCGTTCAGGGCTGCTACCCACGATCGGCTGCCATGACAGTAATGCGATCGCTGGGCCTGTTCGTCGTCGCGGCCCTCGCCGAGATTGGCGGTGCATGGCTCGTCTGGCAGGGCGTGAGAGAGCACAGGGGGGTCGCGTGGGCGGGCGCAGGCGTACTGGTCCTAGGGGTCTACGGACTGGTCGCGACGCTCCAGCCAGACGCGCACTTTGGCCGGATCCTTGCGGCGTATGGAGGCATCTTCGTGGCAGGCTCGCTTGTCTGGGGCGTGGTCGCGGACGGATTCCGCCCGGACCGCTATGACCTGATCGGTGCCGTCATCTGCCTGATGGGCATGGCGGTCATCATGTACGCGCCGCGGCCGGGCTGATCCGGGTCCGTCGGGCCGTGCCTGCGCTGTCATGGCGCGGCTAGCCTCGGCGCATGGACAAGCCATCTGTCGGCCTTCGCCCCGTCGCCGAAGAGGATCTGCCCTTGCTCGAGCGATTCTGTGTGGAACCCGAACTCATGGGGCTGGATTGGCAGGGCTTCAGCGACCGCGGCAAGATCCGCCGTCGCTTTGCCGAGGACGGTTTCCTCGGCCAGAAGGACGGCCAGCTCATCGTGATCGCGAACGGGCATGCGGCCGGATTCGTGGCTTGGCGCGCGTTCGTCTACAGGGACGAGCATGCGTGCTGGAACATCGGCATCACCCTGCTCCCGGAGTGGCGGGGCCGTGGGGTCGGCAGCGAAGCGCAGCGGCAACTGGCCGATTACCTGTTCACCTACACCCCCGTGGTTCGTATCGAAGCCGGCACGCTGCCGGAGAACGTCGCTGAACAGCGCGCGCTGGAGCGAGCCGGCTTCACCAGGGAGGGCACGCTGCGCCGCATCGCGTTCGGCCACGGCCGCTGGTGCGACAACGTGGTTTACAGCCGGGTCCGTACCGACCCCATGATCTCCAGGCCAAGCTGACGCCCGTCTACGTGCGGATCTCCCACGACCGCACCGGCGCCGGCCTCGGCGTCACCCGCCAAGAACAAGACTGCCGCGCCCTATGCGACCGGCTGGGCTCGGAGGTCGCCGGGGTCTACGCCGACAATGACGTGTCGGCCTACTCCGGGCGGCCCCGGCCGCAATGGCGCCGGCTCAACGCCGACATCACCGACGGCCGGGTGGATGCGATTGTGTGCCGGCATGTGGACCGGCTCACCCCCCGCGTGAGCTGGAAGATGTGATCGACCTGCACGACCAGCGCGGCATCCAGCTCGCCACCGTGACCGGGGAAATCGATCTGGCAACGCCGACCGGCCGGCTGGTGGCCCGCACGCTTGGGGCGGCCGCGCGGCATGAGTCGGAGCACAAGGGGGAGCGGCAGCGCCGCGCCGCCCAGCAGAAGACGGAGCAGGGCAAACCGGCGCTGTCGGGGATGCGCGGCTGCGGCTACGCCCTCGACAAAGTCACGGTGATCGAGGACGAGGCGACGGTGCTGCGCGAGTGCGCCCGCCGCGTCCTGGTCGGCGAATCCGTGCGCGGCGTGGCAGCGGACCTGAACCGGCGCGGCATCCCCACGGTCACCGGGAGGCAGTGGACGCCGACGAGCCTGCCGGCGGTGCTGATCTCGGTGCGGATCTCCGGCCGCCGCGAATACATCGCCGCCGACACCTACACCGGCAACACCCGCCCCCGCACCGGGGAGATCATGGCCGAGGGCGCGTGGCCGACGATCATCACCCCGGCGCAGTCGGACCGGCTGCGCGCGCTGCTCACCGCGCCCTGGCGCGGCCCCGCCGCACCGCCCGCCGCTACTGCTGTCCGGTATCTTCCGGTGCGGCCGGTGCGGCCGGTGCGGCCGGTGCGGCCGGTGCGGCCGGTGCGGCCGGTGCGGCCGGTGCGGCCGGTGCGGCCGGTGCGGTCACCCGATGCACGGCCGGGTGCACAACGGCAAACCCCGCTACCAGTGCATCAAGGACCTGGGCAAACCCGGGTGCGGCAAGATGGCCGTGTACGCCTACCGGGCCGATGACGAGGCCCGGGACAAGATCCTCACCGCCCTGCAAGAATCCCCCGCCCTGATAAGCGCGCTGATCCGCCACCACCAGGCCGACGCGGCCACCGGTGACAGTGAAGACATCGGCGAAAAGCTCCGCGTGATCGACGCCCAGCGCGAGGAACTGGCCGCCGCGTGGGCCGAACAGGAGATTACCCGCAAAGAGTGGGCGACGGCCAAACGTGCTCGACGCCAAGACCGAGCAGTTGACCCGCCAGCTTGCCCGCTCCACCCAGGCCCTCGCGCTGGCCGAATTCGCCGCAGACCACGAGCCAGTGGAAAGCCCGCTACAAGATCCGCGCCGGGGTAGAAGGCACCATGCGCCAGGCCACGCATGTCACCGGCATCCGCGACGCCCGCTACCTCGGCCTGGCCAAAACCCGGCTGGAGCACAACGCCGCCGCTGCCGCGATCAACCTGATCCGGCTGGACGCCTGGTGGACCGGCCGGCCCCTCGACCGGACCCGGACCACCCACCTCCAGCGGCTCGACCTGACCATCGCCGCCTGAGCCCGAATAAGCCAACAGGGTCAGGACACCGGCCAAAATCCGGCCCCCGCCCCTCCGCCCGCGTCATACGCTCGGCCCCGCACAAAGAATCTTGAAATGTGATTGGTGGTACATATTGACAGCAATGCGGGGTGGCCTCGGTGGCCCGCCGTGGCCCTTGTGGACCGCCGCTCGCGCAACGCGACGAGACCGGATGCTGTCCGCGGGTTACTACCGCAGCGGAAATTGGACATATAACTCAGAGAAGCCGCCAACCCGTCAGGAGCTTATGAAGGCTTCCGAGATGCTCGCCCGTGATCTCGTGGTCCGGGTGTGCGCGAGCGATGGGGAGTTGCGCCGGGATTGGCTCGCCCGCGGCGTCGGCCCGAAGCGGGTCGTCCCGCTCGCCGTGGCACCAGGCGTGGACCCGGATTTAGCTGCTGCCATAGCTGGGGCGGCCACCGAAGTCGGCGCCAAGCGGCTGCTCGCCTGCCGAACCCGGGCGGCATTCATGTACGACACGGTTACGATCCTTCCCGCCCGCCCGCAGGCACTGGTCGAGCTGGCCGCCCGCTGGGGCCAGCCTGACGATTTCCTCGTCTGCCTACCAGACGGGTCGGCCGCCGTCGTGGTCAGCATGGCCGGTTACGCCCTGGCTGCCGGGCCGCCGCCCTTCGTAGCGGCGCTGGCCGGGCCCGACGTGGCTGGCACACGCCAGCGGTTCACCGTTTGGGCGCGCGAGAGCGGTGATCAGCGACTTCGCATCGTCGCTGGCCGCTATGGCAGCGGTCCGTCGAGCCGCCATGCTCCCCGCCGCACGCTGCGTCCCGACCCTTCCGACCGGCTGTCCGCGCTGGCGGCAGCCGTCCAGCGTCGGCCTGCCATCACCGCCACGCTCCGACTTTGCCGAGCCGCGGCAGGCTGGGGAGCCGTCGCCCTCATCGTGATCACGCTGCTGTCCGCCCCACGCGCCAGCCACGTGCTACCCGCGCTCGGCAGCGGGTTGTGGCTGCTGCTTCAGGTGTACTTGCTCGCCCGCACCCATACCCTGAGCTGGGCGGCCTGCCTGCGGATGACGGCCGCGGGGGCGGCATCCGCGATCGCGTTTGCCGCCGCGACGTGGCTCACCGTGAGCCCGGGAACGCTGCACACCTGGCGCGCCTTCCTTGGGCCGACCGAGGAGGCCGTAAAACTGGTCCCGATCGCGGTTTTCTGGCTCGTGGCGAGAAACAGGTTCACCCGTCTTGCGGCAGTAGATTACCTGCTCCTCGGCGTCGCATCGGGTGCGGGCTTCGCGCTCGCCGAGAATACGGCGGCCGCGGTGGCGACGCCCGGCGCCGGATGGCATCTCGCCGCGCTGCTCCCGGGCTGGAGCGATCTGGGCGTTATCCGGTTTCCCGGTCACGCCGTAGCGACCGGATTGGCGGCTGCCGGAATGGGACTCGCTGCCGCGGCACGGGCCGCGGGCGCAGAGAAACCCGGGATGAACAGGCGCCGATGGCGCTGGTTTGCCTGGCTGCTCCTGCCCATCCTGCTGGGGGTGGCGGTGCTCGATCATTACCGCTATGACGCCGCCGCTTACGGTGTGGCCGTGCCCACGTGGGTGCACCGCCTGCACGCGACGCTTGGCAATGGCCACGCCAGCCGCTGGTTGTTGCTTGCGCTGATCGTGGCCGCGGTGGCCGTTGACTTCGGTGCACAGCGCCGGGTCGCGGATTTGGTCCCACCATTGCCAGGCGTGCCACGCTGGGCCAGGCTAGCGCGAACTGCCAGGGGATCCCAGATCAGTGTGCGGCTCCGCTGGTCCGCGCGGACCTTGCGCGGTCGGCTGGCCCGGTGGTGGGCTCGGGAGCGCGTAGCGATGGCCGAGGCCCTAGTGACTGGCGGGCATGAAGTGGCATTCATGCTCGTGGCGCTGCGGCCGCATCGGCGCCCGCGGGGGGTTTTCGCAGCCTCGCTCGTGTTCGCGAGGCAGCGGCGCGAACTGGCCATGCGGGAAGCCCGCGCGGGCGGGCGGACCAGGCGGGATACTCCCCGGCGGGAGGACGTCTGGACAGCCTGGCAACGGCTTGCCGCTGTGCTGGCGATTGGCGGCGCGCCCGTACTCGCCTCAGCGGTGACGCAACGACCCCCGGTCATGTGGCCCACCCTCGCGCGGCAGTGGGCGCAGGTCGAGCGGCCAGCCGACCTGGTGAGCACCATTCCCGCCCTGCACGCCTGGTTCAGCCAGTTCATCCTCGGCGGTCAGGTGCTCATCGCGGCCGCCCTGCTCGGCGTGTTCGTCCTCTTGGTCTCCGGATGGGCGCTCCCCGTGCCGCTAACGAGCCGCCGGGGTACACGACCTGTGGGCCGCAGGCCTGGCGGCCTGATTCGCGGCCTCGCCGCCGTGCCTGCCCCCGGCTACTTTGCGCTGCGCGTGCTAATGCTGTCCGGCGAGTTGTTGCCGCCGGGTACCGCGCGACTCCTTGACGGCGCCGGAGTCGCCCACCCGTATCAGCGGCTGCCGCCCGCGCAGCACGCGATATCGGCACCTGGGTTGCTCCGCGCTCTGCCGCAGGGCTCGGCCACGGAGGTGGCGCGGCGCGCGCCGCACCAGCCTGGTGGTGCTCTCAACCGAAGCGGCTGGATGTTCCCTCCCGAGCGGATTCGCCACTGGCTGGGCCACGCACCCGAATTTGGCGTGAAACCAGCCGATGCGGATGGCCAGCCCGCTGCTCCCGGCGAAATGGCGACTCGCCTCACCGAGGTACTGCGGGAGATCGCAGAGGCCGCTGACTCAATTCGGCTCGAAGACGTAACCTTCCGCAACCGCCCGGTCCGTGCAGTGGTCGACCGTGCGAGCGGTGCAGCGGTGTTCTTCACCCCGGCGGGTGAGTTCACCGGGTGCGCCGTTTTGACAGAAGAGCAGCTTTTCCGCTTGATCACGGAGCGAAAGCTGTGACGCCTGACCGGGCGTCGGCGGGTCAAGAGTGGCGCCCATGGGCGATGGGTATAGGGGCGCGGTGGTGATTGGCTATGTGGCCGAGGAGATGACCGCACGGCTGCTTGCCGCCCCGCACCTGATCAGTCCCGATTGGCTGAAAGGCGGTAGGGATGCCGTGCCGTTCGCCGCCGCCAGTCCAATTCCGCCAGTGGTCGCGGGCCGGCTCGCCGCCGCTGTGCGAACTCGCGGTGAGCGGCTCGTACTTGGCTGCCCGGTGGTGCGCTGGCGCTCAACCGAGAAGGCCGTGGCGGTCCAGGCGGAGGGCGCTCGAATCCACGCTGCCATGCAGGCGATCGGCACGCCCGAGGCGCTGATCGCGGTGCCGGATCTGTCCGCGGCACTTCTCACCACTGGGGCGGGGTTCGCCGTTGCTGCGGGGCCACGCCAGTTCGTCGAGGCGGTCGCCGGGTCCGACGTGCGCCGGGCACGTTCGAGCTTCGCCGAGTTCGCCCTGGCGGCCCTCGGACTGTCAGCGCGGTCGCTGGCCGTAGCGGCATACTATGGCTGCGCTCTGTCAGGGCGGCCATGGCGACCAACCTGGCTGGCCTGGTGCCGGGCGGTCGACGTGCCTTATGGCAGTGGCATTGGCGGCCAGCTTGCGGCCATGCGTCAGTTCGCCGAGGGGTGGATTGGTGCTGACGAGTTCGCACGAATGTTTCGTGGTGCCCGGGGCCAGGAGATCGCGGCAGGTGAGCGTGCCGCCGGGCCACTTTCCGGCGCGCTGGATGCGGTGGGCTGGGCGCTCGACGGCTACGTTGCCGCCGACGAGGAGCTGCCGAGCACAGCCGCAGATATCGACCTGGCTGGACTCCGACAGGCCGTCAGCGCGGCCCTCGCAGAGATCACCCAGGACATCGGATGAGCGGCCACCTGGCCGCAAGTTACGATGTGTCTCGACTTAGCGCGCCTGGTCCACAATGCCGGGTGTCTTGGTGAAGGGAGAGAAAAGATGGAGCCGCGGTCGAACGGCGGCGGAGGCGGAACCGATTCCGAGCCCAGCGGCGGCCGAGGGGAAGACGCGGCGCTTGCCGCCGGTAGCCCTACACCGGTGCCCGGCCCAGCGCCGACGGCGGGCAGCTCATCTGGCCACACACCTGCAGGCAGTCCGCAGGCCCCGGCGCCGCAGCAGCCTACGCTCGCCGGTTCAGCGATCCGGGTTTCCGACCGGGAGCGCGACGACGCCCTGCGGCGTCTGCAGAACGCGTTCGCGGAAGGCAGGCTCGGTGACGACGAGTTTGACGCACGAATGCATGCCGCGCTCGGTTCGCGCACCAGGGCGGACCTGGACCGGCTGTTTGGCGATCTGCCCGCTGAAGACGCAGCCAGGCCTGCGGCCTCGTCGGCGGATTGGCCGCCAGAAAGCCCGTTTGCCGTGGCCATCAAGGGCTCGGTGCGCCGTGGTGGCCGCTGGCGGGTTCCGCAGCGGATGACCACCCTCGCATACAAGGGCAGCTCGCTGCTTGACGTCCGCGCGGCCGAGCTGACCTCGGCCGTGACCACTATCCGCGCTTTCGCATACAAGTCAGACGTGGAGATCATCGTTCCCCCGGGTGTGCGCGTCGTCGTCGGCGGCTTCGGGGTGTCGCAGGACTTGCCTGAAGATGGCCAGCTCGATGACCTTTCGCAGGATGCGCCGGTTCTTCATGTGCGAGGCTTCGCCTACAAGGGCCGTATCGAGATCCGGGCACGGCCAGGCCGGCTGAGTGGTTGACAGAATGATGCAAACTCCGGCCCAGGCTGTCGTCGATCTCAGCGCCATTCGTCACAACATCACCCTGTTGCGGCGCGAAGCCGCAGGGGCGCAATTGATGGCGGTTGTGAAGGCCGACGCCTATGGGCACGGGATGGTGCCATGCGCCGTTGCCGCGCTCGAGGCGGGCGCTGACTGGCTTGGTGTGGTCCAGGCGGCCGAAGCACTGCGGTTGCGCCGCGCCGGGATCACCGCTCCGGTGTTGTGCATGATGGCTGTTCCCGGTGAGCCCTACGAGGACGTCATCAAGGCCGGCGTCGACGTGTCCGCGGGGAACACTGCCTTGGTGGAGGAGATCGGCCGTGCCGCCGTGCAGGCCGGTCGGCCGGCCCGGCTCCACCTGAAGGTCGACACTGGCTTGGCCCGCGGCGGGGCACCCGCCAGCGAGTGGCCAGCTGTCGTGGAGGCTGCCCTTGCCGGGCAGGCCGCCGGTTACCTCGAGATCATTGGGCTCTGGTCACATTTCGCCTGTGCCGACGAGCCGGGCCACCCGTCGATCCGCGGCCAGCTCGACGCCTTTACCGAGGCTCTTGATCAGGCGGAGAAGGCGGGAGCCAGGCCGCAGGTGCGGCACATCGCCAACACGGCGGCGGCGCTGACATTGCCTGGCGCGAAGTTCGACTTGATCAGACCGGGCGGCGCCGTCTACGGGCTGTCGACCCTGCCGGGCGGTGCGCCACCGCCGTTCAGACCGGCCATGACGCTGCAGACCAAAGTGGCCCAGGTCAAGCGGGTGCCGCCCGGCACGGGGGTGTCTTATGGTCATCGGCACGTTACGACTGCGGCGGCGCTGCTCGGCCTGGTGCCGCTTGGATATGCGGATGGCGTGCCGCGCAGCGCGGTCGGCCGGGCCCTTGTGCAGGCACGGAGCCGCCGCCGGACCATCGCGGGGACCGTCTGCATGGATCAGTTTGTGGTCGACTTCGGCGGCGACCCGGTCTCGGCCGGTGAGGCGGTCATCCTGTTCGGGCCCGGTGACAACGGGGAGCCGACGGCGCAGGAGTGGGCAGACACGCTCGGCACCATCTCCTACGAGATTGTGACGAAAATCGGAAACCGTGTCCCGCGGGTTTACCCTTGAGTAACGTGGGTCACCCCACGTAACAAGTAGGAGAGTGCCATGGTGCGGTGGCGACGGTTCACGGAGGTGACAAGCATTGCCGCCGGCGCTACGGCGGCAGCGATCGGCGCGGCGATGGCGGCGGAAAAGCTGGCGGTGGGTCGGTTGCGGCTGCGCCCAGATCCGGCTGCGGCCGAGCCGTTGGGCAAGCTGCGCGGCCGTGAGCTGGCCGTGCTGGCCGACGACGGCGTGCCGCTGTACGCCGAGATCGACGGGGACCAGCACGCCCCCGTCACGGTCATCTTCAGCCATGGCTTCACCCTCAACCAGGACTCCTGGCACTACCAGCGGCGCGACCTCGGCGCACCAGGCAGCGGACTCCGGCTCATCTTCTTTGATCACCGCAGCCACGGCCGGTCCGGCCGCTCAGCACCGGAGAATGAGACTATCGATCAGCTGGGCCGCGACCTTCATGCCATCATCCGGGCCGCTGCGCCGCGGCGCACGCCTGTCGTGCTTGTCGGTCATTCCATGGGCGGAATGGCGATCATGGCTCTCGCCGACCAGCGGCCTGAGCTGTTCGGTGAAAAGGTAGTGGGCGTCGTGCTCGTGGCGACATCCGCAGGCGGGCTATCCGACGTGAACCTCGGGCTACCTGGGCCACTCGGCGAGATGGTGCGCCGCGTGGCACCCAGGGTGATGCGCGGCGCCGGCAAGGGCCGCCGCGCGGTCCTTGTGGAGCGGGCCCGCCATGCCGGTGGGGACCTGGCTTTCCTCGCCACCAGGTTCATCGCCTTCGGCAACCCCAAAATTAGCCCGACGATCACCGATTTCCTTGAGCAGATGATCCGCGCTACCCCTATCGAGGTGGTGTCGCAGTTCATGGCATCGCTGTTCATTCACGACAAGTCCCTGTGCCTGCCGACGCTCGGGACGGCTCCGACGGTAGTGATCGCGGGCGGAAAGGACCGCTTGACCCCGTGGCCGTTGAGCGAAGAGCTGGCGGCCTGCGTTCCAGGTGCCGAACTCATCCTGGAACCTGACGCGGGCCACGTGCTCATGCTGGAGCGCCCGGACCTGGTTACCGGGCACGTCCGCGACCTGGTCGACCGGGTAACGGCCAGGCCACGGCGCAGGCGCTCGGCCTAGCCGGGTCGGTTGGGGACGGGCGTTCCCAGGCCACATGTTGTCGTGGGAGAGTCGCAGGGTGTTGAGCAGGGCCAACGAGGTTCAGGTGCGGACCTCCGGCGAGATGCGTGCGCTCGGGCGTGAACTGGCCACCCACCTCAGGGCCGGGGATCTGGTGGTGCTGACCGGGGCACTCGGCGCGGGCAAGACCACCCTTACGCAGGGCATTGGCGAAGGCCTTGGCGTGCGCGGTCCCGTCACCTCGCCCACGTTCATCATCGCCCGGGTGCACCGATCGCTGGCGGCAGGACCGGCGCTTGTGCACGTCGATGCCTATCGACTCAGTGATGCCGCGGAGGTCGACGACCTGGACCTGGACGCGGATCTCGATCGCGCGGTGACCGTGGTGGAGTGGGGGGAAGGTCTGGTGGAGCCGCTTGCTGACGATCGGTTGGAGATCACGATTTCGCGGCCGGGTGGGGCGGTGCGCGATGACGAGACTCGCACGGTGAGGCTGGCCGGAGTGGGCGCGCGCTGGGATTGTTTCTGATCTGCCATACCTATCTTCGCGTGCCTGTCGAAACACCACGCGGGAAGGCCCTATAGTCCTGGTCAGTTCCTAGAAACAAACTCTTAGAGCGCTCGCCGCCTGTCCCCGTACCTTCGCGCACGGTACGATCCCCTTCCCCCGGAGGCGTGTCGTGACTCACCAGGGGTTCCCACCCCCGAGCTCAGTTCCAATGCATGGACGCGATCAGCCTCACCCTGGCCACCCGGCCGTGCCAAGTCCCGCGTTCCCGGGGCCTGACCCCGCGGACGACGATGGACCGTCTGCTGGCTTTGGCGGTCCGCCCGATCCCGGATACAGCGGCATCGCTTTACATCGGCGGCGCCCCGGTCCAAGTGGCGCTCGGCGCAGCCGACGCTCCCGATGGTTCTGGCCTGCTATCGGGCTGGCCGTCGTGGGTGCGGCGGTCGTCGTGGTGGCGGTCATCGAGGGCGGTAGCAGCGACGCTGGCTCCGCGCCCGGCGCTCTCGTCACGACCTTCCTGCCCAACGAGGTCCAGCAGGTCCCTGCGGCCTGCCGGGCCGTCTCAAGCATGGTGCTCGACCAGTACATGCCGGGCCGGTCCAAGCCCGCTGCCGCACAACCACTCAATGGCAAGACGGGGAGTCAGTGCTCGTGGACTGTGGACGATCCGCAGCAGTACCGGTTCCTTGAGGTGGTGCTGGAGGCCTACGGGCCGAGCGGGCTGGCCAGCGGCAACGGCAGCGCCACCCGGGCGGCGCAGGATGCCTTCGCGAGCGCGAGGGCGGCGAAGCAGTTCCCGCCGCCCAATTCCAAGCAGCCAAGCGCCACGGTGAGCGCGGTCGCAGGGCTCGGCCAAGAGGCAGTTTCCGCAGGCCAGCATTACAAACGCCGTGTTGTGCTTGACATGGAGACTCTGATCGTCCGCTACCGCAACGTGATCGTGACGGTCGTATTCGAGGCCCGCGTGGGGGGCAGGTACGGAGCGGATCCGGTCGGCGTTCTCCGCAGCGGCGCGAAAGCCGCCGCACGCGCGGCACTCAGCAGGATCCACTGACGCCGCTTGTGGCGGTCATGGCCCAGCGGGACTGCGCCTAAGCTGGTCACTCGTGCTGCTGCTTGGGTTCGACACGGCAACGCCGATGGTTGCCGTCGCGCTGCACGACGGCGACCGGGTCCTCGCCGAGACGGCGACGCTCGATGCCCGCCGTCACGGCGAGCTTCTCGTGCCCTCGATAGCGGCGGTCCTCGCCAAGGTCGGCTCCGGGCCAGACGGGGTGACTCAGGTGGTGGTCGGAATCGGCCCCGGGCCTTACACGGGGCTGCGTGTCGGCGTGATGACAGCCCGGGCTTTCGGAGCCGCCCTCGGCGTCCCTGTATACGGTGTATGCACCCTCGATGTGATTGCCCATGCGGTAGTCGATGCGGCTGGCCAGGGGTTGGCGAGCGGCCAGTTTCTCGTCGCAACCGACGCCCGCCGTAAGGAGGTCTATTGGGCCGAATACTCGGCGGACGGTACGCGGTTGTCAGGCCCGGCGGTGAGCCGGCCGACAGAGCTGCCGCGCGGGATGCGGGCCGCGGGCCATGGTGCGTGGCTATATCCGCACGCGTTTGGTGGCCTGCTCGAGCCCCAGTACCCGACGGGTGCCGCGCTTACCACGCTCGCCGCCCGGCGCCTCAAGGATGGCCAGCCGTTGCCCCGGCCGCAACCGCTGTACTTGCGCCTCCCAGACGCACGTGTGCCCGGTCCGCGCAAGGCGGTGACACCGGGATGAGCGTCGTGCTCCGTTGCTTCCAGGACCGCGACCTGCCCGACGTGCTTGCCATCGAGCGGCAGCTGTTCCCAGAAGATGCCTGGACTGCTCAGATGTTCGCGGGCGAACTCGCACAGCCGACGACTCGTTACTACATCGTGGCCGAGGCCGACGGGATCATCGCGGGGTACGCGGGCCTCTTTGTGGTTGGTGACCAAGGTGACGTGCAGACCATTGCGGTCCGGGCGGACCGCCAGGGCTTGGGCATCGGGACAGCGTTGCTCCAGGAGCTGATAGCCGCAGCCAGGTCCCGGGGGTGCCATGAGCTCTTTCTCGACGTCCGAGCCGACAACGACCGCGCGAGGCGCCTGTACCGGCGCACCGGCTTTGCTGACGTCGGCGTGCGCCGAGGTTACTACCAGCCGTCCGGTACCGACGCCGTCGTGATGCGCTTTCGCATCCCGTCGCGCGAGGCGCAGGCGGGGCGACGTTGACGCCGAACATGCCGCTCGTGCTTGGCATTGAGACCTCCTGCGACGAGACGGGTGTCGGAATCGTGCGTGGCCGCACGCTGCTGGCGGACACCGTCGCCTCGAGCGTGGACGAGCACGCGCGATTCGGCGGGGTGGTGCCAGAAGTCGCGAGCCGGGCCCATCTTGAGTCGCTGATCCCAATGGTGGACCGTGCTGTCCGCCTCGCGGGGGTGCCGCTCGCGAACGTAGACGCGCTTGCGGTCACCGCGGGCCCGGGCCTGGCTGGTGCGCTGCTCGTCGGCGTAGCCGCGGCCAAGGCCTACGCGCTGACCTTGGGAAAGCCACTGTACGGGGTAAACCATCTGGCCGCGCACATCGCGGTCGATCAGTTGGAGCACGGCCCGCTCCCGAGGCCCTGCGTCGCGCTGCTCGTGTCCGGTGGGCACTCGTCGCTGGTGTTCGTCGAGGACATCACGACTGGGATCGTGCCGCTCGGCGCCACGATTGACGACGCGGCGGGCGAGGCATACGACAAGGTAGCCCGGCTGCTCGGCATGCCCTTCCCCGGTGGCCCGCCGATTGACGCCGCGGCGGCCAATGGTGACCCACGGGCGATTTCCTTTCCCCGCGGGAAGTACCACGATGGCACGAGCGATTTCTCCTTCGCCGGGCTGAAAACCGCAGTAGCTCGATGGGTTGAGGCCCGGGCGTCAGCGGGTCTCGCGGTTCCTGTGGCGGACGTCGCCGCATCGTTCCAGGAGGCCGTCGCCGACGTCTTGACCATGAAGGCGGTGGGCGCCTGTCGCGCACATGGCGCCTCTCACCTGATCATCGGCGGTGGGGTGGCAGCCAATTCCCGGCTGCGGGTCCTGGCGGAGGAGCGATGCGCCGCGGCAGGCATCTCGCTTCGCGTGCCGCGTCCAGGCCTGTGCACGGACAACGGCGCCATGGTGGCCGCGCTCGGTGCGTCGCTGGCCGCGCAGGATGTCCCCGCTTCGCCCCTTGACCTCGCCGCGGATTCCTCACTTCCGGTGACCACAGTGGTTGCCGGACACGAAGCAGGCGATTTTCCCGTGGTTCGCTGACACGCGGACACATAATCCGGTCAGCGAGCGCGCGGTTTTTTCTCGGTTATCGCATCAAACTGGTGCTCACGCCACGAAAAGCGCAACCGCACCTGCAGATCAAGTGCCGCTGCTGACGACGTCGCTCGTCAGGACGTCACTTTCTGAGTCGCCGAATACCTGCTGGACTACGCCATGCCGGTGTCGGCCCTGGTACGTCGTTTCCGCGTTCTGCTCAGCTGGCAATGTCGCCAGGTACTGGCTCTCGGCGTCGATCAATCGCTCGAGTTCGCCGCGATCCAGGTAGACGCCGCGGCACTCACGGCACTCTTCGATCATGATCCCGTTGCGATCCCTCGTTACCATCTGTGAGTCGCACTTGGGGCATTCCACCATTGCCCACCCCCGGGGGGACGTTTCGCACCATAGACATCGTCTGGTGTGCAGGAGACAATATAGTATGTGCGTTATTTCTGCCGCATTCACGCCATTTATAACGGTCGCATAACTAATAATTGAGCGGCCGGGGGCGCGTTAGGCTGGACAAGCGCCCGCTGGGTGAAGGGAGCGGTCCCGTCTCGCGACCCCGCCGCCTCGGTGGGTCAGCTCGGCGGCGTGACCTGCTCATGTTGACGATCAGCGCGACGGCGGATACTGTTCAGAACTGGCACTCTCATGTGTAGAGTGCTAATGCGACGAGGCCGGTCTGGCACCCGCGACGGCAGGCCGCCAAGTTCGCTCTGTCTAGCAGAATTCTCTTCATCCCTTCCGGAGGGGGAGGTCAGATCGTGACGACCGCCACCAAGGTAGTTCTTAAGCCGCTTGAAGACCGCATCGTGGTTCGGCCCCTCGAGGCTGAGCAGACCACGGCCTCAGGCCTGGTGATCCCGGACACCGCCAAGGAGAAGCCGCAGGAAGGCGAGGTCCTTGCCATTGGTCCTGGACGCTGGGATGAAGCCGGCTCGAAGCGGATCCCGCTTGATGTCAAGGTCGGCGACGTGGTGCTGTACAGCAAGTACGGCGGCACGGAGGTGAAGTACAGCGGCGAGGAGTACCTCGTGCTCTCGGCTCGCGACGTTCTCGCCACTATCGAGAAGTAAGCCGCAGCCTGTGGGTGGTGTCCGTGGCGGGCGCCTCGGCGGCCGCCACGGACACTGCGCCGGACACGTGCTTGACAGACACAGGTGCCTGGCAGCGGCATTGCTCAGCGGTCGCGAATCAGTGTCCAAGCCGCCCGCTTGTGCGGGCGGACACCGGGCGGGACACGGTCCGGGTGTGCCTTCCCGGCCCCGCTGGGCGGCACCGGCTCACGGCACGACACCAACACACGTAGTTTGGGGTTTCTATGGCAAAGATTCTGGAGTTCGACGAGAACGCCAGGCGCACACTGGAGCGCGGCGTTGACAGGCTCGCGGACGCCGTGAAGGTGACGCTTGGGCCACTTGGCCGCAACGTCGTCATCGATAAGAAGTGGGGCGCGCCCACCATCACCAACGACGGGGTCACGGTCGCCCGCGAGATCGAGCTGACCGATCCGTTTGAGAACTTGGGTGCACAGCTCGCCAAGGAGGTCGCCACCAAGACCAACGATGTGGCTGGCGACGGCACCACGACGGCCACAGTGCTCGCCCAGGCGATGGTCCATCAGGGACTTCGCCGGGTGGCCGCGGGCTCGAATCCTGCCGAGCTCAAGCGCGGCATCGATGCCGCGGCGGCGGCGATTTCCGAGAAGCTGCTCGCGAGCGCCCGGGAGATCGGCGAGCAGGACGACATCGCGCACGTCGCGACGGTGTCCGCGCAGGACTCCAAGATCGGAGAGCTGATCGCGGAGGCGTTCGCGAAGGTCGGCAAGGACGGCGTTATCACCGTCGAGGAAGCGGCCACGATGGGCCTCGAGCTGGAGTTCACCGAAGGTCTCCAGTTCGACAAGGGCTATGTCTCGCCTTATTTCGTGACCGATGCCGAGCGCATGGAGGCCGTTCTCGAGGACGCCTACGTGCTCATTCACGCGGCGAAGATCTCTGCCATGACGGAGTTCCTTCCACTGCTCGAAAAGGTCGCGCAAACCAAGAAGCCCCTGCTGGTGATCGCCGAGGACGTCGACGGCGAGGCGCTCTCCACGCTGGTGGTCAACAAGATCCGCGGCCTGCTCCAGGTCGTCGCGGTGAAGGCGCCCGGTTTCGGGGACCGGCGCAAGGCAATGCTCGGCGATATGGCGGTACTTACCGGTGGTCAGGTCGTCAGCGAGGAGCTTGGTCTTAAGCTCGACAGCATCGATCTCGATGCGCTGGGTGAGGCGCGCAGGATCGTCGTGGACAAGGACACGACCACGATCGTGGACGGGCATGGCGACGCCGTTGCGGTGCAGGACAGAATCCGGCAGATCCGCAACGAGATCGAGAACACCGACTCGGACTGGGACCGCGAGAAGCTGCAGGAGCGGCTCGCGAAGCTCGCTGGCGGTGTTTGTGTCGTCCGCGCGGGTGCGGCGACTGAGGTAGAGCTGAAGGAAAAGAAGCACCGGCTCGAGGACGCCATCTCCGCGACACGTGCGGCCATCGAGGAAGGCATCATCGCTGGCGGCGGGAGCGCGCTCGTGCATGCCGGGACCGAACTCGACGACCTCGGCAAGACCGGTGACGAAGCTATCGGCGTTAACGTGGTGCGGCTGGCGCTCAAGGAGCCGACTCGCTGGATTGCCCAGAACGCCGGATACGAGGGCTACGTCATCGTCGCCAAGATTACCGAACGCGGTCCGGGCACTGGTTTCAACGCGGCCACGGGCGAGTTCGGAGATCTGGTCGCCCAGGGGGTCATTGATCCAGTCAAGGTGACCCGGTCAGCCGTGGAGAATGCTGCGTCGATCGCTGGCATGCTGCTGACCACCGAGGTACTTGTCGTGGAGAAGCCCGAGGAGGACAAGGAGAACGCCGCGGCCAGCCATGGGCACGGCCACATGCACTGATCGCGGTCAGCCGAACTGACGTGCCCGATCCCGGGGCGTCGCCTGGCCGACCGAGCAGGACGGCTCTGCCCGCCAACCTGGCGGGCAGAGCCGTTTGCATTTCCACGCCGCCGCCCCGTCCTGCCCAAGCCGGATGGGAGAGGGCCACGAGGGCCGCAAGGGTCCTTGCTACCGGGTAAGACATTACTTGCTAGGCGGATAGCATTTATGCGTTGCATCACCGGGGCCCATGAAATGTGAAAAATGCGTTTGGTAACCTGTTCATCGCAGATCGTAGACTTCGATCTCATGCAACGTCACTGTGACCATTCCGTTGCCAAGAGCGGTGGCAATAACCACCCGCATCGTGGGCATCATGCTCACGTGACGGAGGGATGCACAGCCCGGTCGCTTGCCGACGGGGCTCACGGGGAGGGACCGGATTTTCCGGGGCGGACCAGCGAAATCGAGCTACGAAATCTGACTGCCCTTGCGGTGCAAGGGCGCCCAGAAGCGATCGAATCGCTCATTGAACATGTGCGGCCAATGATCGTGCGATACTGCCGCGCACGTCTTGGCCGGGCGTCGGGTCACTACCATGTTGCCGACGATGTGGCACAGGAAGTGTGCATCGCCGTGTTCTCGGCGCTGCCTAGGTACCGGGACATGGGGCGGCCTTTTGCCTCATTTGTCTTCGGCATCGCCGCGCACAAGGTGGCGGATGCGCTGCGAAGCTCGGTGCGGCTGGCCGTACCAACGGAGGATCTGCCTGATGGCCCTGATGAAGGGCCGGGGCCAGAAGAAACTGTGGTCGCCTATGTTGAAGCGGAACACGCGCGGGCATTGCTTTCCCGGTTGCCAGACCATCAGCGCGAATTACTAACACTGCGCGTAGTGGCAGGTCTTTCCGCCGAGGAGACCGGTAATGTACTCGGCATGTCAGCGGGGGCAGTACGGGTAGCGCAGCACCGGGCATTGGCCCGGTTGAGGGCACTCGCGGTCGAGGAGCCGATCGCGTGACCACGGGGAGCGGCCCGGCGGTCGGCGAAACGCCCAGCAGGCCGCAGGACGGCCGACGTGCAACAGGCTCAAAGAGCCTGCCGGGTGAATCCGGCGAGGACGTCACCGACATTGGTGAGATTCGCCGCACAGAGGAGATGCTGGAAGGTCTGGCATCCCGTGGAAACCGCGTGACCACCGTTGGTTGGGCGGTTGCGCGTGCAGACCCGGCGGTCTCGGTACTTGCCGCGCTCGTCAGGGATGTGGAGGAACATGCTGGCCAGCGCCGAGGCGAGCACCGGCACAGAAAGCTGCCATCGGGGCGGGCGGGAATGCGGGGTGCCGCCGCCGCGGTCGTCGCTGCCGCGGCGCTCGCGACATCTGGCGTGGCAGCTGCTGGCATGCACGGTCGGCTGCCGTGGCTGGCCAAGACCTTCCGGCAGGCGGCCGCGTCGGCTCCACAACAGCAGCCTGGCCGGGGATGGTCCAGCGGGTCAGACCGGTCGGCGGCGAGTGGGAGTACTCGCTCCACGGTGCCCGGCCTCATGCCAGGTGCCGACCCCGTTCAGCGGTTGCGACGACCGGATACCCCGGCGAACCGGTTGACTCTGCCGAAAGTACCGGGATCCGTCCGTACGGACACCCCACCGTTCCCAGGCCGCGTTGTCGCCGCCGGTCGCGGTGACCGCGACCAGAATGGGGCAGGGCTGCCATCGCGGCCGGGATCGTCGGCCGGTGGGCCGATGCGCGGGCCCTCGCACGCTCGGCCCACCGGGCCCGCCCATGTTGTCGGCGGTGGCTCGAGTCGGCCTGAACCGGGCCTCCGTGCCTCTCCCGAAGGGCCGGTCGGCGTGGCCGGGGCGACCGCGCGGCGAGGCGCAGCACGCGTCTCCTCAACAGCCCGCGGCGGCAACGAATCAGCGAGCGCCCCAGACTCGATTGCGGCCGCTGCGCGGCAGCCCAAGGCCCGGCGGCCTCGAACGACCCAACAGCCGACGAAGCATCCCGCAGGTGGAACGGTCACTCAATCGGAACATGCCGCACAAGCTCAGCAAGAACCCCACGGGCAGCGGTCGGGCTCGCCGCTGCTTCCGTCGCTCCCCCCCTTGCTTCCATGATCATGGATGGCACGGCCCCCTGGCCGAGCAGTCAGTGTGCATGTGCTCGAGATCAGTGGCGGCGCTGCGGTGGGCGGCATTTGGCCCGTCGCGCCACGACCGGGGAAGCCAGAGACCGTCCTGCCCGGCCGCTAGCATGGACGGTGGATGCCCGCGCCAGCAGAGCCCCGGCCGGCAAAAGCCCCGGCCAGCAGAGTCACGACATTTGCGACCAGAAGGTGCCATGACCGACGACGCCAAGTTCGCCCCGCCCGGCCTGACCTTCGACGACGTTCTGCTGCTTCCGGCCTCCTCCGAGGTGCTGCCGAATGAGGCCGACACCACCGCGCGGCTAAGCCGGAATTTGTCGCTTCGCATCCCGCTCATCTCCTCCGCGATGGACACGGTTACCGAGGCGCGCATGGCGGTGGCCATGGCCCGCGAGGGCGGCGCCGGGGTGCTGCACCGCAACCTGGCGGTGGAGGACCAGGCGCAGCAGGTGGACATGGTCAAACGGTCCGAAGCCGGGATGATTAACAACCCGGTGACCTGCGGCCCGGACGCGACCGTGGCGGACGTGGAGAAGCTGTGTGCCCAGTTCCGGATCTCGGGCGTGCCCGTGACCGATGACAGTGGCACTCTTCTCGGCATCGTGACCAACAGGGACGTCCGATTCGAGCAGGATGTCAGCCGCCGCGTCGCCGACGTGATGACACATATGCCGCTCGTTACCGCGCCCGTCGGTGTGACCAGGGATGAGGCGTTCCGGCTGCTCAAGCAGAACAAGGTGGAAAAGCTGCCCTTGGTCGATGGCGCAGGGAGGCTGCGCGGCCTCATCACCGTGAAGGATTTCGCGAAGAGCGAACAATTTCCGAACGCGACAAAGGACGCGGCAGGTCGGCTCATCGTGGGCGCGGCGGTAGGTGTCGGCGAGGATGCCAAACACCGCGCGCACGTGCTCACCGACGCAGGTGCGGACTTTCTGGTGGTGGACACCGCACATGGTCATTCCCGCGCCGTTCTCGAGATGGTGCGCCGGATGAAGGCCAATCTCCACCTCGATGTGATCGGCGGCAACGTGGCCACCCGGGCCGGTGCGCAGGCACTGGTTGATGCTGGAGCGGATGGCGTCAAGGTGGGCGTCGGGCCAGGCTCGATCTGCACCACGCGCCTCGTCGCCGGCGTGGGGGTCCCGCAGGTCACGGCGATCTACGAGGCCGCGAAGGCGTGCCGGCCCGCAGGCGTACCTGTGATCGGCGACGGCGGCCTGCAGCACTCCGGCGACATAGCCAAGGCGATAGCGGCCGGCGCGGACACCGTGATGCTCGGCGGCCTGCTCGCGGGCTGTGAGGAGAGCCCCGGCGACCTCGTGTTCATCAACGGCAAGCAATACAAGCTCTACCGGGGGATGGGATCACTCGGCGCGATGCGCGGCCGCGGCGACCAGGCCAAGCAGTCCTACTCCAGGGACCGGTACTTCCAGGACGACGCGCTGAGCGAGGACAAGCTGGTGCCGCAGGGCGTCGAGGGGCAGGTGCCGTACCGAGGCCCGCTCGCCGCGGTGGCGTATCAGCTAACCGGCGGCCTGCGCGCGGCGATGGGCTATTGCGGCGCGGGCACCATCGCCGGACTGCAGCGCGCGTCGTTCATCCAGATCACCGCGGCAGGACTGGAAGAGAGTCACCCGCACGACATCCAGCTCACAGCCCCGCCGTCGAACTACACAGGTAGCTGACGGGGAGGATCACTGCCCAACGGGCCGAAAAAACAATGCTGATCCTTAACGGCTGCGGCGAAGCGGACCGGTACCTGGCGTGCGGGGGGTCATGGTGCGGACCCTGGGGCCGCTCGGGGGTCCGGGGGGTCGTCTCCCCGGACTGGCACCGCACGGCTGCGGCGAAGCGAACCATTACAAGACCCACCCACCCATGGGGGCGATGCCCCACTGTCGATCTTGGCATGTTGTCAAGAGGTTTGGGAGGGGTGAATTGGGAACTGTGGATAACTCGGCGTTCCACTATGGTGTGCGCCGCGGGCCTCGCTCGTGGCACGAAGCGGCAGCCGTTAGGGAGCTTGGGAGAAGGTTTGTCAGAAGGAGTCGTGACAGTGGAAATCGGGCGGGGTAAGAGCGGCCGCCAGGCCTATGGCCTCGATGAGATCGGCATTGTGCCGTCCCGCCGCACGCGGGACCCCGAGGAGGTTTCGATCGCCTGGCAGATCGACGCCTACCGGTTTGAGCTTCCGCTTGTGGTATCGCCGATGGACAGTGTGGTGTCGCCGGCCACGGCGATCAAGATTGGCCAGCTTGGCGGGCTCGCGGTACTCGACCTGGAAGGACTGTGGACGAGGTACGAGGACCCGGAGCCCCTGCTCGAGGAGGTTGCCTCCCTCGGTGACGCGGCCGCCACCCGCAGGCTGCAGGAGATCTACGCCGAGCCGATCAAGGAGGATCTGATCGGTCGGCGGATCGAGCAGATTCGCGCATCGGGAGTGACCACCGCGGCGCGGCTGTCGCCGCAGCGCACGGCCGCGTACCACAAGGCCGTCATCGACGCCGGTGCCGACATCTTTGTCATTCGCGGCACCACTGTGTCCGCGGAGCATGTGTCCGGGCGGGCTGAGCCGCTCAACCTCAAGCAGTTCATCTACGAACTCGACGTGCCGGTGGTCGTCGGTGGCTGTGCCACCTACACGGCGGCGCTGCACCTGATGCGCACCGGCGCCGCCGGGGTGCTCGTCGGGTTCGGAGGCGGTTCCGGCCACACCACACGCACCGTGCTTGGCGTGGCGGTGCCGATGGCTACGGCGATCGCTGACGTGGCTGCCGCGCGCCGCGAGTATCTGGACGAGTCGGGCGGCCGGTACGTGCACGTGATCGCCGACGGGGGGATGACCCGCAGCGGCGACATCGCGAAGGCGCTGGCGTGTGGCGCTGACGCGGTGATGGTTGGCTCGCCGCTCGCCCGAGCCGTGGAAGCACCGGGCCGCGGGCACCACTGGGGCAGCGAGGCGCATCATCTGGAGCTGCCCCGCGGTGCCCGGGTGCGCGTCGGCACAATCGGCAGCATCGAGCAGATCCTGCATGGCCCGTCGAGCACGTCGGACGGGTCGATGAACCTGATGGGCGCGCTGCGCCGGACGATGGCCACCGCCGGGTACTCCGACCTGAAGGAGTTCCAGCGTGTCGAGGTGGTAGTCGAACCGCAGGGCTAGCGATGACGAGGAAGAGAGGCGATGACCGCGGATGGAGATTGACCGGCTGGGTCCCGGCCAGCGGTCGGCTGCACTGAAGGCGATGGCGGCAACCGAGCACCAGCTCGTGGTGGTCGGTGGCGGCGTGGTGGGCGCGGGTATCGCGCTGGACGCGGCGACCCGGGGGCTCTCGGTCGGCCTCGTTGAGGCCAGGGATTTCGCCTCTGGTACATCGTCACGCTCCAGCAAGCTCATCCACGGCGGCCTGCGATACCTGGAGCAGCTCAACTTTGGCCTGGTCCGCGAGGCGCTCACCGAACGCTCGCTGCTGCTTCGCGTGGTCGCGCCGCACCTGGTCCGCCCGGTTCCGTTTCTCTTCCCGCTCACGCACCACGTATGGGAACGTGGCTATGTCGGCGCGGGTGTAGGGATCTATGACGCGCTCGCGGTCTCCCTTGGCCAGCCGCGAGGCCTGCCGCCGCACCGGCATCTCACCAGGAAGGGTGCGCTGCGGCTGGCGCCCGCGCTGTCCAGGGCGGCGTTCACCGGCGCGGTCCAGTACTGGGACGCTCAGGTCGACGACGCGCGGTTCGTGATGACGTTGGCCCGCACGGCGGCCACGTATGGGGCGCATGTCGCGTCCCGTGCGCAGGTCGTCGGGTTCCTCCGGGAGGGTGCGCGGGTCACCGGGGTTCGCGCACGTGACCTGGAGACCGGTGCTGACCTGGATATTCGTGCCCAGCAGGTGATGAACGCGACCGGTGTCTGGACCGATGACATCCAGGCGCTGGTCGGTGGGCGGGGGATGATCAACGTGCGGGCGTCCAAGGGCGTGCACTTGCTGGTACCGCGCGACCGCATCCACTCCTCCACCGGGATCATCACGCGCACGCCGGCGAGCGTGCTGTTTGTCATCCCGTGGGGCCGTCACTGGATCATTGGGACGACCGACACCGACTGGTCGCTCGACAAGGCGCATCCTGCGGCCAGCCGGGCCGACATCGACTACCTGCTCGGGCGGGTCAACGCCGTGCTCGCGGTGCCGCTGACTCACGAGGATGTGGAGGGCGTCTACGCGGGTCTGCGCCCGCTGCTCACTGGCGAGTCGGACGTGACGTCCCGGCTGTCCAGGGAGCACATTGTCGCCCAGCCGGTGCCCGGTCTCGTGATGATCGCCGGCGGCAAATACACCACGTACCGGGTGATGGCGCGCGACGCTGTTGACACAGTGGCGCACGCTCTCGAGGGTAAGGTTCCGCCGTCCTGCACGGACGCGGTGCCGCTGGCTGGCGCCGATGGGTATCCGGCGCTGTGGAACTCACGTGCCAGGCTGGCCGCATCCTCCGGGCTGCATGTGGCAAGGATCGAGCATCTGCTGCGGCGGTTCGGTTCGCTTGCCGAGGAGGTGCTCGCGCTGATCGCTTCGCGCCCCGACCTCGGGCGGCCGCTGATCGGTGCCGACGATTACCTGCGCGCCGAGGTTGTCTACGCCTGCACGCACGAGGGCGCCCGCCATTTGAACGATGTGCTCACCCGGCGCACGCACGTGTCCGTGGAGACGCCGGACCGGGGGGTCTCCGCCTCGCGGGAGGCGGCCGACCTAATGGCCGGGGCCCTCGGCTGGGACGGGGGCCAGACGGCACGCGAGGTCGAGTACTACGGCAAGCGCATCGAAGCCGAGCGAGCCTCGCAGGAGGCTGACAGCGACAAGGCGGCCGATGCGATCCGCCTCGGCGCGCCCGACATCGTTCCCGTGGCCGAATCGGCGCGCCGAGGTTAACCGCCCGGCGGCGACCCCAGCGGCGGCGACCCCGGCGGCGGCGACCCCGGCGGCGGCGACCCCAGCGCCGACCCGTAGAGGCACTCTACTGGTCGCCGCCGACCCGTAGAGGCACTCTACGGGCCAGTAACCGCCCCACTGCTTGTGCCAGGGCCACCCGGGATGGCTTGTGCGGACCATTCAGGGGATGTCGACCAGAACCTTGCCGACGGCGCCTGCTTCGGTGGCCTCATGGGCGGCAGCGATGTCGTCGAGCGGGAACCTGTGGGCCGGCAGCTCGCTGATGGCACCGGCCACCAGGGCGGTGCCGACGTCTTGTGCCGCCTTCAGCATGAAGGAGGTTGGCACGCCATATATGAGCACGAACCTCATGGTGACGTTGGCGGTCATGCACGCGCGGACCGGCAGTACCGGGTCGCTGGCCTGCGCGGCATAGGTGACAACCACCGTCTCGGGCCCTGATATGGCGAGATCGAGCTGGAGATTGGCGCCCAGCGCGACCTCGATCACCCTGTCGAACCGCGGCGCGAACGCGCGAACCTGGTCGACCGCGTCGTTCGCGCGGTAGTTCACCACCCGGTCGGCGCCTGCTTTGCTCGCAAGTTCCGCCTTCTGCGCGGTGCTCACGGTGGCGAGTACCTGGGCCCCTGCGTGCTTGGCGAGCTCGATCGCGAAATGGCCAACGGCACCGGCACCGCCGGCCACGAGTACGGTCTTGTTGGCCAGCGGGCCGTCGGCGAACAGGCACCGATGGGCGGTTAGCGCGGGCACGCCGAGGCTCGCGCCCAGCTCAAGGGACGTGCCATCGGGTAGCGGCACCGCCCGGTGCTCGGGCACCACCGTCCACTGCGCGGCGGTGCCCCACCGCTGGCCAAACGCCGCGAACCACACCCAACCCGCTGGCCCACCCGGCCGGGATCCACGCCGGCGCCCACCGCGTCGATCTCACCGGCGCCATCAAGATTCGGAATCTGGAACTCGTCGATCGAGCGCGGCGTGGCACCAGCACGTGTCTTCCAGTCCGTTGGGTTGACACCCGACACGCGCAGCCGGACCCGGACCTCACCGGGCCCGGGTTCTGGGCGATCAACCACTGTCACACGCAGCACCTCACGAGCGGCGCCGGTGCGTTCATAGATCGCGGCCTTCACATCGAATCCCTTCGTTACCGGCCAAGCTGGCAGCTCAAAACCCTAACGGCGAAGCTCATAGACTGGCGGCTCCAGCCCGACGCTTGGGAAGGCCGTTTGGTGCACGCTGCCGGTGACTTCGATACCGTTCTGGTCGTCGATTTTGGCGCCCAGTACGCTCAGCTGATTGCCCGCAGGGTTCGTGAGTGCCATGTGTACTCGGAGATCGTGCCGCACACCATGGGTGTCGAGCAGATGCTGGCCCGCAAGCCGAAGGCGATCATCCTGTCCGGCGGGCCGGCCTCCGTTAACGACCCGGGGGCGCCGCCTCCGCCGCCGGTGGCGCCGGGCGGCCTGGGCCTGTTCGGGGCGAACGTTCCCGTGCTCGGCATCTGTTACGGCTTCCAGCTGATGGCCGCCGGGCTCGGTGGCACGGTCGCGAGGACAGGAACCGGTGAGTACGGCGGCACGACGCTTGACGTGTGCACCGAAGGCGACCTGTTCGCCGGGCTGCCCGCCAGCCAGCAGGTGTGGATGTCGCATGGTGATTCGTGCACCAAGGCGCCGCCGGGGTTCAAGGTTACCGGGCGGAGCCCTGGTGCGCCGGTGGCGGCGATGGAGGACGCCAGCCGGGGCCTTTATGGTGTGCAATTCCACCCCGAGGTGCTGCACACCGCGCACGGCCAGCAGATTCTGCAGCGCTTTCTCGAGGCGGCGGGCTGTCGGCTGTCGTGGACGATGCTGAACATCGTCGAGGACCAGATCGCGCAGATCAGGGCCGAGGTCGGCAACGCTCGCGTGATCTGCGGTCTTTCGGGAGGCGTGGATTCGGCCGTCGCCGCCGCCCTCGTGCAGCGAGCCATCGGACCACAGCTGACCTGCGTATTTGTTGATCATGGCCTGCTCAGGAAGGGTGAGGCATGCCAGGTCGAGAAGGATTTCGTGGCCGCGACCGGCGTGGACCTGAAGGTCGTGGACGCGGCGGGCCGCTTCCTCCATGCACTGGCGGGCGTCGCGGACCCTGAACAGAAGAGGCGGATCATCGGGCGGGAGTTCATCCGGGTATTCGAGCGAGCGGCGCGCGAGATCGTCGCGGACGCCGGGGCTCACGGCGCCTTTGTGGACTTCCTTGTCCAGGGCACGCTCTATCCGGACGTTGTGGAGTCTGGCGGCGGCACGGGCACGGCAAGTATCAAGTCGCACCATAACGTGGGTGGCCTGCCGGACGATCTCAAGTTCCGGCTGATAGAACCGCTGCGGTGGCTGTTCAAGGACGAAGTGCGGCGGGTCGGTGCCGAGCTGGGGCTGCCTCCAGAGATCATCTGGCGGCATCCTTTCCCCGGACCTGGCCTGGCGATTCGCGTGGTTGGGGACATTACCGCCGAGCGGCTGCGGATCCTCAGGGAAGCAGACGCGATCGTGCGGGAGGAGCTGACCCGGGCCGGACTGGACAGACAGATCTGGCAGTGCCCGGTCGTGCTGCTTGCCCAGGTGCGTTCGGTCGGCGTCCAGGGAGACGGGCGGACGTACGGCCATCCGGTCGTGCTACGGCCTGTGACGAGCGAGGACGCGATGACGGCGGACTGGGCGCGGCTGCCAGCTGAGGTTGCCACCCGCATCTCCACCCGGATCACCAACGAGGTCCCCGAGATCAACCGCGTGGTGGTTGACGTCACGAGCAAGCCCCCGGCCACCATTGAATGGGAGTGATCGCACCGCAACCGCCGACCATTTCGTGCGCGGCTTTGATAAACTATACAGTTTAGTTTACTAAAGCCCGCTCGAGCCGGAGTTCTCAAGCAGGCTCTACGGCCCGGGCGGAAATTCCGTGTAGGTTTTGTGCACGAGTATCTGCCGCAGCCGGTCCATGGCCTCCCAGACGTCGGCGAAGCGTGTGGTGATCGGGGTTGGGCCGAGGCGGAGCCGGTCCGGCGCACGGTAGTCACCGATCACCCCGGCCGCCGCGAGGGCACGGCAGGCCCTCGGGGCTTCGGAGTGGCGCAGGCACACATGTGACCCGCGCCTGGCAGCGTCGCGCGGTGAGGCGAGCACCCAGCCGAGCGGAGCGAGCCAGGTGTCAGCGAGGCCGATCAGGTAGTCGGTGAGCTGCATTCCCTTGGCCCGCAGCCGCCCGATCCCCGCTTCCGCAAGCAGTCGCGCCCCCTCGTCAACCGCGACGATTCCGGTGACCGGGGGAGTGCCGGTGAGGAAACGGGCGATGCCGGGCACCGGGTCATAGCCGGGCCCCATGGCGAACTGATCCCGCTGCCCGAACCAGCCCCAAACGGGTTGCCGCAGGTGGTCCTGCAGGTCCCGGCGCACGTAGAGGAATGCCGGTGACCCGGGGCCCGCGTTCAGGTACTTGTAGGTGCAGCCGACGGCAAGGTCCGCATTGGATCTGTCAAGATTGACCCGAACGGCTCCCGCGGCGTGGCACAGATCCCACAGCATCATCGCCCCGCTGTCGTGGACCAGCCTGGTGACCGACGCCATGTCAATAAGCGCGCCGCTGCGGTAGGCGACGTGGGACAGGCTGACCAGCGCGGTCTGCTCGTCGAGCGCGGCGCGCAGTGCGGCGAGCGGCAGGCCGTCGTCGATGTCGCTATTGATCATTCGCAGCTCGCAGCCGCGCTGCTTGGCAATGCCCTCCAAGACGTAACGGTCGGTCGGGAAGTTGTCGTCGTCGGTGATGATGACCGACCGCCCCGGCCTTGCGTCGAGCGCCGCGCTGGCGAGCTTATACAGGTTGACGGTGGTGTTGTCGCAGACCGCGACCTGACCGGGGGCCGCGCCGAGCAGGTGCGCACCGAGCAGGTCGCCGACCCGAATGGGCAGGTCGAGCCACTCGTCCCAGGAGCCGATCAGCCCAGCGCCCCACTCGTTGCGGACCACGCGTTCGACGCGCTCGACTGTCGCGCGTGGCAGCCGGCCGAGGGAGTTGCCGTCAAGGTAAATCAGGCTGGGATCGTCGAAGATGAACCGGTCGCGCAGGGCGGCCAGCGGGTCGTTGGAGTCCAGGCGCAGCGCCATCGCCCGGTCAGTGGAGAATCCGGTCACGGTGGGTTTCCCCCAGATCGTCACGGCGGAGAAGTATGTGATTGATCATCGCATGGGCGGTGTCATCAGCCAGAGTTTCGCCGCCACCGAGGAAACCTTCCCATCCCGTGCCACGCCGCGCGCACTCCGCGGGGCCTACATCGACGCGGCGCGCAAGGGTGTGACGGTGCTGACCGCATCGGGTGACACCGGCGCCGCGGATGTCAGGCTGGATGAGTCGACGTACTATCTCCACGCCGTGACGTCGTGGCCGGACAGCGATCCGCTCGTCACCGGGGTCGGCGGGACGCAACTGGACCTGAACGCCCGTGGGGTGCGCACCGCTCCGGACAGCGTGTGGAACGACACCTACGACGTTGAAACCAACCAGTTCGTCTTCGGCGACGACGGCCCGGATCCGCTCGCCGGCGGCGGCGGCAAATCGGTCGTGTTCGCCCGCCCTCGCTTCCAGAACCGGGTAAAGGGCGTCGTCGGGGCCCACCGTGGCGTTCTGGACATTTCGATGAGCGGCGCGTGCGACGGCGCGGTCGACATTTACCAGAGTTTCCGTGGGCAGCCGGCTGGTTGGTATCCGACATGCGGCACCAGCGAGGCGGCGCCGTTGTTCGCCGGCATCGTCGCGCTCGCGGCCCAGGTCGCGGGCCGGCCACTCGGTGTCATCAATCCGGCTCTGTATAAGCTCGCAGCCCGGCGTGCTCCGGGCATCGTGGACATCAGGCGTGGCAACAACGCGGTGTCTTTTTCGCAGGACGGCAAGAGGTACCGGGTGCCGGGATTTGCCGCCCACCGGGGTTATGACCTCGCGTCGGGTAACGGCACGGTGAACGCGGCCAGGTTCGTCTACGCGCTCGCCGCGCTCGCGCGGCCCTGATCGTGTTCCCGGACGCCACCGAGTTATCCACAGATACTCGTTCGCCCTTGCCCAGGCCCTTGACAAGCTGCCAAGATCGGCAGTGGGGCAACGCCCCCCATGGGTGGGCGGGCTTGTAAGAGGGGCTTAGCACCACGGCGGTCGGGGGTCACGCCTCGCGCCCGACTGGCGGTATGACGACGATCATCGTCACGCGCAGCCGTTCGGGCTGGGAATTGGCGTACTGGTGCGGGCAGTCGCCAGGGAACTGAGCGGATTGGCCCGCGGTGACCTCGTGGGCTTCACCGGCGACGGTGAGCGTCAGCGTGCCCTCGTCCACACAGACGAGCTCACGGGTCGCCGGGGCGTGCGGCGCGCCCCCGTGCGCCTCGCCCGGCTGCATCTCCCATCGCCAAAGCTCTGCGGCCCACGGGGCGTCGGTGGCGGCGATGAGCGTCCCGGTTCCCCCCGACGGGCCGCGCCAGAGGACCGCTGAGCGGCTGGTGATGCGGACCCGAGGCTCGCCGGGGACCTCGAGCAGGCGTGTGGCGGGCACCCCGAAGGCATCGCTTATCCGGCTGAGCGTGTGCAGGTTTGGGTTGGCTTTACCCTGCTCAAGGGCGACGAGCACGCCCTTGCTCACACCCGACCTTGCGGCAAGCTGGTCGAGCGACCACCCGTGATCGGCACGCAGCGCACGGACAGTGCGCGCCACCACGTTGGTGATGGCGTCGGGGTCGGTCATCGCCTTTGCCTCCGAGATCCGGGACTTCCGCTTCAGGTTAACTGCTACGGTCATTAGAGTGACCGACTTAGACCATTAACCCGACCGAAGCGGGGCGGCGCGCGGATTCGCGCAGGTGAATACCGCGACGGTTGGTACGCGAATGCCACAAGGAGGTGCCGGAACATGGCCACGATCTTCGCACTGGTCTCTGCCATGTTGTACGGCGCCGCGGATTTCATCGGCGGCGCAGCGTCGCGTCGTACCTCCGTGCTTTCGCTGTGATCGGGAACGCGCCGTTCGGGCTGGCCGTCGTGATCGTGGCAGCAGTGATCGCGGGCGGGCCAGCTCCGTCGGCGACCGTGCTGGCCCGGGGCGCCGCAGGAGGCGCGGCGGGTGGCGTCGGCCTCTTCTACACGCTTTCGACCCGCTCCGGCTTGCTCAGCCTCGCCGTGGTGATCACATCGCTGTACCCGGCCATGACGGTCCTGCTGGCAAGGGTGGTGCTCGGCGAGCGCGTGCTCGGTCTGCGGTGGGCCGGACTGGTGCTCGCCGCGATCGGAGTCGCCCTGGCTGCTCGGCTTGACGGAACGCAGGGTGGGGCACAATGGTTGTCTGGGAACCGCCGGGACATTACCGTGCCGCGCACGTGACCGGTTTCTGAGGGGGTCTGCTGGGATCGCGCCACCGCGTGCGGGATTGCCTTTCGCCAACATCATTCAGCCACAAGCAGCAGAAGGAAGGATCAGCCATGCCCGAGATGAGCGCGTACGGCGACGGAGTGCCGTCCTGGATTGACATGGCGAGCCCAGACGTGGAAGCGTCCAAGGCTTTCTATACGGCGCTGTTCGGATGGCAGGCCAACCCGGTGCCCGTACCCGACGCAGGTGGTTACACGCTGTTCACCCTCGATGGCAAGCAGGTCGCTGGCGTTGGCGCGATCATGTCGTCGGACCAGCCGCCCGCCTGGATGACCTACATCAACGTGAGCGACGCCGACGGCGTGGCCAAGAAAGTGGGCGACGCGGGCGGGAGCGTGCTGATGGCGCCCATGGACATTATCCATCAGGGGCGGATGGCCGTCTTCGCCGATACGGCGGGTGCGGTGCTCGGGCTCTGGCAGCCCGCCGAGCACATGGGGGCGCAGCTCGTCAACGAGCCCGGTGCGTACAGCTGGAGCGAGCTCGCCACCCGCGACACCGAGGGCGCGAAAGCGTTCTACGCAGCCGTGTTCGGCTGGCAGGCGAGCTCCGAGTCGTCGGGTCCGATGGAATACACCGAGTTCAAGCTGAACGGCAACTCGATCGCCGGAATGTTCAACATGGCCGACATGATGCCAGCGGACACACCGCCGCACTGGGGCGTATACGTCGCGGTTGCGGACTGCGACGCCACTGTCGACGCGGCCACCCGCCTCGGCGCCAGCGTGATCGCGCCGGCCATGGACGTACCGGTCGGTCGTTTTGCCGTCCTGCAAGACCCGCAGGGTGCAGTCATCAGGGTTATCCGCCTCGCCGGGCACGCCTGAGGCCAGGTCCACGGCTAGCCGCCAGCTCGTCTCGGTCCGGGAGGCTGACCTCGGTCCCGGGCGCTGCCGTGGCGCCCGGGACCGCCTTAAAGCAGATTCTTACCTGACTACGCGCGCTTGCGGCGCTTGCGGCGCCGCCTCACGCGGGCGAGGAACAGCGCGACAAACAGGGCGCCAAGCGCGGGGATGAGCCGTTTCAGCACGGGGCCCGCTGCCACCCCAAGCAGGTTGAGCGCGTCCTGCTGGTCGGCTTCGGTGGCGGTCGCGGTGGTGAGCTCGCTGATGTCCGCAGCGGCGGGCGTAGGGCTCGGCGGTGCGGTGGTGGCAGCCCGCCCGGTTCCGTTCCCGCCGCGGTTCCCGCCGCCGGGCGTCTGGCCAGGTCCTGCCGTCGGGCCTGACGCAACATTGCTCGTCGCGGCCCTGTCTTCGGCTGTGTCCCCGGGTACTGTGTCCCCGGGCGCCGTGTTTTCGGGCGCCGTGTTTTCGGGCGCCGTGCTTTCGGTCACTGTGTTGCCCGGGGCTGTGCCCCCCGCTGTGCTGGCGGGCGCTGCGTTGCTGGCGAGTTGTTTCGCCAGATTGGCCGCGAACTGCTCGATCAGCTTGGCGCTGACGTCGGCGAGCACGCCACGGCCCATCTGGGCGGGCCGTCCGGTGACGTTCAGCGTCGTGCTCATCGTGACCCGCGTCTGCCCGTCGTCTCCGCGCAGCGCGGCGTGGACCGTGGCGGACGCCGTCCCCGTTCCGCGGGACTCCTTTCCCGATGCCTCGATGGTGACGGTGTGTGCCTCCGGGTCACGGTCGACGAACCGGGCGCGACCCGCGTAGACCATCGTGATCGGGCCAACCTTGACCCGGACTCGCCCTTTGATGTCGTCGCCATCGACGGTGTCGACGGCGGCGCCCGGCATGCACGGTGCCACCCGTTGAACATCGAGCAACACGTCCCAGGCCGTGTCCGGCGGCACCGGGATTTTGAAGGAATGCTCAAACTCCATGGAATTCCTCTCCGGTCACAGCCCAGCTGCCGCTGCCAGCGCCCGCGCCGTGAGCACGCGGGCCAAGTGACACCGGTACTCAGGTGACCCGTTCAGGTCGCTGGGCGGTTCGGTGCCCTCGGCGGCATGGGATGCCGCCGCGCGCAACGCCTCAACCGTGGCCGGGATTCCTGTCGCCGCGGCCTCGACCGAAGCGGCACGGACCGGCATCATACCCATGTTCGTCAAACCCACCCGGGATTCGGTCACCTGGCCATTATCACGGCGAGCCGCGGCAGCGACGCCGACAATAGCCCACGCCTGGGCTGTTCGGTGGAACTTCTCATACCGGTACCCCCAGCCTGGACCTAGCTTGGGAACCCGGATTCCGGTAAGGATCTCGTCGGCCGCCAGCACGGTGGTCAGGTAGTCGACGAAGAACTCAGCAGCCGGAATGTCGCGGTCGCCAGAAGGCCCGCTGGCAAGCAGCGTGGCACCGAGCGCGACCGCGACAGCGGGAAGATCTCCGGCCGCATCGGCGTGCGCGATCGAGCCGCCGAAGGTGCCCCGATGCCGGACGGCGGGGTCCGCGACCGTCGCCGCCGCCTCGGCGATCAGGCCGCAGTTTTCCCGGATCACCGGATCATGAGCGAGTTCATGGTGCGTGGTCAGTGCGCCAATCCGCAATGTCGCGCCCTCGTCCACCACGCCGCGCAGTTCAGGAACTTTGCCAATGTCCACAAGCAGGTCTGGGCTGGCAAACCTGAGCCGGAGCAGCGGAACCAGGCTCTGCCCGCCCGCGATGACCTTGGCATCGTCACTGTTACCTGCGAGCGCTGCGACGGCGTCGGCGAGCGATGCCGGCCGCACGTAGCCGAATTTAGCCGGGATCATCGTGCCGCCTCCTCTGCCCCTGTGGCCGCATTGGCTGCACGGACGCCGTCGGCACGACCCTGAATTGCCTGCCACACCCGCTCCGGCGTGCATGGCATCGGCACGTCCCGAACGCCCATAGGCCGCAGCGCGTCCACGATGGCGTTCACCACCGCCGGCGTCGATGCGATCGTGCCCGCCTCGCCGACGCCCTTGACCCCCAGCGGGTTGGTGGTGGCGGGCGTCTCCGTTCTGTCGGTGACCAACGTGGGCATATCCGCGGCGGATGGCAGCAGATAGTCGGCCATGGTGGTGGTCAGCAGGTTGCCGTCGGCGTCGTAGGCGGCTTCCTCGTAGAGCGCCTGCGCGACGCCCTGTGCGATACCGCCGTGCACCTGACCCTCGACGATCAGCGGGTTCACCACCCGGCCCACGTCATCCACGGCCACATAGGAACGGATCTTCACCTGCCCGGTCTCGGTGTCCACGTCGGCCGCGCACAAGTGCGTGCCATGCGGGAAGGAGAAGGTCTCCGGGTCGACGGTGGCATCCGCGTCAAGCGACGGCTCGACACCGTCGGGAAGGTCGTGCGCGGCGAACGTGGCGAATGCGACGTCCTGGATGGTCTTCCCAGCGCCTTCGCTTCCCCTGGCGCGGAACACGCCGCCGCCGAACTCCACCTCCTCTGGCGGTGCCTCGAGCAGCTTGGAGGCGATTACCTTCGCCTTCGCCACCACCTTGGTGCATGCGGAAAGCACGGCCATGCCGCCCACCACCAGGGAACGCGAACCGTAGGTGTCCATTCCCTTTGGCGCCACCTGGGTGTCGCCGTGCAGCACCCGCACGTCTTCGAACGGGACGCCGAGTGCGTCCGCCACGATCTGGCTCCACGCGGTCTCATGACCCTGCCCGTGTGCACTCGAGCCGGTGACGACCTCGACCTTGCCGCTGGGCAGCATGCGCACCGAAGCGTGCTCCCAGCCGCCCGCCGCGTACAGGAGCTGGCCAAGCAGGCGGGAGGGGGCGAGGCCGCACATTTCCGTGTAGGTGGACACCCCGATGCCGAGCTGAACCGCGTCACCGCGCGCACGCCGCTGCTCCTGCTCCTTGCGAAGCTGGTCGTAGCCGAGAAGGTTGCAGGCCTTCGCCGTGGCGGCCTCGTAGTTACCGGAGTCGTAGGTCAGGCCGGCGATCGTCGTGTACGGGAATTCCTCGTGCTTGATCCAGTTCCGCTTGCGCAATTCGATGGGGTCCACGCCGAGCTCGCTCGCAAGCTCATCCATGATGCGCTCGATGGCGAACGTCGCCTCTGGTCGGCCCGCGCCACGGTAGGCGTCGGTGGGCGTCTTGGTGGTGAACACGCCGGTGCAGCGAAACGAATAGGCGTCCATCTTGTAGATGCCGTTGAACATGAACGCACCGAGCAGCGGGACGCCCGGTGTGACGAGCATCAGGTACGCGCCCATGTCGGCCAGCAGGTCAACCGAAAGTCCGCGCAGGCGCCCGTCGCGGTCTGCCGCGACCCGCACCCGCTGCAGTTGGTCGCGCCCGTGGTGCACCGCCAGGTTGCCTTCGCTGCGTGACTCGGTCCATTTGACCGGCCGCCCCAGCCGCTTCGCGGCCAGCAACGTGAGTACTTCCTCCGCGGTGACCTGGAGCTTGGAGCCGAAGCCGCCGCCGACGTCTGGCGCGATAACCCGGAGGTTGTGCTCAGGGATGCCGGTAACCACGGCGAGCATGAGACGCAATATGTGCGGGATCTGGGTGGCGGACCAGAGCGTGAACTCGTCGCCGTTGGGCGCGCATACGACCGCGCGGGGCTCCAAGGCGCTTGGGATCAGCCGCTGCTGCACATAATTGCGCTCGATCACCACGGGTGCGTCGCGGAACGCCGCGTCCAGGTCCCCGTTGCTGAAGCTCCATTCGTAAGCGCGGTTGCTCGGCGCGCTCGCGTGTACCTTCGGGGAGTCCTCGGCAATCGCGGACCGCATGTCAAGCACCGGAGGCAGCGGATCGTAGTCGATCTCAATGGCCTCAAGCGCGTCGGCCGCCGTGTACCGATCTCGTGCGATCACGCAGGCGACAGCCTCGCCCGCGTAACGGACCTCCTCGACCGCCATAGGCGGGTGGTTTGGGATGACGATGTCCTCGGTCACTGGCCAGGCGCATGGCAGGCTGCCCTGCTCGGCGGCGAAGTCCGCCCCAGAAAAGGCGGCCACCACGCCGGGCATGGCGCGGGCTGCGGAAGTGTTCACCCGGGTGATGCGGGCATGAGCGGCTGGGCTGCGGAGAAAGGCCATGTGCAGCATGCCGGGCAGCACGATGTTGTCGGTCCAGTTTGTTTGGCCGGTAATCAGGCGCGCGTCTTCCTTGCGTGCCCTCGCCTTGCCGACTTCGGCACCGGCGGCGCTTTCCTGCGCTACGGTGGTCATGCCTGTGCTCCCGTCTGTGCCGGCGCCTGGGTGCGCGCGCTACTGGCGCGCTTTACGGCGCGGACAATGTTCTGGTAGCCGGTGCAGCGGCAGAGATTTCCCTCCAGGCCCTCGCGGATCTCCTCGTCGGTGGGCTGCGGGTTCTCGCGGAGCAGGTCGGCGGCGGCCATGATCATGCCTGGTGTGCAATAACCACACTGCAGCGCGTGTTCTTCGTGGAAGGCCTGCTGAAGGGGGTGCAATTCGCCATCGGCAAGGCCCTGGATGGTCGTGATCTCGCTGCCGTCCGCCTGAACGGCGAACACGGAACAGCTCTTTACCGAAACACCGTCCATGAGCACCGTGCACGCGCCGCAGTTGGTTGTGTCGCAGCCAATGGGAGTCCCTGTCTTCCCGGCGACGTCGCGTAGATAGTGCACAAGTAGCAAGCGTGGTTCGACGTCGTCCGCATATGTGACCGAGTCGATGGTCAGGGTGATGTGGGTCATGCGCGACCTCCTCCTTGGGGCCAGTGCGCACACGCATTGGGCCAGTACGCCCAATGCATAACTTAGGCCGACCGCGTCAGGCCACACCAGTCCTCTATCGTTACCGTCAGCCGAGGTCACGGGGCGGTCACGCCTGCGCCGCCTTCTCCCCGGTCACCCCGCCCGCCTTCTCCGCGGTCACCCCGCCCGCCTTCTCCGCGGTCACCCCGCCCGCCTTCTCCGCGGTCACCCCGCCCGCCGCCTCCGCGGTCACGCCCGCCCGCCGCTTCTGTGGTCACGCCGCCCGAGGCGGGCGCGGGTTTGCTGGCGCGTGGTTGGATCGGCGTTGGTTGCTTCTGGGTCTATCGGATTGATCAAGCTGTTTCGAGGACCTGGAATGCCTCTGCCAAGCGGCCCTCGGGCAGTCCCGCCTGTGCGGCGTTGTGCGCCAGCCAGCTTCGGATCCGGTCCTCGAGCCCGTCCATGTGGCCAGTCTGGCTCTCGTGTGCGCGCAGGGCGGCGATCTTGCGTGGGACCATCTCCGTCACGTCGACGTAATGGCCGGACGCCGGTCCTCCCATGAGCCACACTTCGCTTACCGTCCAGGCTCCGAGCCCTTCCTGCCTGAGCAACTCGGGGAAGGCGAACGGATTGCGGGCGTCAGGATAGACCGCGTCAAGGGCCGCTGATCCGACCGCGCGGTGGTCGGGATGGCTCGCGCCGATGCGCAGATAGTTGCGCTCGGGTGATGGGCAGAGAACGCGCTGCGGGCGGACCCGGCGGATGACCCGAGCCAGATCCCGGCGGAGCTCCAACGTCGCTTCCACCCGGCCATCGGTGTAACCAAGGAATCGCACATCGTTGACGCCCGCGTGCTTGGCCGCGGCGATCTGCTCCGCGTGCCGGATGGCTGCCATTTCCGCGCGGCCGACGGTTTCGTCGTATCCTCCGGCGTCGCCGTCGGTGACGACACAGTAGGTGACCTCGATTCCGGCGTCGGTCCAGCCGGCCACGGTGGCTGCCGCGCCGAACTCGACGTCGTCGGGGTGAGCGGCAATGAGCAGAACCTTGCTTACCTCGGAGTCAATCAGCACGTGTGCCATCCTAGGCTGGCGTTTTTGCCCTTCTCGGCGGTAGCTCGGCGCTGTCTGCCGCGCCGTGTCGGTGGAACCACCTACGCTTGGCACGTGTCCACCGTGGCGGCAGACTCCCTTCTCGACAGCCTGAACCCGCAGCAGCGCGTAGCGGTCGTGCATGAGGGCTCGCCTTTGCTCATCGTGGCAGGCGCAGGCTCTGGTAAAACACGCGTGCTCACCTACCGCATCGCGCACTTGCTGGCCGCGCGCAACGTCCGCCCCGCCGAGATCCTGGCGATCACTTTCACCAACAAGGCGGCCAAGGAGATGGCCGACCGGGTCGCCGCGCTTGTTGGCGCGCGCGCCAAGGCGATGTGGGTGATGACCTTCCACTCGGCGTGTGTCCGTATCCTGCGCCGCGAGGCCAAGCGATTCGGTTACCCGTCGAGCTTTTCCATTTACGACCAGGCGGACTCGCAGCGGCTCATGGGCCTTGTCTGCCGTGAACTTGATCTCGACCCGCGGTGGTTCCAGCCCAAGGCCATGCATGCGCAGGTGTCAAACCTGAAGAACGAGCTCATCGATTACGAGACCTTCACCCAAAAGAAAGGCAGGAACGGCACGCACAAGGAGAAGGTCCTCGCCGAGGCCTACACCGCCTACCAGCAGCGGCTGGTCGAGTCCGGCGCGATGGACTTCGACGACCTGATCATGGTGACCGTGCTGCTGCTGCAGGCCTTTCCAGAGGTTGCCGAACACTACCGGCGCCGGTTCCGGCACGTCCTGGTGGACGAATACCAAGACACCAACCATGCGCAGTACGCGCTCGTCCGCGAACTTGTGGGCCAGCAAGATCCCGCCGAGCTGTGCGTTGTCGGTGACGCCGACCAGTCCATTTATGCGTTCCGCGGTGCGACAATCCGCAACATCGAGGAGTTTGAGCAGGACTTCCCCGATGCGAAGGTCGTCCTGCTCGAGCAGAACTACCGGTCCACACAGAACATCCTTTCCGCGGCCAACGCCGTCGTGTCGCGGAATGTGGGCCGCAAACCGAAGCACCTCTGGTCCGATCAGGGCGCTGGGCCACTCATCACCGGGTATGTCGCCGACAACGAGCATGACGAGGCGGCGTTCGTGGCCGCGGAAGTGGATCGTCTTGCCGACGACGGCGCGGCGATACCCGGCCACGTCGCGATCTTCTATCGGACCAATGCCCAGTCCCGGGTGTTCGAGGAGATCTTCATCCGCACGGGGCTGCCGTACAAGGTTGTCGGCGGCGTGCGGTTCTACGAACGCCGCGAAGTGCGGGACCTGCTCGCTTACCTCCGGCTGCTGGTCAACATCGAGGATCTCGTGTCGCTGCGCCGAATCGTGAATGTGCCCCGCCGCGGCATCGGTGACCGGGCGCAGGCGTGTGTGGAGGCATTCGCGCAGCGGGAACGGATCACCTTTGCCACTGCGCTCGCCCGGCCGGATGAGGTACCTGGGCTGGCTGCCCGGTCCGCCGGATCCATTGCCGAGTTCAACAAACTGATCAGCGACCTCCGGGAGCTTGTGTCCGCCGGGACGCCGCCCTCACAGATCGCCGAGGCGGTGCTTGAGCGGTCGGGGTACCTCGCCGAGCTTGAGGATTCAGAGGATCCGCAGGATGAGAGCCGGATCGAGAACCTGTCACAGCTCGTCGCGGTGGCACGCGAGTTCGAGAGCACGAATCCGAGCGGCACGCTGGTGGACTTCCTTGAGCAGGTCTCTCTTGTCGCGGATGCAGACCAGATCCCCGCAGGGGAAGATCATGGCGGGCTTGTCACCCTGATGACGCTGCATACCGCGAAGGGCCTCGAGTTTCCCGTCGTCTTCCTCACCGGCCTTGAGGAGGGGGTGTTCCCGCACCAGCGGTCGGTGGGTGATGCCAGGGCCCTCGAGGAGGAGCGACGGCTTGCCTATGTCGGGATCACCAGAGCGCAAGAGCGGCTCTACCTCACCCGGACCGCCATGCGCACGTGGTGGGGCCGACCGGCGTTTCACGCTCCTTCACGGTTTCTTTCCGAGATCCCGCCCGAACTTGTGGACTGGCGGCGCGAGGAGGCGTCGCTCGCGGTGGCGCCAGCCAGCGAGCAGGTAGCCGCACGTCCCGGGGTACGAGTAACTGGGAACAGAGACGTGCCCGTGCTTGCGCCCGGCGACCGTGTCACCCACGACGCCTTCGGCCTTGGCACCGTAGTCAGCGTCGGCGGCGTGGGTGAACGGGCAGAAGCGAAGATCGATTTCGGTAGTGAGTACGGGGTGAAGCATCTGATCCTCCGGTATGCCCCGGTCGAGAAGCTCTAGGCAGGGAATACGCTTCGGCGAGGAGGGTGCCGCGTGCCCGGTGGGAGGCAGCCGTGGGAAGCATCCGTATTGTGGTGGCCAAGGTCGGCCTGGATGGGCATGACCGGGGTGCCAAGGTCGTGGCGAGGGCGCTGCGAGACGCCGGCGTCGAGGTGATCTATACCGGCCTGCACCAGACACCCGAGCAGGTCGTCAATGCGGCGCTGCAAGAGGACGCTGACGGCGTCGGTCTTTCCATCCTGTCTGGCGCCCATATGACGCTCTGCGCCCGGGTGCTCGAGCTACTCAAAGAGCGTGACGCGCGCGACATAACTGTGTTTGCCGGAGGAATCGTGCCGGACGCCGACATCCCCGAGCTTGAGCGAATGGGACTCGCGCGGGTCTTTACCCCGGGTGCGTCCACCCAGGAGATTGTGAGTTGGGTCTACGAGACGTTCGGCGAACCCGGCAGTGCCCCCGCCGCGGTTGGGCGCCTGCGGGCGCGTCCGGGTGCCGGCCGGGGTGGCGGCCCCGGTGCTGGCGGTCCCGGTGCGAGCGGTCCCGGCGCGAGCGGTCCCGGCGCGCCGCATGAAGCAGATGCCCGCTAGCAGGCTTCACGCCTCATGATCCGTTACTCCGGAGACTACTCAGTCCCATTTACCGAAAAGTTTCCGCCGTAAGGGATCATGCTGGACACCGCCGGGTCCGTCGTCTCAGCGTCGGGCCCTGCGCGGCAAACGTGACGCAACGGCTTGTCGCAGGGGTATCACCGGGCCCGGGGGCCACAAAGCTGTGCCGCCCCCGGACGCTCCGTGGCCGGCAAGACGACCCACCGAACACCCCGCTAGGCTGCGGGCATGGTGTCGCACGTGCTGCGCGAAGGAACAGCGACGCGGGCGACGAGCGGGATAACGACAGCAACAACGACGCGGGCAACGACGGCAACCAACGACTCGGGCAACGACAGCAACAACGACTCGGGCAACGACGGCAACAACGACAGCAACAACGACGCGGGATTACGCGGCCAAATCCAAGGACGAACCGAGTGGACCTGTTTGAGCATCAGGCGAAAGAGCTTTTCGCGGAGTACGGGATACCGGTGCCTGCCGGGAGGGTCGCAAGCACCCCGGGGCAGGCGCGGGCAGCCGCAGCGGAGTTCGCCGCTGCGGGTGCGCCGCGGGTGGTAGTGAAGGCCCAGGTCAAGACCGGCGGCAGGGGCAAGGCGGGCGGTGTCAAGCTGGCTGTGGGGCCCGACGAGGCGCAGGCTGAGGCGTCGCGGATCCTCGGCATGGATATCAAGGGCCACACTGTGCGTAAGGTCCTCGTCGAGGAGGCAAGCGACATCGCGGCGGAGTATTACCTCTCCTTCCTGCTCGACCGGGCCAACCGCACGTTCCTTTCCATCTGTTCCGCCCAGGGCGGCGTGGAGATCGAAGAGGTGGCGAGGTCAAGTCCGGAGGCCGTTGCCCGCGTGCCGGTGTCGGCTCTCACGGGCGTCGACCGGGTCAAGGCGGTAGAGATCGCGACCGCGGGCGGCTTGCCGCCGCAAGCCCGCGACGGCACCGCGGACCTCGCGGAAAAGTTGTGGGCCATGTTCTGCGACGAGGACGCCACCCTGACCGAGATTAACCCGATGATCTTGACGGCCGAAGGCCGTGTAGTTGCTCTGGATGCCAAGGTCACCCTCGACGACAACGCCGCACCGCGCCAGGATCATGACAGGTTCGCCGATCCGGCCGCCGCCGATCCGCTCGAGGCCAGGGCACAAGCCAAGCACCTGAATTACGTCAAGCTCGACGGCCAGGTGGGCATCATCGGCAACGGCGCTGGACTGGTCATGTCCACGCTGGACGTGGTGGCATACGCGGGCGATGGGCTCGGCGGCATGAGACCGGCGAACTTCCTCGACATTGGCGGCGGTGCGTCGGCGGAAGTGATGGCGAGCGGGCTTGAGATAGTGCTGTCCGACCCGTCGGTCCGTTCCGTTCTGGTCAACGTCTTCGGCGGGATCACCTCCTGCGACGAGGTAGCCAGCGGCATCGTATCGGCGATCGGCCTGCTCGCGTCGCGGGGCGAGACCGTGCGGCGCCCGATCGTGGTGCGGCTCGACGGAAACAACGCCGCGGAAGGCCGCCGGATTCTGGCAGACGCCGCGATAGCGGTCATCGAGCAGGTGCCGACGATGGACGACGCGGCGCGGCGTGCCGCGGAGCTAGCCGCGACGGGAGCGTGAAATGGCGATTTTCCTGACGGGGCAGAGCCGGGTGATGATCCAGGGCATAACCGGGTCCGAGGGCCGCAGGCACGGCCGTCGGATGCTCGCGGCCGGTGCCAGGGTCGTCGGCGGCACGAACCCGCGCAAGGCCGGGCAGACCGTCAGGTTCGGCACCACTGAGGTGCCAGTTTTCGGCACGGTTGCCGAGACCATGGACGCAACGGGCGCCAATGTCTCGGTCGTCTTCGTGCCGGCTATGGCGGTCAAGGGCGCCGTGATCGAGGCCATCGACGCCCAGATCCCGCTCGCCATCATCATCACCGAGGGAATTCCTGTGCATGACACGACGGCGTTCTGGGCGTATGCCTGCGCCGCGGGCAACAAGACGCGGATCGTCGGCCCGAACTGCCCCGGCGTCGCGTCGCCGGGTAAGTCCAACGCCGGGATTATTCCGGCCGACATTACGACCGAGGGACGCATTGGCCTGGTCTCCAAGTCCGGCACCCTGACCTACCAGATGATGTATGAACTGCGTGACGTCGGCTTCTCGACCTGCGTGGGCATCGGCGGCGACCCGGTGATTGGGACGACCCATATCGACTGCCTCCAGGCGTTCCAGGAAGATCCGGAGACCGACGTGATCGTGATGATCGGCGAGATCGGCGGCGACGCGGAGGAACGAGCGGCTGCCTTCATCGAGCAGCACGTGACCAAGCCGGTGGTTGGCTACGTCGCCGGGTTCACCGCACCCGAGGGCAAGACCATGGGGCATGCGGGGGCGATCGTTTCGGGTTCAGCGGGAACCGCGCAGGCCAAGAAGGACGCACTGGAGAAGGTGGGAGTGCGGGTCGGCAAGACGCCGAGCGAGACGGCCCGCATCGCCCGCGACCTGGTCAAGCAGGTCCACTGAGCGCTGCGGACAACCGCGCAGCGAACACGGCACGGCGATGAGCACGGCGCGCCTGCGTGCCGCAGGGCGGCCCGGTTGCCAGCATGGGCGTTATGTCCCTGCTGGTAGATGGCGCCTTGCAGGCCGGATCTGGCGGTGGCCAGCGGAGCGGCGCCCCGCTGTCACGCCCGTTGATCGTCGCCGGTGCCGTGGCCGCGGTTTGCGCGGCCGCCTGCGGCCTTGCCGCACTGACGACGCTGGTGCTCATCGGCTGGATCGCGGCGCCGCACGCCGCGTTCGGCAGCAGCCTGCCGGGTGTCTTCCGTACCGCTGCCCAACTGTGGCTCGTTGCGCACCACGTCGGGTTCTCGCTGCACGGCGCGGGCGGCGGCCTTCGGGGCGGCAGGATCGGCATGTTCCCGCTCGGCCTGGTGGTGCTGCCAGGGGCGCTGCTCTTTCGCGCCGGCCGCTGGGTGGTCCGCACTGGCGACGTCTCCAGGCTGCGCCACGTCGGGTATGCGGCGGCGGCGCTGGCGGCGCCGTACGCGCTGCTTGCGGCGGCGTTCGCGCTGATCGGCCAAACCTCGCTGGCCGTGCCGTCACTCTGGCAGGCCGTGGTCGCCGCTTTCCTGCTCGCCTTCATCGCGGGGGGCATCGGGGGTGCCCGCGCGCTCTCGCCCTGGGGGAGGCTGCTCGGCCTTTTCCCTGAACGCCCTCGGTCGCTGGTGTCGGGCACGCTCGGCACGCTCGCGGTGCTCACCGCCACCGGAGCCGCCCTAGCCGGCGGTTCGCTCACCGCGCACATCGGCGGCTTCCAGTCGGTGACCGGTGCACTCGCACCAGGCGTCGTCGGCGGGCTGCTGCTGCTTCTGGTGCAGATTGGTTATGTGCCCAACGCGATCGCCTGGGCTATCGCCTACCTCCTCGGTCCCGGATTTGCGTTCGGCGGCGGCACGGTGGTCGCGCCCACTGGAAGTGCGCTTGGCGCCGTGCCGATGTTCCCCATGCTCGCTGCGCTGCCATCCGGACCTCCGCCCGGTCACCCGGCGGGCGCGTCGGCGTGGATCGGACTCGGCGCGCTTGCCACGCCGTACCTCGCGGGCGTGTTCGGTGGGCTCCTCATCGTCCGCGTGGCGCCGACGCCGCGGGTGGAGGCAGCACCGTTGTGGGGTTTCACCTGCGGCGCCGCGACCGGCCTCGCCACGGGCTTGCTGGCCGGTTTCGCCGGTGGGCCGCTCGGCGGCGCGCGGCTCGCCGTTATCGGGCCGTCGTGGTGGGAAGTGGGCCTGGTCACCACGCTCGAAGTGGGCGTGGCGGCCGCCATTTCCGCTGGAATCGCGAACTGGTTTGCCGCTGGCCGCGGAACGATCGAGGACCTGCTGCCCGCCACCGACACCGGTACAGGTGAGTTGACGGCGGACGACGCCGATAACAGCCATCACATCTACATGGACCCATGGGCGGAGGATGGCGCGGGGAAATGACCGCGCGGCGCACCCTGGCTGTCCGGTAATCGACGATAACTAGTCCGAACGGCTGCCGCGGACGTGCGCCGCCCCGTGATTCTGCCCCCCCGGACACGACCAGCCACTCCGAATCGACTCGCCCTCCGAATCGACTCGCCCTCCGAATCGACTCGCCCTCTACATGACCCGCCCTCCCATTGGGGGCGTTGCCCCACTGCTGATCTTGGCAGGTTGTCAAGGCCCGCGCGAGGGGTGAATCCGGTTCTGTGGATAACTCGGCGCCAGCTGGGCCGGGATGCCGGGTGAAGTCCTGGCGGGACGTTATCGTGACCCCATGCCAGCTCGCCTGGTCGTGCTCGTGTCCGGCGCCGGCACTAATCTTCAGGCGCTCATCGACGCGTCCGCCGACAGTTCCTACGGTGCCCGCGTGGTCGGCGTGGGCTCTGACCGGCCCGGTGTGGAAGGTCTCGCGCGCGCCGAGCGGTCTGGCATCGCGGTGTTCGTACACCGGATGAGCGACTATCCGGACCGTGCGGCGTGGGATCGCGCCCTTGTTGACTCGTGCGAGGCGCTGCAGCCGGACCTCATCGTCTCCGCCGGATTCATGAAGCTTGTCGGCCGCTGTTTCCTCGACAGGTTCGGCGGCCGGTTCATCAACACCCACCCGTCACTGCTGCCCGCGTTTCCCGGCATGCACGGGCCCGGTGACGCCCTGGCGTACGGCGTCAAGGTCACTGGCTGCACGGTCTTCATCGTGGACGCCGGTATTGACGCCGGACCGATCGTGGCGCAGGCGCCAGTGCCCGTCTACGACGCCGATAACGACGACACGCTGCATGAGCGGGTCAAGGCGGTAGAGCGGGGTCTGCTGGTCGATACGGTTGGCCGCATGGTGCGTGACGGATGGTCGGTGAACGGCAGGAAGGTGAGGATCGGCCGTTGAGCAAGCTAGCGATCAGGCGGGCGCTGGTCAGCGTCCACGACAAGACCGGGCTTGGCGAGCTTTCCCGCGGCCTGCACGAGGCCGGTGTGGAGATCGTCTCCACCGGCTCGACCGCGGCGCGAATCGCCGCCGCGGGCGTCCCTGTGACGAGGGTTGAGCAGCTCACCGGCTTCCCCGAGTGCCTGGACGGCCGGGTTAAGACCCTGCATCCGCGGGTGCATGCGGGGCTCCTGGCCGACACCACCCGCGCCGAGCACCGTGCGCAGCTTGAAGAACTCCGCGTCGAGCCGTTCGGGCTCCTGGTCAGCAACCTGTACCCGTTCGAAGCCGCGGTCGCGTCGGGTGCCGCACCGCAGGAGTGCGTCGAGCAGATCGATATCGGCGGGCCCGCGATGGTCCGGGCGGCGGCTAAGAACCACGCGAGCGTCGCGGTCGTAACGGATCCCGGGGCGTACGACGAACTGCTGGCCGCGGTTCGAAGCGGCGGGTTCACGCTGGAAGAACGCAGCCGCCTCGCGGCACGCGCCTTCGCGCATACGGCTGCGTATGACACGGCCGTGGCCGCATGGTTCGCCAGCACCTACGCGCCCGATGAGACCGCGCGCGCGACCGGCTGGCCACTGGTGACCGGCGCGCAGTGGCAGCGGCACGACGTGCTGCGCTATGGCGAAAACCCACATCAACAGGCGGCCCTGTATGTGTCGGCGAGCGGTTCAGGCGTCGCGCGCGCCGAGCAGTTGCACGGCAAGCAGATGTCATACAACAACTACGTCGATACCGACGCGGCATGGCGGGCGGTGTGGGATTTCGCGCCGCCATGCGTGGCGATCATCAAGCACACGAACCCATGCGGCATCGCGGTCGGCTCCGACGTCGCTGACGCCCACCGCAAGGCGCATGCCTGCGACCCGCTGTCGGCGTTCGGGGGGATCATTGCCGCCAACCGGCCGGTCACCGCCGCGCTGGCCAGGCAGATCGGGGAGGTGTTGACGGAGGTAGTCGTCGCCCCGGGCTTCGACGACGGCGCACTCGACGTGCTCACGGCGAAGAAGAACCTGCGACTGCTGCGGTGTTCGCCCCCGGACGGTCGGGACCCCCTGGACTGGAGGCCGGTCAGCGGCGGGATACTGCTGCAATCCGTGGACCGGATAGATGCGCCGGGCGATGAACCCGCCGGGTGGAAGCTGCGGTCGGGAGCGCCCGCGAGCGTGCAGACCACGGCGGACCTTGCCTTCGCGTGGCGTGCCTGCCGCGCGGTGAAGTCGAACGCGATCTTGCTGGCCACCGATGGCGCAACCGTTGGTGTCGGTATGGGCCAGGTCAACCGGGTGGACTCCGCCCGTCTAGCGGTGTCGCGAGCCGGTGAGCGCGCGCGGGGCGCGGTGGCAGCGAGCGATGCGTTCTTCCCGTTCCCTGACGGCCTGCGGGTTCTCGCCGACGCTGGCGTCCGCGCGGTGGTTGAGCCAGGCGGGTCAGTGCGCGACGAGGAGGTCATAGCGTGCGCTGAGGCTGCGGAGATCACGCTGTACTTCACCGGTACACGCCACTTCTTCCACTGAGCAGAGTTGCCCGACGGCGGGAAATGGGGCTTGAACACGACCACGCCGAGCTGGGAGCAAGGCCCGAGCGGGGTTTGGAGACCGGCTGAGAGAATGGCGGCCGGACCGCAGGCAGATTGGGGCCATGATGACCGCACGCATTCTTGATGGCAAACGGACCGCTGCGGAGATCCGCACGTCACTCGCGGCCCGGGTGGCGGGGCTCGCGGCCCGCGGCGTCGTTCTCGGCCTCGGCACAATCCTCGTCGGGGACGATCCTGGTAGCCGCGCGTACGTTAACGGAAAGCACCGTGATAGCGCCGAGGTCGGCATCGCCAGCATCCGCCTGGATCTTCCGGCGACCGCGACGCAGCAGGAGGTGGAGGCGGCGGTTGACGAGCTCAACGCCGATCCTGCGTGCACCGGCTATCTGGTGCAGTTGCCACTGCCCGACGGGCTGGACGCACAGCCCGTGCTCGAGCGGATGGACCCGGTCAAAGACGTGGATGGCCTGCACCCAACCAACCTCGGCAGGCTCGTGCTGAACGAGCCCGGGCCACTGCCGTGCACGCCGCACGGCATCGTGGAATTGCTCCGCCGTTTTGAGGTCCCGATCGCGGGCGCGGACGTGACGGTCATTGGCCGTGGCATCACGGTTGGCAGGCCGCTCGGCCTGCTGCTGACCCGCCGCACAGAGAACGCGACGGTAACGCTCTGCCACACGGGAACCAAGGAGCTGGCCGCACATACCCGCGGCGCTGACATCGTGGTGGCGGCGGCCGGCCGCCCTGGCCTGCTCACGCCGGACATGATCAGGCGGGGTGCAGCAGTGCTCGACGTGGGCATCACGCGCACCAGCGCCGGCCTGATCGGCGACGTCGATGCCCGTGTTGCCGACGTTGCGGGCTACCTCGCTCCCATGCCGGGTGGGGTTGGTCCCATGACGCGCGCAATGTTGCTCGCCAACGTGGTCGAAGCGGCGGAACGCAGCGTGGCCGAAGCCGTCAGCTAACCCCGTCGCGTGGCGCTCTTAGCCCGAAGTTACGGGTGGTTTGGCAGCCGAGTGCGGCGCTGACGTGGGGTTTTGCCGGTTCGGGCGGGTGGTTGTCCTGGCTACTTCTTCAAGGTCAGCGGGATGGGGGCGCCGATGAGGTCGAAGGCCTGGCGCTG
>WNGE01000020.1_pt1 | contig 148648 bp, 115 predicted proteins | sample 5400651 | NCBI WGS metagenome assembly WNGE01 (sample SAMN13153370, study PRJNA577476) | soil metagenome | isolation source: 60 cm soil or saprolite under grassland replicate 2 | place: USA:California | collected 2016-06-15
CCAGCCCCCCGGCCCCGAGCCCCCCGGCCCCGAGCCCCCCGGCCCCGAGCCCTCCGGGCCCCTGAGCGTCAGCCTTCACACTTGACGATGTCCGCGAGCGGGTGGTTCGGGCAGTGCTCCGGCGGGTCAACGCTACGGAACTTGAACTGGCATCCGGGGTCCGCACAGCACCAAAGCGGCTCATCCTGCTCAGGCGTGGGAGACCGTCGGTCGATCACAAGGAAAGCATCTACCCCCGGTGACCATCTGTCGACACTAAGTATGCCGGATAGCGACGGTGACGTGTGAGTTGCCGACCGCTCCGGCGGTGCGGCCAGGTGGCCGGTCAGCTGGGGAGGCCGACGTTGCGGTGAGGCGGAGCCACCCAGTCGGTCGGCCAGTTCCTGGTGAGCGTCGAGGGCGATCGGCTGCGACATGCTGACCGGGACCGGCCGGGAGTTCCTGCGCGGACCACGCGGGACCGGTTCTTGTGGGGGGCACTGCCGCACTGGACCGGCTCGACCCGTTCGTCGCCGAGATCGGCTCCGCGACCTGGGACGGCCACCGCGGTTACGCCTGGGCCGACGGTGCGGGACGGTTCGCGAGCTGGGAGCAGAGCTACGTCAACCTCCTCGGGCTGGGCGCGGCCGTCCGCCAGGAACTCGGAGTCCGATGAGCCGTTGCCGACCAGACTCCCGGCGCGCCAGGAAACTCAGTCTACTGAGGTCTGCGAGCGCTTCCCTGTTCAGATGACCTTGTGTGTTCGCGGAACGGAGCTGTGCCGCACGAGAAAGCTTCCAGGAGCCAGCGAGCGGCGCACCGCGGCAGCCGTTCTGGATAATCCTCGTCCGCGCTGGCGCAGTCAGCGCGACGGGACCAGGACCCCGGCGGAACCGCCGCCGCGGCGCACAGGCTCCGCCGCCGCGAGGATCCGGCCGTCGCCGAGAAACTCAAGGCCGGTCGCGGCGCCGATGTTGGGACTGATCTTGATGCTCGGATCGAGTGGCGAGGTGTCCACGATCACGAACGACTGCCCGAGCTGCTCCAGGCCAGCCGTGGTCGGCTCGGCGATGAACGCGGGCTCGGCTTGCGTCGCCGCGCCGTTGCGCTGCGACGCTCGCGGCGCTGCGATCGCCTGCGGCAGCGTCATGCCGAAGTCGATGCGGTTCAGCAGGATCTGAAGCACGGTCGTGATGATCGAGGCGCCGCCGGGCGACCCAACGGCGAGCCATGGCCTGCCCGCCTGGAGCACGATCGTCGGCGACATGCTTGACCGCGGTCGCTTGCCCGCCGCCGGCAGGTTCGGGTCAGGGACGCCGGCCTGCAGCGGCGTGAAGTTGAAGTCGGTCAGCTCGTTGTTGAGCAGGAACCCGCGGCCCGGTACGACGATGCCGCTGCCGCCGAGCTGCTCGATCGTGTTGGTGTAGGACACGACATCGCCGAAGCGGTCAGCGACCACGAAGTGGTTGGTGCTCGTCCCGTCGTTGGGTTCGCGCGCTGTGGTCGGCGCCGCAGGGGTGCATCCGCCCGAGCCCGCGAACGGGTCGCCGGGCGCCACGGGGCTGGTGAGCGCGTGATCCGGGTTGATCAGGCAGGCCCGCTGCTTGCCGAAGTCTTGCGACAGCAACTGCTCCTCAGGCACGTCGACATAGGCGGGGTCGCCGATGTAACGGTTGCGGTCGGCGAAGGCAAGCCGGGTCGACTCCAGGTAGTGATGCAGCGCCTGCACCGGCGTCATCGCCGGTAGGTCGAAGTTGGACAGGATGTTCAGCGCCTCGCCGTCGGTGGTGCCGCCGCTTGACGATGGCGCCATCCCGTACACGTCATAGCCGCGGTAGTTCACATGGGTCGGGGACCGCAGCAGCGCCGTGTAATTGCCCAGGTCACCGATCCGCATCAGTCCGGGCCGTGGCGTGAGTGTCGCGCCGGGCGCGAGCGGGAGGTGCTCCACCGTCGCCACGACGTCGCTGCCGAGTTGGCCACCGTAGAGGTCGCCGACGCCGAGCCGCCCGATCTCCGCATAGGTGCTCGCGAGCTGTGGGTTACGGAACGTCGAGCCGACCTCGGGCAGCTGCCCGCCGGGCAGGAACAGCTCGCTGGTCGAGGAGAACTGCGCGAAGCGCGCGGCATTCTCGCGGACCTGCTCGCGGAATGTCGGGTCGACGGTAAAGCCCTGCCGTGCGACCTGCTCGGCTGGGCGCAGCACCTGGGCGAGGCTGCGGGTGCCCCATTGCGCAAGAGCCTTCTGCCACGTCATCAGCGTGCCGGGCACCCCGACAGAAAGGCCGCTCGTCACCGCGACGGGGAAGGACAGCGGCTTGCCCGTGGCGGGGTCGATGAACAGGTCGGCGGTGGCGAGCGCTGGCGCGGTCTCGCGGCCGTCGATCGTTGTGACCTCGTGCGTCCGCGCGTCGTAATAGACCAGGAAGCCGCCACCGCCGATGCCCGCGACGAACGGGTCGGCCACGCCGAGTGTCGCCGCCACGGCCACGGCGGCGTCGACGGCGTTGCCGCCCTCGCGCAGCACGGCAAGGCCCGCGGACGTGGCCGGAACGTCGTCGGAGGCCACCGCGCCGCCCGTGCCGACCGCGACGGCTTGCTTGGTGATCGGGGCGGGCGCGTTTGGCGTGGGCGGGCTCGTGGCGGCGGAGGTGAGCAGAATGGCGCCAGTCACCGACGCAACCGACGCCGCCGTTAAGACACTCCTGCGGGGCTTCATGAGCATTCCTCCGGAGGGCTGAGGTCCGGTCCGGACATGTCCGCTCCGCCCGCCCTCTAAACGTCCAACCCCAAGGCTCCTTAACGACTGCGTTGATGTGTCGCGGCGACCGCGGCTGCGGGGCTTGGCTGGCGTACCCCCGCGGCGGCGACCAGGCAGGTCCACGGCTCGTGCCGGCTCGGTGGCACCGTCCGGCACCCGAAGGCATCCTGACCGTGCACCGGTAAGCCGCATGCGAGAATACCGCACGTAACTCATTGGAAAGGAGGATGGGGAACGGGTCCAGACGGGCACCACGTCCCTGACTAGCAGTGGCGTTCGTAAAGAGCCAGGCAGCGGACCGGTATGCCGTTGTTTTCTCGCCGCATCTCGACGACGCGGTCTTGTCCGCATCGGTGCGACTGATGAGCCGGGCAGCCAGGGTGGTTACGGTCTTCGCAGGACCGCCGCCGGACCGCATTGAGCTGACCGAATGGGACCGGCTCACCGGCGCACGCTCTTCTCGGGAGCGCCACCTGGAAAGATTGGCCGAGGACCAAGAGGCAATGGCGCTTTTGGGTTGTGCCTCGCGACGGCTCGACGAGCCTGAAGCCGAGTATCGTGAAGGCGACCTAGACTTTGCGCGCCTCACCGCCCTCTTGCGGCCATTGTTGGTCGGAGCTGCCGAGGTATGGATGCCAGCGGCGATAGGGGGACATCCGGACCATATCGCGACCCGGGATGCCGTTCTTGCTGCTCTTGATGGCGTGCGCGACCACAGGGTTTTCTTGTACGCGGACTTACCATACGCAATATGGTATGGCTGGCCGACGTGGGTGAGCGGCGAGGCCGCTCCAGAGTTCTTGGACCCCGATCGTTGGCTCGTCGATGAGCTGGTCAAGGGTGGTCTCGCTCCGGCGCGGCTCAAGGCGGACGTGGTTGAGCTGACGCCTCGTATGCGTGAACGCAAGGGTGCGGCTGTCCGGTCGTATCGGACCCAGCTTCCTGCCCTGACCATCGCTCCCAATGATGGGTACCGCTGGCCGATGTTCTTACGCTACGAGGTGGCATGGCAGTTTAGGTTCTGACCGGTGATCCGACCGAACGAGAGTCGAGGGCCAGCGGGCCGGGCAGGGCGGATCAACGGTACGCCCGGGCTTGGATGTTAAAGAGTTCGGCGTACAGGCCGCCGGAAGCCAGGAGATCTTTGTGGCTGCCGTGTTGTACGAGGCGACCGTGCTCCAATACCGCGATCGTGTCCGCCATTCGTACAGTGGAGAATCGGTGTGAGATGAGAACTGTCACTCCGCCGGGACCACGCGCCGCATCCGAGGCCGTGGATGCATAGCGCTCGAAAAGGGCATGCTCGGCGGCGGCGTCGAGCGATGCGGCAGGCTCATCAAGGACCAGCAGCAGCGGACCGGTCCGCATAAGACACCGGGCGAGGCCGACCGTCTGCCACTGACCGCCGGACAGATCCGTCCCGTCGCCATAGCTACGCCCCGTGAAGCCAGCAAGCCCGCCGGAAACCGCGTCGACGACCGACTGGGCACGTGCCCGTTCGACGGCATTGGCCAGTGCCACGTTGTCGTCCATCCGAGCCACGTCACCGAGGCCAATGCCTTCGCCGAGGGTGAACTCGAACCGGTAGAAGTCCTGGAAAAGAGCAGTCACCTTTGTGCGCCATTCGGCAGGATCCATATCTGCGAGGTCCACACCATCGACAAGAATTCGGCCGCTGTCTGGATGGTACAAGCCGCACAATAGCTTGACGAATGTGGATTTTCCTGCTCCGTTCTCTCCAACGAGTGCCAGCGTATTGCCAGCGGGGATCTGCAGGCTCACGTCGCATAGCACTGGCTGTTTGGTGTTTGGATAGCAAAAGCTCACCCGATCGAGGGTGATTCCGACGTGGAGCTGGGTCGGCACGCCCACCCGCGCCTTCCCCTGCTGCGGGGCCACTGGTTGAGGCCCGGGCGCCGCTTCGGCGGCCTTCTGGAGCGACTCCATACGTTGAACCGTCCTCCCAGCTGACTGCAGCAAGGCCAGCAGCTGAAGCGCGCTGGAGAACTGGACGCTCACCTGAACCGCAAGAGTGATGACGAGTATGAGACCGCCGATCGTGGCACGACCACCCATTGCTTGGGCGATGATCAGGAGGATGGCACCCCCGTAGCCCAGCGAGAAGAGGACCTGACCTGCGGCGCGCAGGCCAGCTCCCCTTGCTTGTCCGTGCCACATTCTCCCGGTGATCTCTCGCCACGCCGTCGCCTGCCGCGCCAGCAGTTCCTGCTCCGCCGCAAAGACCCGCAACTCCTTGACGGACGAGGCAGTCGTCGCCAGCTTGATGAAGTGACGGCTGAGCCGTAGCTGACCCGCACTATCCTCCCGCGCCCGTTCGTAGATCGCCTGCGCCCTGCGGGCGAATAGGACCGGCGGAATCGCGGTAAGCGGCAGGAGCGCCAACCACGCGTTGACAGCAATGAGGATTGCCGAGGTGATCGCCGTTTGCAGGACGAGGCCGACCAACTGCAGAATTCCTTCGAGCGCGCGCGTCGTGCCGACAAGTGACTCGCGAACGAGGCACACATCGTCGGCGAATCCGGCGCTGCTCAGGTGCGAAATTCTCGCCGGGCGGTTGACCAGATCAATCAGCTTCACGCGAAGCTTCGCTTCCTGCATCTCAGCTAGTTCAAAGTAGTCGAGGTGGGCAAAGTGACTCAACATTGTCTGAGCCACGAGGAGAACCGCTATTATGATTACCAGCCACCACAGAGTGCCAAGCCGGCCAGCGATCGCATCATCGACGAAATGGGCCAGCATCAGCGCAGCAAGCGGCGCGGCAAGGTAGCCACTAAGCATAAGGACTACCGCCCTAATAAGCCGGATGCGGTCGATATATAGCCCAAGCCTGAATAGAAAGCTGGTTATGCGCAGTACATTCATGTCGCATCCCAGTATCGGCCCTCTTGGGTGAATCGCTGGGCTTGGAGGTGGAACAACTCGGCGTACTGGCCACCGTTACGAAGCAGTCCAGCGTGTTCACCTGCCTCGGCGACCCGTCCATTCGCTATGACGATGATGCCGTCGGCGCGCCGCACGGTAGAGAAACGATGTGAGATGATCACTGTCGTGAGCCCTCGGGTGAGTTCGAGGAAGCGATCGAAGAAGGCGACCTCTGCTCGGGCATCAAGCTGTGCTGTGGGTTCGTCAAGCACCAGGACGGAGGCGCCAGCCTCGACGGCGAAGAATGCTCGCGCGAGCGCAATCCGCTGCCATTGGCCGCCCGACAGGTCGACGCCTCCCGGATACTGGCTAGACAGCGGCGTCGCAATGCCGGCGGGCAGCGAACTGACGAGTTCCGTCGCTTTCGCCCAGTTCAATGCGGCGTGTAGCGCGGTCGCATTGCCGATGCGGGCGGGTGCACCGAAGCCGATGTTGGCTGCGACGTCCAACTCGTAGCGTATATAGTCTTGGAAAATTACCGCGAGCCGTTGTCGCCACGCCTTAAGGTCAAAATCCCGCAGATCTATGCCATCGACGGTGATCTTGCCACCGGTGGGCTCGTGAAGGCGCGCCAACAACTTGACCAGCGTGGTCTTCCCTGCACCGTTCAGGCCGACAATCGCCGTCGATCTACCCGTCGGCAGATCGAGGTCCAGCCCCGACAGGACGTATCGGTCACTGTACGCGTAGCGGAAGCGTACGTCCTCGAAACGGATGACCGATTGGGGTCCCCGGGTAACGACGTCGCTCGCCGCGCGGGGAGATGCGCTGACCGCGAACGAGCGCTCGAGCCTGCTGATTGTGTCGTACGTGAGCATACCGTCGAGCGTCTGCTGATCGCTTTCGGGGAAGAAGGTTCCCATTCGCAGCGGAACAAGCACGGCCTGGACTGCCAAGGAGAGATCGAGCACCGAGAGGTCACCTGCGGCGGCCACATCACCTAACTGCAACAGAACACCAATGGCGGCGATCAGCATCACGGCCGTGAAGACGAGGAACGGCGCGAAGTAGATACGGCGCCGCTCACGCCACAATGGAGCAAGGTACGCGCGGTTCTCGTTCTCCGCTCGGGCGCGTAACCACGGCAGAATACCGAGCACCCGTGCCTCTTTTGCGATAGCCGTGTCGCTGCCTGTATCGAGCACATACCGCATTCTACGTCTCGGCCTGGCGAGCGCATGCTGCATGAACAAAGACCACCGTGTCAACGAAGACCGGCTGCCCACGCGCACCACGGCCGCGGTCGCACCGAGCACGATGCTAGCCAGTGGATTTAGTGCTACGCCGACCAAGCCGACCGCGCCAACTATCTGCGTATACCGCGCGACAAGAGCGAGGAGCCCTGCTCCGGCGGACCCGGGTGTCTGCCACTGCCCGACGAGGCCCTCGTAGGCGTCGCTCAATTTGTCCTGCACGTCCGGGCGCTCAAGCATGTCCAGCGGAGCAGATCCCATGCTGGCAGTGAGCAGCCGCTGGATACAATGGCCATCAATCCGCCGGGTAATCAGCTCACCAAGCGCTATCTGTAACGGCGCCAAGGCATTTTGAACTATGAGCGCGCCGAGCGCCACGGCGAAGGCAAAAATAACTGTCGTCCACATTCCTGTGGCCGACCGGCCTGAGTCAGCCAGCGGCAGCCGCTCGATCATAACACTCGTTCCGAGAATGAACCCAATGGGCAGCATGCCCATGACGAGATTCGTCAATAGGGACCAGCCAAGAACCCACGGTCCCGCGAGGGGCAGCAATGCGGCGAGCGAAAGCCATCGACGACCCCGGTTGCCAAGCGCTATGAGCGCAGCACGAGCATGTTTCATTCAGCGTCTCCTCTGGAAGCACGTAGACTGCGCATTATCGTCTCGGAATCTCGGGCGCCTTTCTCGCCGCTTCCTGAGCGCCGGCCATGACTCTACGTGCTCATCAAGTTGACACGCAGTCTGTAGTGGAGCCACGGTTGTCTCCGCTGATCGCGGCAGATTCGGGGTGCGGGTCGCAGGTTCATCGGGCTGATCTCGCCAGCCTCGCGCGCAACAACAGCCACACCGCGGACACGGCCAGGGGCCGGGCACGCCAGAACCGCCGGAGATGCGGGTAGGCGTCCGCGGGTTTGCCCGCACGCAGCAGAAGCTCACCGAACTGACGGTCAAAGGCGACCCCTCGGCGCATCACCTCGGGGTGCGCCCGGCTGTGATGCTGGTAGACACGGTAAACGCCGAGCATCAGCTTCTCCCGGTCGGCGCTGAGCTGGCCGGCGCCGGCACTGGCGCCGAGGGCCCGATACAGCGCGAGGACGTCGGGATTGCCTAGGCAGCGGTATCCGGCCTCGTGGAAGCGAAACATGAACTCGGTGTCATCGCACATCTGGAATGCTTCATCGAAACCCAGCTTCTTGGCCACATCGAGGCGCATCACCGTGCTGCTAGTCAGGATCCAGGCACCGGCGCACATTGCAGCCATGGAGTCCGGCAGCTCCCAGTCGGGGCGGTCAAATAGCAACTGCGACGACCCGTCCGCGCCCTGCGTCGCTGCGTTCGCGAGAACGAGGTCTGCATCAGCCGAGCGCAGCACGCCGAGCTGACTGGCCAGATAGCCAGGTAGCCAGATATCGTCACTATCGAGCAACGCCAGATATTGCCCACGCGCTTCGGCGACGCCGGTATTGCGGGCAGCTGGCGGGCCCCCGTTGACCCGGCGGAGCACCCGTACCCGCCCATCGCCAGAGTACCGACGCCTGAGCTGCTCGTCAGAGCCATCGGTGGATCCATCGTCGACGATCAGAACCTCCATGTCGGCGATGTCCTGAGCTAGCGCCGAATCGATGGCCTCAGGCACCACATCACGCCGGTTATAAGTGGGGATCACCACCGATACGATAATCGGGACGGCGGATTTCGCATCCATCACTTGTCCTCCAGGGCTAGCGTGTTGAGGTTGTGTGCCGGTAGTCGAGTGCACGTGACGCTCGGGCAACTCCGAAATGGTGAAGAACATTACGCGTCAGGGCCTGGATGCTGGGATCGGCGGCAAGCGCGCCTGTGTAGTTGGTGGTGCCCGCATTAAAGACGCGGCCGCCATGGGGACGCTCCCAGTAGATGAGATCCGCACCGTAACCCGGATCCTCGGCCCATTGGGCCACGAACCGGTTGCTGTGCTGAGCATGTGCCAAGAGGGTCAGGCCGTTAGGCCGGACTGGGGGCATCCCCTGGGCCTGCGGCAAGCCATCCACTTCGTACCCGCTTGCCGCAGGGCCATCGTGAGAGCGCGTTCCGATCGGCGATCCATGCTCGAGTGGAACAGGCTCCGGACGACGCATGAGGAAGTGCTCGGGGGCAAGGATGCTGAACGGCGCAAACGCAGACGCATCCCCGCTATCGACCCACCCCACCGTCTCCAGGCCCAGCAGCTGGCTGGTGGGCCTGCCGAGGTAGGACCATTTGCCGCCGGGGCGGCCGTCGGTATGCCATCGTTCACCCCACTCGTGCGGCGCCAGCCACCCGACACCCTCGCCGGGGTGGCTGGTCTTTCGCGCTTCCAGCGACCTGGTCTGCTTGTCGTAGGTGACTTTCCAGAATGCTGTGTTACCGCCCAGGCAAATAACGTTGCCACCACCTTGGAGATACGTCTCTACTGCGTCGCGCATTCCCTGCGTCCAATACTCGTTGTGTCCAACGATCATTAAGGCAGCGAAGCGGTTAAGCAGCTCGGGGTCACTGTCTAGCTCGGCATCGGTAATGCACTCGTAGACATAGCGTTCGCGGGCCAGCCAGGACTCAGCCAGTCGCTCCGGCCTTACCAGGTGCTGATGAAGCGTGGCATCACGCAAATGCGTTTGATGGGTGAACGGCAGCACTCGCGGCAGGGGCATCCGCATGCCGACGTGGAAGAACATCCGTCCGCTGAGGTGCCGGGTGTAGAATGACGAAGTCAGGCCGGGTATTATGGTGTCATCGATGGGCCGCCGTGCATACGCAGTCCAGGTGAAGGTGGCATAAAGCAGCGCCACGGCGCCTTGCCGACGAGGGGTTGGCCGGACTACGACAAATGGCAGTTCGAGTGCTTTATCTTCGGTGCCTACCAGTGTGACGCGAATGCAATAGGTGCCGCTGTCAGCGTCGGCGGGAACTGCCACTTCGACAGCAGCTGGCCAGGCGCAATCAATTAGGTCATCGGATGAAAAGCGTACCGCCCCGCCGCGCGTGGAATCGCTGGTAGGGTCATAGCCAGCGCGCCCGATTGCGGTCGACGCCGACGGGCCGGGGATATTGAGCGTTGCAGCGTTGACCACGATACAGTCGCGACGGTGACCGCTCTTGTCGACGAGATGCGAGCCAGATGATTCTCGCAGCGGCCAATGAGCGATGATCTCCTTAATTCCCAGCTCTGCGGGGTCTGAGATCGCACGGTCCTCAGCCAAGGCGACAATCTCAAGCGAACGCAGCGGTCTTGAGAACAGTGTCAGGGCGCTGATGTCGGCGTCCAAGAGGTGATCGGCGACTCCGCTTTCGCCAGCGGCCGCGATGCGCAGCCGCCCGGATGCGGGATCCCTGGCTGAAGGCTCGCCTGCGCTGGTGATTCCCTGCGCAGCCAAAACGCCATCGATGTACAGGCGGACCGTTGTCCCATGAACCGTGTACGCCAGGTGAGCCCATTCGCCTAGCCGCAGAATGCGTGACCCACCTGCGAAGGTCCAGTATTCACGGTCGTGCGGCCCACCGTCGCCTAGGTAACATGCCGGCTGACCGTCACCGCTCAGCGCAACTGCCCAGTGGCAGCGTTCCGGGTAGTCCAGAACACTTACAATCGAGGCCCAACTCGAAGTCTCGACAGTCGACGGCAAACGCCACGGGCGGACCCAAACGGAGATTGCCGTTGGACGCCCGAGCGATGGATCATCTAGCCAGGCGTACGAACCCGGGTGTATGTCATATGGGCAGGCGGTTGGCTGCTTGAGTGTAGCCAGCACCTCCGCCTCCGCTCGATCCGCCATGTCATCGGGCTCGGGCAGGAGCAACGCAGTACGACCGAGACGCGCGACTGAGATATTGCGAGCCGCGGGGGCAGTCAGATGTATACGCAACCGCTCACCAGGCCGAACTCCGATCGGGTCAACGTATCCCATGAGGCTGCCAATGCGTACCGGCCGGTGAGCTGGGCGCGTTTCCTGCGGCGCGGCGCAGGCGCGCAGCTCCCAGGCCTTCCTCGGTGTCCCGTCCCCGGTTGCTTGGATCGCCATCGTAATAGCTCCTCCGAGATTATCCGGTCAGTTACCGAATGAACGTTTTCAAACCTTACTGGCAGCACAGATCTTTAATGCGAAGGCGGGTCCTACGGAAGCGGTGTGGGGCCGACCGCCACAGCTCCGTGCGATGTCGGTCGGCGGACTCACGCCAGGATGGGCGGGGTCCGCCGACTACGCCCGGGATGGCGCGGGCGGCGGTGTCGCCGTCATTGAAAGCGGTGCATTACGTGCTTCATGCGCGTGTAGTCCTCCAGGCAGTACAAGGAAAGGTCCTTGCCGTAACCCGAGCGTTTGAACCCGCCATGTGGCATCTCCGATGGGAACATGAGATGAGTGTTGACCCAGACAGTGCCGAAGTCCAACCGGCGGCTGAGCCGCATGGCGCGGGCATGGTCGGTAGTCCACACCGACGAGGCGAGCCCTTGACAGACACCGTTGGCGAAGCGGATTGCGTCCTGTTCGGTGTCAAAGGGCTGGACTGTGATGACGGGCCCAAAGACCTCCTCGCTGCTGATCTCGTCGGCGTGCCGCACGTTAGCAACCACCGTTGGCGCGAAGAAGTAGCCGACATCGCCGACCCGCCCGCCACCAGTCACTACCCTGGCGTGCGGCGGCAGCCGATGCAGGAACATGGACACGCGGTCGAGCTGCCGGGCGTTGTTGAGAGGGCCATACGACGTGGCTGGGTCTGCAGGTGGCCCGGTGTGGCACGCCTGGGCCGCAGCAGTTAGCGCATCGACAAGATCGTCGTAAATCTCGCGTGCGGCCAGAACGCGGCCGGATGCCGTGCAGTCTTGCCCGGCGTTGCCGTAACCGGCCGCGACGATGGTGCGCGTCGCCTCAGCCAGGTCGGCATCCGCGCAGACGATGACCGGGGTCTTGCCACCCAGCTCAAGATGTACACGCTTCAGGTCGGCGGCAGCTACCCGCGCGACATCGATGCCAGTCGCGACTGATCCCGTCAACGAGACCATACGTGGGGTACCGTGCTCTACCATCAGTCGGCCTGTCTCGGCGCCGCCGCAAATGACGTTAAGTACACCCGGCGGCAAGAATTCGGCCACGAGTTCGGCGAACATGAGCGCAGTGGTGGGCGTCGTCTCGGCGGGTTTCAAGACAACAGTGTTTCCGGCTGCTATAGCCGGGGTGCTCTTAAGGATGGCCATCATCAAGGGGTAGTTCCACGGCGCCAGTTGCGCGCACACGCCGAGCGGCTCCCGCCGGATGTACGATGTGTGGCCTGGCATGTATTCGCCGGCCGATCGGCCATCGAGCAAACGTGCGGCACCGGCGAAGAATCGCAGCTGGTCCGCCATTACGGGCAGCTCAGCGCCCGCCGCCCGATTGCCGGTATTGCGCAACTCCGCCGACATGAGCTCGGCCGCCCGCGTGTCGAGGGCGTCAGCGATCCGCAGCAGGACCCTTTGACGCTCGGCGGGTGTCGTGCAGTGCCACTCTTCGAACGCGTCGGCTGCCGCCTGCATCGCCAGGTCGACTTCCACGGCGCCAGAAGACGGGGCGCTGAGGTACGTAGTCCCGGTGGAAGGGTCGACAATATCGTCGTAGTCGATATCGGCCGACTCGACATGCGTTCCGCCGACGAAGTTGCGCAGTCTCGAAGACATCAGAGCTCTCCTGTACGGTCACCGACCGGGTAGTGGTCTGGTGCGGGCAGAGATTTCACTGCGGCCGCGACGACATCGCGGTTACCCGTAGCGACTGGAAGCCGTGGAAGCCGAGGTTGTTGTTCCAGTTGAGTTTCTGTGGCACTACCCGCAGCCACGGCATCCGCCGGTACAGCGTGGCTAGCGCGATGCGGGTAGTGAGGCGTACGAGCGGGTCTCCGAAGCACAGGTGCCTGCCTGCCCCGAAGGTCAGGTGCGCGTTCGGCGCGGACCGGGTCAGCACAAGTTCATGGCCATCGGGAAAAGTGTCCGGATCACGGTTGGCCGAGGCGACATACAGAAGCACTGCCTGGCCGGGGATGATGTGGACCTCGGTCCCGCAGCCACTAGAATAGGTGAAGTCTTCGGCGGCCACGCGGCCAACAAATTGGACAGGCGTGCAGTATCGCAGTAGCTCTTCAACCGCGTCAGCCATGGTCTCCTGGTCGACCAGGAGATTCCTTTCCTCGTGCGGGCGCTGATCGAGCGCATGCACACTGTTGCCAATCAGGTAGCGGATCGAAGCGGTACCGGCAAACAGTAGCAGTGCCGCCTGCGCGATCACCTCGCGCTCATCGAAACGGTAGCCGTGGACTTCCGTGGTACGTAGCTGATGCAGCAGGCCTGCCTGCCGCGTTGATAACGCACGTACTTCCGGCGACGACAGGAAGGCCACAAGCTCCCTCGTGCTGTCGAGCGTGCGGCGCATGTGCTCGACCGACACCTGCGTGGAACCGAACAGGTGGGCGATGTCGTCGGTCCATCGGGTTAGATCGGGATGCGCGTCGATCGGCGCGCCCAACACGTCCGCGATCACCATTGCAGGCAACGGAAAGGCGAAATCACGCATTAAATCGAATCCCGCTCGGTCGACTCCATCGAGCAGGCCGTCCACAATCCGTTGGATTCTCGGCGTCAGCGACTCCTCGCTAAATGGCATGTAGCTGCGGTTAGCCTGGCGCCGTAGCCTCGTGTGGCTAGTGCCGTCATGAAAGGCCAGCCACCGCTCAAATACGCCGATCATCTCGCTGAAGGCAGAACGTTCGCTGGCCGGGAGAAACCACAGCGGCAGCGAAGCACGTGCATTGGACAGGCGGTCGTCTATCATCAGATTCAGGCAGTCCACGTAGCGGAAGAACAACCACGCCCCGCCGAAAATACGCTCAGAACGGTAGGCTGGGCTTTCGGCGCGCATCTTCGCGTAGAATGGGAAGGGATCAGGAATGTAATCCCAGTCATTATGGGTAAATTTTGACGCGGTAAGATTCTTCTGCACTTCGACTATCTCCCACCTTGACTATCTCACCGCAAATTCAGCAGTTACGGACCGTTTAGTTCCAGCTCAGGCTCTACGGTGGCACTCCATCTCTGGCTGGGAACGTGGACTGACACCATTACGTCCAGACAAGCGAACCAGCTGCGGCTATAATCAAAACTCGCTTCCCGCTTACTCACCAGCCGTCGGGCGTATAACGTACGGAGACCATTAGATCAGGACATCCGCGCGGCGACAAGTCGTCATACGCAGGGCGCACGCCGGCTGGTGGGCGGCGCGTGGCTTCAGCCCGGTCACGGTATAAACTGCCCCCGCCTGCCGTCGCCGTCCTGCCCGCCCGCGCCATCGCCGCCCTGCCCAACCCACCGCGACTAGGTCATTGCCCGGATCTTGGTCGGCATCCGGCCCGCAGCAAACGCATCGACCACAAGTCCCTCCGCATCCGCATGCGCTGCCTCTTTCACGCTCTTGCATCACAGTCAACCGTTAGCGCATAGACAACATTTGTCGACTAGAAACCGCTAGTTTCCAAACGCACCACAGATGCGTTTACTCCACCGCGGTAACACGACCCTTCAATCCCAGCCGCCGCAGGCCATTGACTAGCGCCGGGCTTTGGAGGCATCCTGCTGTCAACATCGTTACCGATGCCCGGTACACATTGAGGGTCGGCGCAACGTTCGGCAGGGTGTGCAAACACCTATGGCTTTCGGCCGTGGCCGGGCATAGTCGAAGTCGTATAACTCAGCTCACAACGACCGCCCCGCCGCTGTAGACGCGCTAGGAAGCTGATAAGTACCGGTTGATTGGTGGAGTTAGAGATGGCAGAGGCGCCGAGCTGGCCCGAAATCCAGAGACCGTACCGGCTAGACCGGCGCGCCTTCGTGGATGGCGACGTGCTGGAGCGGGAACTGGAGCTAGTGTTCAAGCCCTGCTGGCAATTCGTCGGATTCGCGTCTGAGCTTCCCGATCCAGGCGACTATGTCATCCGGCGTATGGGTAGCGAAAGCGTTATCTTGACGAAGGACGAGAGCGGCAACATAAATGTGCTTCTCAATAGCTGCAGCCATCGTGGCACCCAGTTGTGCCGTGCGACCTTCGGAAATGCTGCCCATTTCCGCTGCAGCTACCACGGCTGGACCTACGGGAACGATGGCCGCCTGGTCGGCATTCCAAACGTTAGGACACATTACCCGAAGGAGTTCGAGAAGAGTTTCTACGATCTGACGAGAGCTCGGGTCGCAGTACACCGCGGATTCATTTTCGCGACGTGGAACTTCGACGGCCCGGCGCTCGAGGACTACCTAGGTGAGTTTCGTTGGTATCTCGACGCGTTACTCGATCTGGCGGGCGGCGAATGGGAAGTACATGGTCCGCCTCAGCGCTCGATCGTCCGGGGCAACTGGAAAGTCCCGACGGACAACTTCGCGGGCGACGGCTATCACATGCAGACCACTCATCAGGCCGCATTCGAGCAGGGCATCTACGGCGACACATTGGCAAGCGGGACCCTGGGCAGAAAACAACTGGAGCTCATCGGCATCAATATATCTACCCAGCACGGGCACACCGTGCGGGCGGGTTACGTTGTGGAAAAGGGCAAGCGAACAATAGATTCCGACGTGTCCGAGCCGGTGTACATTGGATATCCGAGGGAGATGTGGCCGACGTTCTCGGCGGCGCAGACGAGAGAGCAGATACGGTTTAACTCGCACTTGGAGGTGGTGCATGGCGCTGTCTTCCCGAATATGGCCTTCTTGAGCGTCTCGCACGACCGGGCTATCGGCCGCCCAACGGATCCGTTGACCAAATATACAGTCTGGCGAGTACACAGTCCTGTCGGCCCGCGGCATACTGAATGCGTGTACTGGACCCTCATGCCAAAAATGATGAGCAGGCAGTGGAAGCGCACGTCGTATGGATTCCAGGCCCGCTCGCAGTCGGCAGGTGGTTTGCTGTTCGAGATGGATGACTTCGAGAATTTCGCACGTATCGATTCGGTAATTAGCGGCACCATGGCCGACTCAGCTCCTCTGGATCTCACGCTCGGACTGGGGCTGGGCGAGCCAGTGCCGAACTTTCCTGGGCCGGGGCGCGCCGAGTACATCACATTGTCAGAGCACAATCAACGCGCATTCTACCAGCGCTGGTGCGAGCTAATGGAAAGAACTCCATGACCGAAACTGCGGATCCAAACGTCTCGTTGACGCAGCCCGGCGCGGAGATTCCGTACGAGCTGCTTCCCTTTCCCACTTGCGGTCGTCGGCGGCGTGACCTGGCCACCCCAATGGGTGAGTTCTTCATTGATGAATCGGCCGCGCTGGATGAGGCGCGATTTGATGACTGGCTCAGCCTGCTGGCAGAGGGCTTCATCTACCAGATTCCGGTGCCCCTGCTGCGTGAGGACCCGAAGCTACCCAGGTACAGCGCAAGAGCAATGTTGTTCGAGGCGACAAAGCAGGTGTTGGCCATGAAGTTCGGGCGGGTCGGTTTGCACTATGCGTGGTCCGACCGGCCCGGTGCGGTGATACGCCACTTCATCAGCGGCGTGCGCGTGTTTGAGACCGATGACCCCGGCTGCTTTCGAGTCGATTGCAATGTGCTGGCGTCGTGGAATCGGGGTCGCGATGAGTCGGCGTTCGCCACCGCGGCGCGGCAGGACCTCATCAAAGATCAAGGCGCGCATGAATACCAGATACTCCGGCGGCGTGTGCTGCTCGACACGGAGGTGGCCAGCCAGCTCCAACTGTCCATCATCTTCTAGACAGCAGCGGGAGAACGCGCAGTCATGAGTGGGCTTGCCTGGGATTTGCCGGAACAGCGCCAGGAGAGGGAGCTATGCAGGATCGTCTGCGAGTCCGCAGCGGTCAGGGTGTCTTCGTTTCCCACCGGTAACGGCCTGCGCCTGAGGCTGATGTCGGAGCGCTCGGGCGCTTCGACGTTGCTGGACGCGACCGTGCTGGAAGCCTTGTGCCACCTTACGCCCGAGCGGGCGGCCGAGATCGTCCGGGAGCGCACCGAGGGCGGTTCGGCCAACGACGAGCGTGGCGCCGAGCGATGAAGCCGCCGAGGTTCGACTTCCAGCAGCCGCGCACGATTGAGCAGACCATCGAGTTTCTGGCGAGGCCAGGGCCAGATGTGTCGCTGTTAGCTGGCGGCCAGAGCCTGGTGCGGCTGCTGAATCAGCGGCTGGCTCGGCCAGACGTCGTAGTGGACCTCAACAAGGTTCCGGGGCTCGACGGCGTGGAGATCACCGCGGCATGCGTGCGCATCGGGGCCATGGCCCGGTTGTGCAGCCTTGAGCGGAATGGCGTGCTATGCGATGTCATGCCTGTCCTGTCCCAGGCTGTGACGCTCGTCGCACATCCGCAGATTCGCAACCGTGCCACGATCGGCGGTTCGCTGTGCCACGCAGACCCGGCCGCCGAGCTTCCTACGGTTGCCGTCGCTCTCGACGCCCGGCTCCGCCTGCGATCGGTCCACGGCACGCGGGTCGAGAACTCGGGTGACTTCTTCCGGTCGGCGTTCCGCACCTCGCGGCGCCCCGAGGAACTGCTGACCGACGTCGAGTTCCCGCGGCACCCCGGCTTCCGCTTCCGCTTCAAGGAGATTTCGCGCCGACACGGCGAGCCTGCACTGGTCAGCGTGTGTCTCGGCGTCGGACTAGAAGGCGGGATCGTCACTTCGGCACGGCTCGCCGCCGGGGGTGTTGCCGACCGGCCGATTCGCCTGTCGGCGGCTGAGCGCGCACTGAGCGGGCGTCGGCTTTCTGGAAACCTCAGCGAAGTCCTCGACGCCGCATCGGCTCAGGTCGAGCCGCCATCGGATGTCCACGGGACCGGCGCATTCCGCCGCGGCATGTTGCGGACGGTCGTCCGCCAGGCGGTGGCTGAACTCACGACCGCAGAGGATGCACGGTGAAGACCAGGGACATCACCATGACCGTTAACGGCATCGAGCGGTCCGGCCGCGCCGAGGTACGCATGCTGCTGAGCGACTTCCTGCGCCACCAACTGGGCTTGACTGGCACCCACGTCGCCTGTGAGCAGGGAGTGTGTGGGTCGTGCACGGTGCTGCTCAACGGCGCGCCGATCCGCTCCTGCCTGATGCTGGCCGTACAGGCCGACGGCGAGCGGCTGGAGACCGTGGAGGGACTGGATGACGAAACCGGCTTGACAGGTCTCCAGCGGGCGATGATGGGCGAACATGGCCTGCAGTGCGGTTTCTGCACACCGGGCATCCTGATGAGCCTTACGGCCGCAGAACGCGACAAACTGTCCACCGATGAGGCTATTGCCCTTGTGCTCGGTGGCCACATCTGCCGGTGTACGGGCTATGCGGGCATCCGCGCAGCGATAAGGCGCCGGTGGCGCGAGACGGGAGTGGCGCGATGAGCGAGCCAAATCCCTGGACCAGGAACAACCCGTTGATCGGGTCCCGCATGCCACGGATTCAGGATCCACGGCTACTCCGCGGGCACGGACGCTATGTCGACGACATCGAGGATTCCGGGGTCCTGCACGCTGCGGTGATTCGTAGCCCGGTGGCACACGGACGGGTCACCCGCTTCGACGCCGCGATGGCGATCGCCAGCGGCGAGGCGATACTCGTACTGGGGCCCAACGACATCGAGCGGCTCACTGCCCCGCTACCCACAAAATGGCGCATTCCCGGCCAGGCATTCCTGGACGTTCCTCTGGCGGTCAGGACCGTCCGCTTCGTGGGCCAGCCGATCGGGCTCGTCGTGGCGCGCAGCCGCGCCGCGGCCGAGGATGTTGCGGAGCTCGTCAAAGTGGACATCGACCCTTTGCCCGCCGTGATCGGGGTGGAGTCCGCGCTCGCCGACGGTGCTCCGTTGCTCTACCCGGAGACCGGCAGCAACGTGGCAGGCGAGATCCACTTCGGTGACCCGGACGACGACCTCGAGCGGGTCATCGCTGAGGCGCCGCATGCGATGGAGCGTGCTCTCGCCATCCAGCGCGTCAACTACAGCTCGATGGAGCCCCGCGGCGTGCTCGCTGAGTGGATCCCAGCGACCGAGCAGATGACGGTATGGACAAGCACTCAAGTTCCGCACGTGGTGCGCCAGGAGCTGGCCGTCGGCTTGCGACTGCGTGTTGACCAAGTCCGGGTGATTGCCCCTGACGTGGGTGGAGCGTTCGGCGGGAAAGCGACGCTCTATACCGACGAGACGCTGGTCTGCCTGGCCGCGATGGCACTCGGCCGAAAAGTCAAATGGATCGAGGACCGGACCGAGAGCCTCACCGCAAGTTACCAAGGGCGAGGGCAGCAGGCGCGCGGTCGCCTCGCGCTGGACGCTGAAGGCCGCTTTCTCGCATTGCAGGTACATATCAAGGGTGATCTCGGGGCGTTCGCCACCCAGGCAGGCAGTGGGCCGTTCCAGGTCGCAGGGCTCGCCATAGAGGGGCCGTACCGGTTCGGCAGGGCGGGAGCGACGGTCACCGCTGTTTACACCAACGCGGTACCCACCGGCGCCTATCGCGGGTATGGGATGCAGGAGGCGGCATGGATCCGCGAGCGGCTGGTCGATGAGGCCGCCCGCGAGCTTGGCATAGATCCCGTGCGGCTGCGGCTGCTCAACATGATCCAGCCCGACGCCATGCCCTACACCACCCGCACACAGCTGACCTACGACTCCGGCAACTACCCTGCGGTGCTGCGGCGAGCAGCCGAGCTAGCCGACTCCCGCCGTCCGGAGTCTACCGGCCGGATTCGCCGCGGCATCGGATTTGCATCCAGCGTGGAGATCACCGGCTTCGCCCCAAGCGCCCTGCTCGAGCTGTTCCAGATCGACTGGAGCGGCTGGGAGAGCGGCAGGATCCGGGTCAACGAGGACGGCACGGTCACGTTGTTCTCCGGCGTGGTCCCGGTCGGTCAGGGCATTGAGACCGCGCTCGCCCAGATTGTCAGCGACCAGCTCGGCGTGCCGATGGAGTGGATCTCGATACAGCTGGGCGACACCGCCACGTCGCCATACTCGGATCTGTCGTCCCAAGCCAGCCGCTCCGTCGCGCTGGCTGGTGGCGCGCTCGTGCAAGCCGCCGGCCGGATGCGGGAGCGGATGCACCATCTCGCATCCCGGTACCTCGGCGTTGCGGCAGAGGATGTCAAATTCGACGGGTCGGTGTTCCGGGCCGGCGCCGTTGAAGCCACGGCGAGCTGGCGAGAGGTCGCACACCGGGGGTGGATGGGCTGGGGCCGCTCAGAGCTGGATCGAATCCAACTGGAGGAGACCGTCGACTTTGATCCGCCGGGCATCACCTACGCGTACTCCACCCATGGCGCCGCAGTCGCGGTCGACCTGGATACCGGCCAGGTTCGGGTTGAGGACTACTGGGCGATCAACGACAGCGGTGTCCTAGTCAACCCGCTGATTGCCGAAGGGCAGATCGTGGGCGGCATCGTGCAGGGACTGGGCATAGCCCTGCTAGAGGAGGCCGCCTACGATCCGGACACCGCGCAGCCGCTAACGACTACGTACTTTGATTACTTGTTGCCGAAGTCGGACGACGTGCCGGAGATTACTGTCGAGCATCAGTGGACGCCGAGCACGCTGATTCCTGGCGGCTTCAAAGGCCTGGGTGAGGGTGGCGTGATTCCTTCGCCCGCGGCAATCGGTAACGCGGTCGCGGCGGCGGTGCCGGAGATCGCAGCGGGGATAACCTCCACATCGCTGTCACCCTGTCGGATCTGGACACAGCTCGAAGCCAGCGGCCTGAGTCCGGCCTGATTCTCGATACTGGAGCATTTCATGGGTGGCACCATGGTCGGCAGGGACACTGGCGACGCGCCACGGACGGTCCGCGAGGTGGTCTTCGGCCTAATGCGGTCTTTCGGTGTCGTCACAATCTTCGGAAATCCTGGCTCCACCGAGCTGCCGATGTTAAGGGACATGCCCGCCGACTTCCGCTACATCATGGGCTTGCAGGAGTCCGTGGTGGTCGGAATGGCCGACGGGTACGCGCAGGCGACCCACCGGGCATCGCTGGTCAACCTGCACTCTGCCCCTGGCGTTGGACATGCCATGGGCAACATCTTTACTGCCTACAGGAACCGAACACCCATGGTCATCATAGCGGGGCAGCAGGCACGCTCGATGCTGGCCGGAGAGCCATACCTTTTCTCCGAGCAGGCGAGTGAACTACCTAAGCCGTACGTCAAATGGAGCCGCGAGCCCGCCCGTGCCGCCGACGTCCCTGCCGCCATCGCGCGCGCGTTTTATGTCGCAATGGCACCGCCCCCGGGTCCGGCCCTTGTCTCCGTACCCGCCGACGACTGGGAACAACCCGCGGCACCGGTCGCTGCACGCACCGTGAGCACTGCACTTCGGCCCGACCCTCAGCGCATTGACGAGGTCGGCCGAGCGCTAGCACGTGCCGCCCGGCCGGCGTTCGTGGTCGGGGCAGCTGTGGACCAGGACCGGGCATTCGACGAGGTGGTGACGCTCGCTGAGGCGCACCAGGCCAGGGTGTGGGCGGCTCCCCTGTCGTCACGGTGCAGCTTCCCAGAATTGCACCCGCTCTTCGCCGGGTTCCTCCCTTCGCAGCGCGAAAAGATCGTCGAGCTGCTGAGCGGACACGACCTTGTTCTCGCGCTGGGCGCCCCGGTGTTCTCCTGCAACGTCGAAGGGTCCGGACCGTACGTACCAGAGGAGACGGTGCTGTACCAGCTCATTGACGACGCCAACACAGCAGCGTGGACGCCCTCAGGCACCTCGGTGCTGACGAGTGTCCGCCTTGGGGTTCGCGACCTGCTTGGTTTCGTTCCGCGCGTGGAGCGCACCCCACCTCCTGGGCGGGCGGTCCCTGCACGGGTGGCCGCTTCTGAGGCCATCTCGGATGCGTTCCTTATGCAGACGCTGGCCGATCTCCGCCCGGCAGACAGCGTCATCGTCGAAGAGGCGCCGAGCACGCGGCCAGTGATGTGCGAGCGCCTCCCGTTCGACCGAGCTGAAAGCTTCTACACCTGCGCAAGCGGAGGGCTTGGGCACTCGCTGCCTGCCGCTGTCGGAATGGCCCTGGCGTGGCCTTCGCGCCGGGTGATTGCGGTGCTCGGTGACGGCTCCAGCATGTATTCAATCCAGGCATTGTGGACGGCCGCCCAGCTGGGAGACCTGCCGATAACGATCGTGGTGGTGAATAACGGCGCCTACGCGACGGTGCGAAGGTTTGCGCAACGCTTAGGTATGGACAAGCCGGTGGGTTGCGATCTACCAGGAATTGACTTCGCCGGTCTCGCCCGGGCGCAGGGATGCCTCGCCACCCGCGTGGATTCCGCCCACCAGCTCGCGGCGGTCCTGAAGGCCGCATTGAACTCACCGGTTCCACATCTTGTTGACGTGGTCGTGGCCTGAGCGCCTGCCATGCGTCCACATCAGGATTGCTAGCGGACCGCCAAGCCACCGTCCGGGCGCAGCACTTCACCCGTGATGCCAACGGCCGCATCAGTCGTGAGAAACCGGTAGAGCGGAGCGATCTGCGCGGGGGTCAGCACGACACCAAGCGGATTCAGCCGCATAATCGCTTCGCGAATCCGCTCCGGCTGTGCATACACTTCGCGAAGGCCGCCGCCACTGTCGGCAGCGCGCAACCCTGTGACCATGCCTCCCGGTGCCACCGCGTTGACTCTTACCGCGGGAGCAAGGTCGGCCGCAAGGTGACGGACGACCCCCAGCGCAGCATGCTTGGCGGCGGCATAAGCGATTCCCGCGCCATTCCCGCGCACCATGAAGGAGGCGTCCGACAGCGTGAATATCATGCAGCCACGGGCACGCGCAAGCGGCTGCGCCGCAGCTCGGGCGCCAAGCAGGTATCCCACCACATCGACGTCTAGCACGTATCGCGCAAGCGCCGCGAGCTCGGTACCTGTGCGGTCCAACAGGCGCACTCCACCGTCATGTATGCCCGCGTTGCCCACGAAGACGTCGAGCCGACCTTCGCCAACTGCGGTAGCGACAGCTCTTTCATTGTCGTCGGGACTGCAGACGTCCCCCATGACGAGCTGGACGTGAGGCGGGAACGGCTCGGTGGGTTCCTGTCGGTCCAGCACGACGACGTGGTGGCTGTGCTCGACGAAGTCGTCGACGACCGCCCTGCCAATGCCTGAGGCGCCCCCCGTCACCAACGCCACGCGGAACCCGTCCTCCGTTGCCGCCCGGCGTTCAATGTCCGCCTTGCCTCGCACTCGCACTCCTGACCCAGAACGCCGATCAGACCGGCGGAGGGCTCCATAGGCCGGGATCGGCCTGTCCGCGCATAGTAGCGATCACCACGTCATCGAGCGGATTGGAGGTTCCCCACAGGTCGTTGTTCTGTTCGGTAGCCGGGTACACGTGAGGCGTCCAGTTATCGTCGTCGATGATCTGGAGCGCGGTCGTGTACTCCATAACGAAGCCGCTGGACGGGTCCTGGAAATAAGAAAAGGTGTTGTTGCCAACGCCGTGCCGTCCGGGCCCCCACAAGGGCCGGTATCCATTGCGCATCATGGTTCCTGTCGCCCGCATGAACTCATCAATTCCCCGTACCTCGAACGCTACGTGGTTAAGCGATGAGTGCGGCGAGCGGTTGAAAGCCAAGATATGGTGTACTTTTCCCGTGCGTAAGAAGCAGAAGTAGTCTTCGATCCAGTCGGACACCCGGAATCCCAGGACTGATTCGTAGAACTTGCGGGACCTCGGAATGTCGGCAGTGTTCAGGACAACGTGGCTAATCCCTTTCGGTCGGCACTCAGACTCCTCCACTGGCCGGAATGCGCGCATAGTCACGCCCGCCGAAACCTCCACCGTCCGGCCATCGCAGTCCAAGAAGCGCACTCCATAACCAGAGCCAAGGTCTCGCCGAATGGCGGGCTCCGTTACGAGCTTCGCTCCCGGATACCGTCCGGCACGCTCGGCGATCGCATCTACTTCGCCGCGTGCTTCCACGGCGAGTGACAGTAGGTCCACGCGTGGTTCATCACTGGAGCGTAGCCGCAACACGTGGCTCTCGGGACAGCCAGCCCCGAGGTAGATACGGTCGTCGTCCGAGTGCACAAACTCCAGCTGCCAGCGCTTCTCGTAGAACTCCCGCGCCTTGGCGAGATCTGGCACGCCCAGCCCGACATGTCGTATGTGCGAGATCATGGCTTCTTGTCCATCCTCATCGTCACTCCAGACAGCAGTGATTCCTCATGCCGTTATGGCCTGGCTTTCCTTCAGTTTGGCTGGCTACTGTGAGTAAGCGACGACCTTGGCGATCGCTTCGGCGATGTCGATCATGTCCTGCTCTGTTCCGAGGAAGGTGCTGTGGTGGGTGAGAACGGCATGGCTGGACAGGTGATCGGCATGTGGGTAAGTGCGGTCTTGGTGGTATGCGCGAAACCGCTCGGCCAAGGGTCGCAGTGCCGGTTTGCTCCATGGTCGCAATAACGGGCTCCGGTGCAGAGGTTCGCGAGGGGCATAAAAGCGCGTATGCAGCTCCGCGGTCACCGCATCAGCAACCTGGCTGTTGGACATACCCACGGGAAGCGGATCGAATATCAACGCTGCCTCGTATATGGACAACCGGGTCTGTTCACGTCGGTGACGCAGGAAGTGAACACCCGGGATGTCGGCGATGAGACATGCCAGCCGCGCGTAGTTACGGTTGCGGAGCTCGTGCTGCTGGTCGAGCGTCTCCAGTTGCGCGCACAGCACGGCTGCGCTGAACTCGTTTAGGCAATAGTTGGCACCCATCACGGTGGCCGTCTCGGTGAGTTCCAGGTCACCTGGACGCGCGTCGCCCGCGCAGTAGCGGCGCGAATCGGCGCGAAGTTCCTCGATCACCGGCGCGAGGTTGTCGTCGTCAGTGACAACGGCACCCCCTTCTCCTCCTGTGAGCACCTTGGTGTGCTGCATGCTGAAGCATCCAAGGGTTGCGAGCGAACCTGCCGACCGGCCCAGCCACTGGGCGCCGTGTGCCTGGGCGGCGTCCTCGATCACTGTGATGCCTCGGCTAGCCGCTATCGCAGAGATCGCGGGGATGTCGGCCATTGCGCAGGCCCAATGAACGGCAATCACCGCCCGTGGGTCGACGTCCAGATCGATGGTCTCCGGGCCAATGCAACCGGTGTCCCGACCGACATCGACAAGGACCGGAACGAGCCCGGCACGTAACACAGCAGTGGCCGTTGCAACCCACGTAAGCGCGGGCACCAGCACGACATCCCCATCTTCGAGTCCCAGCGATTCAAGCGCCACGACAAGTGCGCTGGAACCGTGGTCGACCGGCACACAATGACGCACGCCCACGTAGGCGGCGAACATCCTGGCGAATCGGCGCTCGAACAGCTCAGCACCATGCGGGCTGCTGATGGCCCAGCGTCCACTGTGGAGCACAGAGGCTAGGACCCTTCCGGCACTGTCGGCGGGCACCGGCCACGTCGGCCACCTTCGCTCGGCCGGGCGCACCGGGTTGCCACCCTCGATGGCCAGACGGCTCGCCCTCGACTTTGACCGCCTTGTCCTGAACTGTTCTGCGGAAGTCACCGTCGCTTAGCCCTCCCAGTCCAGCAGCGGGCGATCGTCTCTTTTGGCACAGGCACGAACGCGTGTGCGTCACGCGGCGACGCTCTGGCCAACCGACACAACTCCACCGGAGGGCCGCCTACACTGGCGGCCCATTCACCTAGCGCAAAATAACACTATATTCATTATGAATCCTACAACGCATCAGCAGACAGACCAAGACCTTCATTATTACCCTCCAGCCGTGCTCGTGGTTTCTGTCGGCCCGGCAGGTCGTCGGCGAAGCCGGCGCGTTCGTTTCCGGCGCCAACGCCGGATGCGGCCGTACACCCGGGCGATCGGCACCCTGCCGCCTGCAGCGCCTCCTGCCCCGGGCCGTGGATTCTTCGCGACCCGCACCTGCGCTACATCAAGGTAGCAGCATAAGCTTCAGCTTAATCGCCTACTTACGGACGACACGGCCATCTAAAGAGATTGCCACTTTGGACAACCGCCACTGTTCGTAGACGCGGTTCAGACTATCTAGAAATACGTCATTAAGATGCGGGGTAATAAAATGTGAGTGGAGCGAATTCCGGATTCTCGAGAAAGTCTCAGCGGTGTTACGCTGGCCCGTTCTTCCGTTCTTTATGTGCAGCAGCACGTTCATGCTATGCCGTGTCGAGGCCGGCAGCGTGTACGGCGGCTTCGAGATCGGGACTGCGGCTGAGGGAGGCCGTACACCGAGTAGTTCGTCCGCCCACGCCTCGCTCGCATCGAGCCGAGCGACCACGTCCGCGATCGCTGACTCGGCCGAATTGCGCAGCATACGAGCCCATGCTACCGAGCGAGTTACGAAGGAAAAGGTTAGCAGTCCAGTCCCGCGCTCGAGGCCAAGCGCGAGTATCAGGAGTGAACGCGCAGTGAGCGATTCGCACGCTAGCGCGGAAAGCGTGGCCGAACCCTGACTAGCTCGTTCCGAGCCATGCAGGATTCGCATCTCGCGAAGCGGCATGAGTCCCGCGTTCGGCGATTTCGCAGAAACCGTCCAACCGCACCATGGGCAAGATTCCACATGAATGAATATCTTTGTGATAGGCGACTCTACAAGCGCCGCAGGCAAGGGGTGTAGAAGATGAGCTGCGGCTTCCCTTTCCGCCATTCGTCGAACTACGTATTCGATTGACTGAGCGCAACGCTTACTACACATCAAGGTTCTCGCATTCAAACCTTTCGCTCATGACCGAGGCAATCCGTCCTCTTTCTACTGCCGACAGGCAGAGCTCCACGAGCGCGGATCGGGCCCGGGTGCCCATTATAGCGCGATGCTTCGCAGACAGTCCGGAGGCGATCCACAACTCGACCGTTTTTTGAAAGATTATCGCCATAGTGGACCTGCTCCCATTGCCCGGTCCAGTGACAGTGCGTGCCGAGCCGGGGTCCGCGCCCAGTAGATATCCGGCTGCCCAGAGCTCGATAGCCACATCCAGCAGGCCGTCGCCGAGAATCGCATTGAATGGTTGGTCATCGGCACCGGACCGCATACGCAGGTAGTCTTCCCAGCCGGATATGAGGCGCTCACGATCAATGCCGATCAGGGGACACCAGTCGTGCCAGTACCAACCGAAAGGGTGCTCCACAGGCTCGTCCGTATTCGGCCGGAGAAATCGGATCAAGCAGCGCGAGTCCCGCAGCTGGATCACGAACTCCGGAATTGCGTGCGGCGCTATCGCGTCAGGAACGGGGGCTGTCGCACACGGCGATCCTGACCAATGGTCATCTGGTATTCCCCAACGCGGATCGAATACGGTCGCGTAACGGTCGCCTTCACAATCGTAGCCTGACAAGCTGGGGCCGTCTCCGTGCTCGAGGAGGTGCGGGACCGTCGCCAGGACTGTGAGGCCGCGCTCGTTGCAGAAGGGCGTAACGTTGCAGTCGTCGTCTACGAGTTCGTCGGGAAGCCTCGACAAGTACGCACTGAGTTCGCGCGCGTCGGCGATCGGAAGAACGAGTCCCAACGTCGGCGTCCACTCAGTTCGGGACAAGAGCGCCCATGGTGCTCCCGCGGCGGCTGCGCGGCGGACGTAGTAAGAATTCTGCGGACTCTTCCAATGGACACAGAGCGTTATCGCGTGGCGAGGTCGGCTGGCGATGGCTCTCGTCAGATGTTGGGCGAACCCTCGAATCGGTATGACGTCATCTTGGAGAACCACGTGATGGGTGGCGTCATCGGCAATCGCCGCCCAGGCCAGCTTCGCCGTTCGCAACGGGCTGGGCGGCCCGGCCGGTCTCGGATCGTTGATAACCCGGGGTGTGAGGGGGGAGCAGGCTTCTAGCAGAGCAGGAATCCGGTCACGGCGGGCAGGGTGGTGCATAATCACAACGCTGATCCTGATCCTGTCGGCTGTATCCACACATGCTCCTGCAGGACCGAGTAAGCGACGGACGGGTGATTTGCCGAGGTGGATAGAATAAGAATACACTGTCGTCACTGACCACTGCGACTGGGTACCGCACGAGCGGGCTGACGTTCTTGCTCACGGATCTGCCTGCGTCGCCCTAGCCACGAACGATAACATTCTCCACAGCCTGTCGTTGATCGGTGGCGATTGAACTAACTATCGACTCATAATCGCGAATGACTCCGCCGATCATTTCAGCATCAAAGAAACCACGATTATAGAACAGATTGCCACCGCGCCTGTCATCATTCAGGATGACACGTGGGGCACCGTACTTTATCCACGCAGGGATACGTCTGGGATCACTCGTGGTTTCTCGCTCCGCTGGCTGCGGCTCTATGTTGAACTCAACTGGTTCGACGGCAAGATCGGGATAGACCACGGCCGGGGCCAGCGGGGCAGCGGACTGAAACCAGGAATGATATAGATGCAGATCCGGCCACGGCCGCTCTCTATCGAAATCAGAATTAACCGCTCGGGCTATTTGCTTGAATGACGATATATTGTTGATTGCGGCCGTTATGGTTGCGTGTGCCGAATGGATGATGTCCGCAAGTATCATACTTGGCTTGATTCTCGCTGCCAGGTAAATATCGTTGGTAAATTGACCTATAACGTTCCGGGTGGAGAACTCACGCCCTACCGTAGTCGTTCCGATGATGACCCGGTCCCACCCTGTCCGGCGAGACAGCAGGATCTGATAGGCGGCCAGCAGGACTACGTAGGGAGTGGTCTTCGCCTCCCACGCGACATCTCTCAGCCGGTCATGAATTTCGTCGGAAAAGGTGAACTCATGTCGTACATCGTCCAGCAGGTCGGCGCTGTGCGGCGAATTGAAAACGGGGAAGGGAACAGAAGCTGCCAACGGGGTCAACGGTGTAAGATGCCTGCGCCAGTATCCCGCACGCTCAACTGACTCGGGCATGGCTTGGCGCTGAATTTCGCTAACCGCCTGAAGGCCTACGGCCAGTTCAGGCAGTTCCTGGCAAAGGCCGAGGCGCGCCTGGTATGCGTGAAAGATCTCGCTGACCAGAATATTCGCAGACCAGCCGTCGAAGATGATGTGGAAGAAACTGAACGCCAGCATATAGCAAGCTTCGGAAAGTCTAATGAGGTAAATATTCCACAATGGCCCGCTTTGGAGATCGAACGTACGGAAGCGCTCGCGACTAACGAAATTTTGCAGCCATCTCCGCTGCTCATCCTCCGGCACGCCCGATAGGTCCTGGAAGTCAACCGGAGGATCGACCTCGTGTTTGATCAACATCAAAGGATCGTTATCGATATTTGCGAACACGACGCGAAGCGCGTCTTGTCGGCGGGCGACATCAGCTACTGCGTGGTGGAATACAGACAGGTCGATCCGTCCCCGGACACACCTTAGATCGAGGAAGTTCACGATCCGCGAACCTCCAGGATTCTCCGGCTTGAAGAATCTCATAAATTCCCACAGATTCTCCTGGCTGGGGGTGAGCGGGAGTGGCCCCACGACTTCCTGATTGAAGGTCACCTTACCATCCTGTCACGATGCGCTGACTCTGCAGTCATGGACCGTGCGGATCTCTCCGGGCTATCGACGGCCGCCACCATGAATTCTTCGAGATCTCGCGCAAAGCCCTGTACCAGTCGACGGCTTAGGCGATCCGAGTTATATTCCCATACGATTGAATTCGATCCACCGCCTCGATAGAGGTGGATGGCGAGATCATATGCTACGTTCCATCCGCTCATTGGAACCGACTCCAGCTCTGTTCCGCCAAAGCTGACCTGCTCCCGGAGCGCCCCACTCGTGAATCTGGCCATCTGCGCGAGGTTGTCGCTGTCCGTCTTGTGGTCCACGAACACAACGCTGGTGACCGCCGGATCTGCTGGCTTCTGCGTGATCCCCAGGCGTTCTGTGAGCAGGGGGAACGGCACGGCTTGGTGATCGAGACCGTCTACCAGCGTGGCGTGGGTGTGAGCGAGAAGGTCTCGGAACGAAGGCTCGACCTCCAACTGCGTGCGCAGAATGATCACGTTAGTGAAGCACCCGATGACGTTGCGGAACTCGGCGGGCCGCCGAGTTGTCGAGGTCACGCACAGGCAAATGTCATCGGTGCCGGTGTAGTGCCCGAGCAGCGCGGTCACAGAAGCCTGTATAAGTGAGCTGAGTGTTACGTTCTCGGCTTTCGCCAGCCGTTGCAACCTGGCCGTCAGGCGGTGACCGAGTTGTTGGACATGGAAATCACCGTGATCACTCGGTGCCCACGCGCGAAGCTGAACGCCAGGGAGCTTCATGGGGGGCGGGAAGTCGCGAAGTTGTTCTCGCCAATATCGTAGATCCCGCTCACCTTGAGGATCGTCGGCGATTTGATTGGCCCATCCGACATAGTCGGCGTAGGTGTAAAGAATGGGCGGGAGATAGAGTTCCGTCCCGTCCCGCTCCGCAACATAGATCATGCTGAGATCGTGCAGCAAGATGTTGAGAGACCACAAGTCAACTCCGATGTTGTGTACCGTAACGAGTACGACGGCTCCTATCTCTAGGTCCGTGTAGACCCGTACACGCAGTGGCGCAGAAAGCTCAAGATCGAATGTTCTCCTGGAGTCGCTCGCTAACCTTTCCAAAACGGCCATGTCAGCGCTCCCGACAGCATCGACGACCTGGAGGTCAACAAGCGGCTCAACCGCTACGCACTGTACGGGAACACCATTGCGCAGTCTGACGGTTGTGCGCAGCATCGGGTGCCGTAGGGAAAGCTCCCGAAAACATCTGTGCAGAAGAGAGATGTTGGGATCATTGATGACTCTCATCGCGAAGCTGTGGGTGCAGAGTGCATGATTTGGGGCGGACTGCTGGGTCTTCCAAATCAGTAGCTGATCACAGGAGAGCGGCGACTCGCCGGATCGATCGCTGACGGACCGCGGCGAGGGCCTCACGTCTCCGGCCGCCATCTCGGCAAGCCGCCGTCCGATATCGGCAAACGAGGAGCCGTCCAGAAGTTCGGTGAGTCTGCCAGGAACACCGAGATCGTTCTCTATCGTCATCTGAAGTTGCAGGGCCATCAACGAGTCGAGTCCGATGGAGCTCACGGGTGCCTTGACGTCTATCTGGTCCGGGTCTGCCCGCAGAAGCGTGGCGACCTGGCGGACAAGGTAGGTTGTCAGCTCGTCATTCCGCGCAACGCGATCGAGACCCGCTCGGCGCCCCTCACCGACCGGTGCCTCGTCGTCGGTTGCGAAGGTATCAGACAAGTTGAGCTCACGACGCAGCACCTTGCCGACCGAGCTGCGCGGCAGATGATCGCGGCGCAAGAACCGGCGAGGCACCTTGTAGTCGGCCAGGTGATCGCGGCTAAACCTAAGGAGCTCGTCCGGATCAAACCGCTCGACCGGCACAACAACAGCGGTCAGAATCTCGCCTCCACCCGGAGTGGGACTGCCGACGACTACAGCCTCCTGGACCTGTGGATGGCTCTCAAGTACGACTTCCACCTCAATCGGGTTGACCTTGCGGCCACCCGTGTCGATGAGCAGATTCTTTCGTCCGGTGACGTAGAGTAGGCCATCGTCCGTGATCATTCCCAAGTCGCCAGTGAAATACCAGCCGTCTACAAGTGCGACGCGATTTAGGTCAGGCCTTTCTACGTAACCTGTCATGACCGCATCACTTCTCACTGAGATCTCTCCGATGGTACCGGGCGGCAACGGATCACGCCGACCGTCCACTATCCCCACATTTACGTTGTTGAGAGGAGTGCCCACTGAACCGTAGGTGACCTCCTCGGCGGGCCTGCAATCCCAAGACACACTGCCCGCCTCCGAGCTTCCGTACGTTTGCCGGACGGGTATCCCGTAGCGGCGCGCAAACCTTTCCGCGGTCGCTTCAGGCAGAAAGTTGCCACCAGACAGGCAGAGCCGAAGAGATGACACGTTACACGTGAAATCTGGGCTGACATCGGCCAATGCATCATAAATGTACGGCACCGCGGGCATGATTGTGACGCGATAGGTACGAATGAGGTCGAGAACCAGTCGGCATTGCGATGGGAATAAAGCATCGCCAGATTTGCCGTCAGCGCGCGTGCTCCTGTCGAGGAGAACCAATGTAGCCCCTGTTCCTGCAGCCACGGTCATACAGCAAAACTGACCGAGAGCGTGAAAAAGTGGCAGCGCACACAGAATCACGTCGCTCGCCGTGACGGCCGCGCTTGCGGCGATATTCGCGGCTTCGGCGACCTGATTTGCCTGGGTGCGACAGATTCGCTTGGGTGTCCCCGTCGAACCAGACGAATATGCATATGACCACTCACCGGCATAGGGCTCGTGCGCCCAGTTCGGGTCGTTCGTACCGGCACACTCGGTGAAATCAGCGAAGCATGCGTACTCGTCCAACCTTTGGTCGACAACGACGATGGTTTCGGGTATGCCGCCCAACTCGCGCCTGATCCGGTCGAAGGTTGCTGCCCGGCGAGCCTCCGTGATGATGAGCTGCGGGACGCAATCGGCGACGCAGCTTTTTAGCTCCGATTCTGTCGACCATGGATCGACCGCATAGATCTTCGCCTGGATAAAGGCCGTCGCGAAGTAGGCTACGACAAACTCCGGACAGTTGTGCAGGGCCATAAGTACTGTGTCGCCCTTACCAACGTGATGCCGCCGCATGCCTTCTCCAGCCGCGCTTACCATTTCATAGAGTTCCCGATAGGAAATGTGTCGCGCACGATAAGCAATGGCCGTCCGGCCAGGAACCGTCGTCGCTGACCCGCGCAGCATCTGGTCAATCATCAGTCGCCTCCATCTGATTAGTTCGTCAGGGGCCAATTCCGCCGCGCACTGCCCTGCCTTGCGCACAGTGTCCACCGTCTCCGCGAACGAGGCGTACAGGTGTCACTATGGCTGGAAGAGTTCGCATCGGCTCCGCCGGTAGTCCAGGTCCCCGCCAGATGCGGGCCGACCACCTGCCGCTCGCCAGACTCGAACGCAGCTCTGTACTTCACTCGTCGCTAGCCAACTCCAGTTCAACCTCGAGCGAATTCATCTCGTCGCCGCCTGCCATCAGGCTCAGCAGTTGCCCAGGTGTCAGCTCACGTCGGCGAAAGGTAGCCGCGCATCGTCCCCTGATCAGGACGAGAAACCGGTCACCCACAGTTAGCGCATGCTGCGCATTATGTGTCACAAAGATGACCGCCACGCCCTCGTCACGCACCTGAGCGATGAGCTGGAGAACCGACTCAGATTCCCGCACGCCCAGATCGGAGGTCGCTTCATCAAAAATTAGCACCCGAGCGCCGTAATAAATCGCCCGAGCAATCGCGAGTGCCCGCCGTTCTCCGCCGGACAGAGTTTCCGCGAGCTGATTTGCGTTCTGAATCGCGACTATCCCGAGGCGGCGCATCTGCTCCAGAGCATTGTTTCGCGCCTTTGTGACGTCAAACCACCGCAGCGGGCCCCAGTTTCTCATTGGCTCTGCGCCCAAACAGAAATTCCGCGCTATGCTCATGAATGGTATGACGCCCGCATCTTGATGAACCGTCGCGATGCCCAGCATCCGCGCCTGACGCGGGCCACCGAAGCGAACTACCTGGCCATCGACCAGAATCGTCCCGCTCGTGGGTGTTAGGACACCCGAAAGCAATTTTATCAGCGTCGATTTACCCGCGCCGTTGTGCCCTAAGAGGCACACAGCCTCGCCCGGCCATATCTGCATGGACAGACACGAGACTGCATCCAATCCTATAAAGCTCTTACAAACGTCACGCGTCTCTAGAACTGGTGTTTCTGTCATTCTGGCCTCGCCGCTCTTCTGCTTTGCGCCTTGCGTGCGGTCATCACTAGTCTCCGGAAACGGCTATTGCCCAAAAATGCGCCCAGCAGGAGAACGCCGAGAAACAGCTCCGCATAATCTGTGTCCCAGCCGGTGTAAAGGACTCCAACCGCAACCAGTCCGTAGGTCGCCGCACCGAGAAAAATTCCCGGCACCGAGCCATAGCCACCCTGAAATAAAGTTCCGCCGACGATGACAGCGATCAAGCTGTCGAATACCAGGTTCTGGCCATTCGTGAGGTTACCGCCGTTGAACGCCACCGCATCAAGAATTCCAACGAGACTTGACGCGACAGCCGTGCCCATAAACAGCGCAATCTTCACCCGGTTAGTCGGCACCCCGGAGCCTCTCGCGACCTCAACATTTCCTCCCGTTCCGACAATCCAGTTACCCGCGCGTGTACGCGTCAGAATCCACGTGCCAGCTATCGCGCCCGCTAGCCACCACAGGATTGACACATTGAATTGTTTCCATTTCGCGGCGAACAGAGACTTTGCGAATCCCGTGATAGTGAGAGAGACAGCTGTCGTCCCCGTGATGGTGCGGGAGATGCCCAGAGATGCGCCGGCCAGCACAAACCAGGTGGCCAGCGTCACTATAAATGATGGGATCTGCGTCTTTATGCGTATCAGGCCGTTTCCGAACCCCACGGCCGCACCCACCACGAGCGCCGCCGCGCTCGCCGCCCAAAACGGCCAATTGTACAGCGTGACACAGATCGATACAAGGATCGAGGACGTACCGGCCATGGCGCCTACGGACAGATCAAATTCTCCCGCGATCATCAGCAAGCCGACGGGGACGGCGACTATGCCGATCTCCGCTGCCGAATTCATCCAGCTTGCCATACCAGAGAGACTGGCGAAGTTATTTTCGTGGGTGAAAGCCAGGAAAAATACGTATACGGCGATGAATGATATAAGCGCACCAAACTCGGGACGACGGATTACACGGCTGACCAACTCACCTCGTGGCCTACTGCCGACCGCATTTTCACGCGCCGTAGCGTACCGGCGCTTCGCGAGGTCTCGTGCTGGTAACATCAGGTCCCCGGGCTTGTGTTCCAGGCGCATGTTCCTACGCGGCCCCCCGGATTCCTGGATGTTCCTGGTTCACGCGCTGTACCACTGCTACATTCTTCGGAGTGATGAGAAGCGGCCCAGTAGTAATCTGGCCTACTGGAGCGAGACCGTATCGCACATAATCGACAGCAATCATGACCGAATAGTAGCCCTGCAGATACGGCTGCTGGTCAATCGTGAACAAGAGGCGGCCACTCTTTACATCGCTGAGCACCTCAGTGGAAATGTCAGTAGTGCCGACCTTGATGCTACGGCCCGCCTCTTGCGCCGCGCGCAGTGCGTCGAGCGCATAGCCGCTGCCCAGCGTGAAAATCCCGTCGATATTGGAGTGCGAGCGTAGAATGCCGACGATGTCGGAAGTCGTGGCGGCATCGCTGGCGCCATCCTGTCCAGGCTCGACAAAGGTCGTCGCCCGGCGGCCGGCGGCGTGCATCGCGCTGAGGTAGCCCTGGCACCTCTCGGTGAGCGCAGGGTTGCTAATCCATTGCTGAACGCAAAGGCCATTCTTGACTCCAGCGGCCGCTTCTGCTCTTCCGGCGGCTTGCCCCGCTAACGTCTCGTCTTGGCCGATGTAGGCGATCGCACCATTTTGGCGCCACCTCGCGGCACCAGTATTGTTTTCAACGATAGGTAGTCCTGCTGCTGCGGCATGCTTGAGGATCGGATCATCGGCCGAGGGGTACAAGTCGGAGAAGAGAAGGGCACTGGGTTTCGCCGTGATCGCCGCATCAAGCAACTGTACGTAGGCCGATTCAGTTTCATTGTTAGGATCGGATTCGGTCTCGTACTGAAGACCTACGTGCAAGGCGGCCGAAGCGTCCTCGGCGCCCTTCTTGAACGCGGCATAAAAAGGATCTGTCAGGCTTCCTGAAATCATTATTATCGGTCGCAACCGGGTGGGCCCTGATTGCGTTAACGCAGAAGTTCCGCTGACCTGAGGCTTACTACTCTGTGATGTTTCGCAGGCGCTGATGGCTAATAGCGGAACACAGGCTGCAACCAGGTGCGCTCGCGACCGCAATAGGGAGGAGAATAAACTGCTGTTTCGGCTTCTGAAATATTGCCGCCGCGTCCGCATCTGCTGGCCGCTCCTGTGTCTAGCTGCTGCGGGTAAATCCTGCCGTACCATCCAGGCAGCGCTGGGAGCGAATGTCACTCCCGCAGACCTCCGGAGATTCTTTGAGTCTGGCCGGATCACCTCCTGGCATCCAGGATAGGGACGTCAGATCTGCGAAGGGCATGTTCAGATTCACCTGGGTTAATATTAATTGACAACCCAGTCCTGGTATCTCGGATCCGCCACTGATATGCGACCTGGGCGTAGGTTTCGTAATTTTACCGGTAGGTGAGGAACGGGTCAAGGTTCGCATGTGGACGAGCCGTTCTTTGGTGGGCGTGACCAGGTAAAGTAACCGCAGGGTTGCCCGGTTACGACCGGTAATCCGTCAGCCTTCCTGGCAACGTCGGCACCGATGGACAGCCGGTCCGCTGCGGCGGCGGGAGGCTCACCGACGAGCTCGCCCTGCGCCGAGGCGCCGCCGCTGGGTAGTGGGGGTTCGTTCAGGGACGGAGCGTTCGCAAGGCTGCTGATGCTTACGACTGTGCCCCTGGGCACCCGGCGGTGGCATACCCTACTGCAGTCGGCGAGCTTGAGGCCGCCGCAACACCGCTGCGGACGGGCAGGCGGAGCCTGCTACGGCTGAGGCGCTGCGCACACCCGCGACCCAGGCGGTCGGCCGGCACCGATACGGCCCGCACGACTGCGGCCAGCTCAGCGGCCTGTCAAGAGTGTTGAAACCGGCTGATGGCACCTATGACAGTCGCGGTATTGGGCGTGCAGCGCCACATTCACCACATCGGCTGATCGAATGTCGTTACCCTGAAGCGCGGCCGAGCCGTGCCTTGACCCGGCGCTCGAATGCGAGCAGCCGCCGCTTGCGGTCCAGCCCGCCGCCGTATCCGGTCAGGCTGCCGTCGGCGCCCACGACGCGGTGGCACGGCACGATGATGGAGACCGGATTGCGGCCATTGGCGAGCCCCACGGCCCTCGCCGCTGTGGGCCGCCCGATCCGGTCCGCGAGCCCGCCGTAGGAGAGCGTCTCGCCGTATGCAATCTCGGCCAGGGCGGCCCAGACCCGCCGCTGGAATGGCGTTCCCTCCAGGCTGAGCGGCACGTCGAACTCGGTGCGCTGGCCGGCGAAATATTCGGCTAGCTGGCGGGCGGCCTCGCGGAAGGGCTCGTCGGCGATATCCGCGGTTTCGCCGAAGCTCTCCTCACGTGGCGCGTGCCGCTGCCGGTCCATGAAGAGGCCGGTCAGAACGCCGTCGGCGGCGAGCAGGGTGAGCGGGCCGACCGGGCTGCTGATCACCGTGTGGGCCCGTCGTACTGTCAGCGTGCGCGCGGTCATCGTGGTGTCCTTTCCTGGCCTGTTGAGGCGTTCGCGCTGGGCAGCCGGTTGATGGCGTGTCCGCCCGTCGCCCACAGGTACTGGACGGCGTAGGCGCGCCACGGCCGCCAGGCGGCAGCCCGGCTGGTCAGCGCGGCGGGCGTGGCGGGAAGGCCGAGCTTGGCCCCGGCCAGGCGGACGCCGAGGTCGGTGGCGGTGAAGGCGTCCGGGTCGCCCAGAGCGCGCATCGCGATGGTCTCGACCGTCCAGGGGCCGATGCCGGGCAGCGCGGCGAGCCTTGCGCGGGCCTCGGGCCAGTCGCTGCCTACGGTGAGATCGATCTCACCATCGGCCAAGGCCCTGGTGAGCGACGTGAACGTGGCGCGGCGCGTCCGGGGCATGGCAAGCGCGGCCGGATCACGCGCGGCCTCAGCGAGGGCTGCGGGGTCGGGGAACAGGTGGGTGAGGCCGCCCGCCTGGTCCGCGACCGCAACGCCGTACTTGGCCACGATCCGGGCCGCGTGGGTGCGTGCCGCCGCCGTCGACACCTGCTGGCCAAGCACGGCGCGCACGGCGAACTCGGCGGGGTCGACCGTGCGCGGAACCCTGCGGCCCGGCGCCTTGTCCACCAGCGGCTGCAGCGCCGGGTCTGCGCGCAACACTTCCGCCACGGCGACAGGGTCGGCGTCGAGGTCGAGCAGCCGTCTGCAGCGGCTGATCGCTATTGCGATGTCCCGGAGGTCGGTCAGCGCCAACTGGCAACCGATGTAGTCGGGCCGCGGCGCCAGCGTGACGACGCCGTGGCCATGCGGCAGCCGCAGCGTGCGCCGGTAGGCGCCATCGCGCCACTCTTCCACGCCGGGAACCGCCGTCGCCGCCAGGTGGCCGAACACGTTGTCGGGGCACAGCGGCGCGCGAAACGGCAGCCGCAGGGACAACGCAGCCCTCGGCGCGGGCGCCGGGTGACCATTTGCGGCACGACGCCGAAGTTCGGTGGGCGAAAGCGCGAACACCTCGCGTATGGCGTCGTTGAACGCCCTGATGCTGGCGAACCCGGCGGCGAGCGCGACGTCGCTCATCGGCAGCGACGTGGTTTCGATCAGAAGCCGGGCAGTCTGCGCCCGCTGCGCCCGCGCGAGCGCGAGCGGGCCGGCGCCGAGCTCAGCCAGCAGTTGCCGCTCGACCTGCCGGGTGCTGTATCCCAGCCGTGAGGCAAGGCCGGGGACGCCGTCACGGTCGATCACGCCGTCGGCGATCAGGCGCATCGACCGTGCCACGAGGTCGGCGCGTTCGTTCCATTGCGGAGATCCTGGGCTGGCGTCAGGGCGGCACCGCTTGCAGGCGCGGAACCCGGCATGCTGCGCCGCCGCGGCGCTCGGGTAAAAGCGCATGTTCTCCGGCTTGGGCGGCATGGCAGGACAACTCGGCCGGCAGTAGATCCCGGTGGTGACCACCGCGGTGAAGAACCAGCCGTCGAATCGTGCGTCCTTGGACTGCACGGCACGCGTGCATCGCTCGACGTCTTCATGCATGCTTGCCAGCATTCCGGCCGTTAGCGCCGCCGTCTAGCGGAAAAACGACATCTCGGCCTGCGGCGGCCCTGCGCGCACCGGCACCCCGGGGGAGTACAGCACGCTGAGCGGCGGGCCCACCGGCGCGGGCAAGCCGGCCGCTTGGACGAGGTCCTCGTCAAGGTCGAGCAGCCTGGCGCGGTGCAACCGCCAACGCGGATGCTCGTTCGGCAGGTAGAAGGGTCGGCCAGCGTGCCAGGTGGCGTGCAGACCCCAGCGCGCGGTAAGAAAGTGCTCCAGCGCCGACGGCTCGGCTATCTGGTCGCCGATCCGGACCGATAGCCGCAGGCGCGCACCGCGTGGGCCCGGCCAGCGGCGTCTGCTCACGTAGGTCACGACGTCACCGTCCCGCTTCACCCGCATCTGCGCCCAGTGGTAGGGCAGCCGGAAGGCCAGACGGCCCGCGACCACGGGAACGAGTCGTGATGCCTCCAGCGAGCAGAACATGACGCCGCGGCGGCCGTCACGCCCGACCGAGTACAGCCGGACGTTGGTCTCGGGGAACGACCCGAGGTAGGGGAGCCCGGGCAGGCCGAGCCAGCCAACGCGGTGCATACGGAACGCGATCAAGCCAACGTAGCTCGCGCCGTCGAGGACGTCCGGCCTGATGCTCCGCGGCATGAGCGGAGCAACAAGCCCCGGGTCTGCCGCCCAGTGCAGGAACGTGAGGTCGAGCCAGCGCTGGGTCAGCAGCGGGTGTTTGACCGCTACCGCCGGGTCGGCCGTTACTGGTTCTGGCGGGACGCTCATGGGCGTTTCCATGGTGGCAGGTGAGGTCAGCGTTGCCCCGCCTGCCCGCCCCTGCTCTGCCCGCTCCCGGTTACGCGCTCCCGCTCTGCCCGCCCGCGTTTGTGGACGGCGTTCGCTCGACGATGTAGTAGACGGCGACCAGGCCAATCATCACCAGCGCGACCGCCGGGGCGATGAACGCGATGCCGATGGCGGCAAGATAGACCAGTTGACCGGCGTAAAAGCGCATGCGCGCCGGCCAGCGGGCCTCCGGCGGCACTGGCTGGTGTGTCCGGCCCTCGCGCAAGGTCCACTCGAATATCGCCATGAAGCCAAATGACATCGCCTCGAACACCGCTCCGTACAGCGCCATCGCGACGTGCGCGTCCTGGCCGCCCGCCGTGAGGTGGGCGGCCATGGTCGCGGTTGCGAACGGTATCGCCACGACGAAGGCCAGGAGCAGGAGGTTAAGGAAAAGCAGCGTCCTGTCGACCACAGCGATGTTGTGTACAAGGACGTGATGGTTGACCCAGATGATGCCGATGGTGAAGAAGCTGATCAGGTAGGCGACGAACGCCGGCCAGTGATCGCCGAGCTGGTGCAGCAACCGGCCGTGACCAGGCCCGGTGACGGACAGGTTCAGTGCGAGCAGGGTGATCGCGACCGCGAACACCCCGTCGCTGAAGGCTTCTAGCCGCGACCGGTCCACCCGCGCCTCCTGCCGCGCCGAAGAGGGGCCACTAGTCTGCCAGTCGCGTGCCTGGCCGCACGAAGGACCCCCGGGAGGCTGTCCCGGGGGTCTGTGGCGTGTGCCGGCGTGTGGCGCGGCCGCCTACCGGCCGCTCGTCGCCTTGCCGCCGCTGGCTGTCGCCTTGCTGCCGCTCGACGCCTTGTCCGTCGCGGTCGTGCTGCCGCTGGCCGTCGCCTTGCTGTTGGCCGACGCCTTGCTCGCGGTGGCGGACGCCTTCCTGCCGCCCGAGGGCCCGGACCGACGCAGGTCACGGATCACCTTTTCGCCGCGCTTGGCCAGGTCGGAATACACGCCCATAAGCCGGTCGCGAACCTCCGCTGCCGACATCCTCTTGGCCTGCTTTTGCAGCTTGGCGACCTGCGCCCGGGTGTCAAGGTCCTTCAGCTCCGTGCGCACGCGCTGATAGGCGGCATCGGTGACGCCCACCCACGCGTGGACGAGCTTGCGGGCCTCGCCGAACGAGGTCTTGCCCTGCTCGCGCACGGCCTCGCCATACTTGCGGACATCTACGCTTGCTCGCATGACGCCCTCCTTTCCGCACGCCCGTCTGAGGGGAGACGCGGCGGTTGATCTTGGTGTCCTTCGTCTTCATCGTATGCTGTACTGCTTGCAATTGCAAGCAGTACAGCAAGCGCCAGCTGTGAGGTTGGCCACTGCGCCGCCTTACCTCCCGGCCCTTGTTCCTTTCCCCGGCGACAGGCGATGGATGTCCGATATATTCCCCCCGGGTGAGTTCTCGCTAACGGCGGCTTGAGCGGAGGTGGTTGGCCTGCCTCAGCTGACCCGCGAGGACTTCGAGAACCTGCTGGCGTTCCGTACCAGCTTGCGGCGCTTCCATCACTGGAGCGAGACGCAGGCCCGCGCTGTCGGCCTGACCCATGTCCAGCACCAGTTGCTGGTGGCGATCAAGGGTCATCCAGGCGGCGCGGCCCCTGCCGTTGGCGATCTCGCGGACTATCTGCTGCTGCGCCATCACAGCACCGTTGAGCTTGTGGACCGCGCCGAGGCGGCCGGGTTCGTGCGCCGGAGTTCCGATGCCAGCGACGGCCGGATCGTGCGGGTCAGGCTGACCGCGCTGGGCGAGCGCTGCCTCGCCGCATTGACCCCCGCACACCTCAATGAGCTGCACAAGCTCGCGGCCGTACTTAACAGGCTTGTGACCGAGTCTGACCGCGCGCCCTTGAACGCCTAGTCCGCTGCGTGATCGGCGGTTAGCTGAGCAGGTCGGGGCAACCGGGCCAGCGTTCCGAGCGTCCAAACAACACCAGTGGCCGGGGAAACGATGCGTCATGCCGCGAAGCCGTTCGGCGGGCGTATCAGTGACAGGGGACGCGGCGGTGCTTTCCTAGCTCGACCGCCGCGTCCCCCGGCCGCTGGCGCGCGCGTCACGACTTGTGTGCGCGCCATGATTCAGCCGGGCCGATTCAGCGGTGCCTGCCCGGACGCCGAGCGAGTCCGGCCGTACTGGCGCATCATGGTCGTGGATTGACCAACTGGGAACGGAGGGCTCAGCGGTGGGTGATCCACAGATTCAGCCGACGGCCGATGTCGACGACCGTGCGGCGCTTGGCGCTGGCACGACGGTCTGGCACCTGGCGCAGATACGGGAGAACGCCAGCCTCGGCCGCGACTGCATTGTCGGCCGCGGCGCATACGTGGGCCCCGGCGTGATCATCGGCGATAACGTCAAGCTGCAGAACTACGCGCTGGTCTATGAGCCCGCCCGGCTGGAGGACGGCGTGTTCATCGGCCCGGCGACCGTGCTCACCAACGACGTGTTTCCCCGTTCTGTGGACGTGGCGGGCACGCTCAAGAGGCCAGCCGACTGGCACGCCGAGGGTGTCGTCGTCCGGGAGGGCGCGTCGCTTGGCGCGCGCGTGGTGGTCGTGGCGGGCTGCACGATCGGGCGCTGGGCGCTCGTCGCCGCCGGCGCCGTCGTCACCCGCGACGTTCCCGACTTCGCGCTGGTGGCGGGGGTGCCCGCGCGGCGGACCGGGTGGGTCGGCCGCGCTGGGGTGCGGCTTGAGGAAGCGGGCGACGGCTTGTGGCGCTGCCCGCAGACCGCGGAACTTCACCGCGAGCAGGACGGCGGCCTCATCCTGGTCGGCGGGTAAAGCGGCACCCCACGGCTGACCGCCTTCTGCCGGGCCGGGCTCACCGGGAATGCTGCGGCACCCGCACCCCAGCGGCGCGGGCGACCCTGACCGCCTCGAGGCGGTTATGGACATCGAGCTTGGCGTAGATGTTTCTCGTGTGCGTCCGAACGGTGTCGGCTGAGATCATCAGATCGTCCGCGATCTGCTTGCCGCGTTTGCCGTCCATCATCGATAGCAGGACATCGCGCTCCCGCGGGCTGAGCATGTCCAGCGGGCTGGCCTGGTCTCTCGCGTTGTTGACGTCGGCACGCAGTTCGCGCAGGATCGTGCCGAGCATCTCCGGCGGGAACCATGAGCTACCGGCGCACACGCCGCGTAGCACGGTTTCGAGTTCGGCGGCGCCCTGCTCCTTCGGCACCCAGGCGGCCACCCCCGCCCTGGCGGCGTCCAGCGCGTGGGCCACGCTCTGGTCGCAGGTGAGCACAACGACCCGCACCGCTGGCGATTCCGCCATCAGGCGGCGCAGCACCTCCCCGACCCGGTCGCGTAGCGGCTCAATCTCGATCGTGATGACGTCTGGTCGAAGCCCGCGCACGATGTCGAGCAGGTTGGGGTCACTGGTCGCGCACCGGCCGACTACCCACAGATCCATGGCCGAGGAAAAGCAGGACGCCAGCGCCTCGGTGATCATTAGGTGGTCGTCTACTAATAGCAGCCGTAGCGGGTCCATGCGCACACTCTGCATGGTCGCGGCGGTTTCGTCTTCATGCATATGTATGACGAGCTCCCCCGCCCGGCCAAAACGTCGCGCGCCAGGGGGAGTTTCGCATATGCGACGCCTGAGCTTGATCGAATTGCCTTGACGCCGCAGGTCAGGCGCGAGAGCGCGGCTGATAGCTGATTGCGTAGAAGCAATACGCCGAATGAGGGTCGTCCGGCCGAGGGTTGCCCAAGAGGCTTGGTCCAGGCCACCACGGCCTTATATGTCCCTGGAAGCGTATCCGGACCGCGCACATATGACTGACGACGTGCGCTCACGTTCCGCGCTGGCGCGCCAGGGGTGGAGGGGAAACGACGGCAACGCTCTTGACGGGCTTGCCGTCGTCCACGTGGGCTGCGGAGCCCAGGGGAGGGCGAAGAACATGCGGCGTAACGGGAGTCGGCTGCGATTTTGGTTGACCCGGCTGATCGGGTTGGTCGTCGTCGCGGGCGCGATCCAGGCCACCCCGCTTGCCTCGGCGAGCCCTGGTCAGACCATGGTGTCACTGGCGTTCGACAACGGCACGATCAGCCAGTACACCCTGGGCTACCAGCAGGCGTTGGTGCCGCACGGCGCGCACGCCACGTTCCTCGTCAACTCCGGCACCGTCGGCGCCTCAGGCAGCTTCATGTCCTGGGCGCAGGTCGGCACGTTGGCAGGCGCCACCAACGACGTCGGCGGCAAGACGGTCAACGCCACCAACCTGACCACCGACCCGAACCCGACCGCCCAGGTCTGCAACGACCGCGCCGCGCTACTGCAGCACGGCCTGACCCCGGTGGCCTTCGCCTACCCCGGCGGAGCGCAGAACGCGACCGTGCAAGCGATCGTGAAGGGTTGCGGCTACGGCAACGGACGGACGGCCGGCGGTCTGTCTGTGACCGGCCCGACGTTCGCGGAAACAATTCCACCCCCGAACTGGTTCGCCACCCGCGCGTACGCGCCTGGCACCGTCACGCTCGCCAATATTGAAAGCCTTGTGACGGGCGCCGCCTCGCACGGCGGCGGGTGGGACCAGATCGTCATCGGCCGCGTGTGCTCGCAGACCCTCGACCCGAACAACTACACAAGCTGCAGCGCATCCTCGGGACACATCGAACTCTCCGATCTCAACACCTTCCTGGACTGGATGGCTAACGCGGGCCAGACCGGCGGTGCCCCCGCGGGGGCGACGCTGGCCACCGTGCGCGACGTCGTCACCTCCGCGGACACCAGCGCGCCGATCACCACGATCTCCTGCAACGGCGCGCCGTGCTCAAGCTCGCCGTACACCGGCGTCGTCAGCGTGACGCTCGCGGCGACCGACACCGGCTCGGGCGTGGCGAGCACGCACTACACGACGGACGGGACCGACCCGACGCTGTCCAGCCCGACATACACGGCCGCCTTCAACGTCAACAGCGCCAACACAAGCACCACGGTGAAGTTCCGCTCGTGGGACTACGCGGGCAACGTGGAGGCGACCAACACCCAGGTGATCCAGGCGCCGCCGGACACAAGCCCACCCACCACGACCATCGCGTGCAACAACTCGGCCTGCTCGGCTACGCCATACGTCGCGACGGTGACGGTCTCGCTGTCGGCCACCGACACCGGTGGATCGGGCGTCGACAAGACCTACTACACGACCGACGGCTCGACCCCGACGACATCCAGCCCCGTCTACACCGCGCCGTTCACGCTCAACACCCCGGCCACCTACAACGTCCAGTTCTTCTCCACCGACAAGGCGGGCAACGCCGAGCAGGTGCAGTCGCAGCAGATAAGCGTGGTCCCTGTGGCGACCAAGGTGTCGCTGACCTTCGACAACGGCACGATCAGCCAGTACACCCTGGGCTACCAGCAGGCGTTGGCGCCGCACGGCGCGCACGCCACGTTCTTCGTCAACTCCGGCACCGTCGGCTCATCGGCCGCCTTCATGTCCTGGGCGCAGCTTGGCACGCTCGCCGGGGCGGGCAATGACATCGGCGGCAAGACGGTCAACGCCACCAACCTGACCACCGATCCGAACCCGACCGCCCAGGTCTGCAATGACCGCACCGCGCTACTGCAGCACGGCCTGACGCCGGGTGACTTCGCCTATCCGGGCGGCGCCTTCAACGCGACCGTCGAGGGAATCGTGAAGAGCTGCGGGTACGGCAACGGGCGCAGCGCGGGCTCGCTGTCTCCGGCCGGGCCGACCTACGCGGAGACCCTGCCGCCCAGGGATTGGTTCGCCACCCGCACTTACGCGCCGGCCGGCCAGGTCACGCTCGCCAACATGGAAGCGCTGGTCACGGGTGCCGCTGGCCATGGCGGCGGATGGAGCCAGATCGTGATCGGCAAGGTCTGCTCGCAGACACTCGACCCCAGCAGCTACGCCACCTGCACCACCTCGGCGGGCTGGGTTGAATTCGCCAACCTGTACACCTTCCTGGACTGGATGGCCAACGCCGGCCAGGCCGGCGGCGCGCCGGCGGGCGCCGGGCTGAGCACGGTCGGCGCCGCCGCAGCCTCGGCCGACACCGCCGCGCCCGTGACCGCGATCGCCTGCAACGGGTCGGCCTGTTCCTCCAGCACCTACACAAGCACCGTTTACGTGACGCTGCCGAGCACCGACGTCGGCACTGGTGTCGCGAGCACGCACTACACGACCGACGGGACCGACCCGACGCTGTCAAGCCCGACGTACACGAGCCAGATTCCGGTCACCGCCACCACCACCCTCAAGTTCCGGTCGTGGGATTACGCGGGCAACGCCGAGACGACCAACACTCAGCTCATCCAGGCCGACCTGCCACCGGACAGCACTCCGCCGATCACCGCGATCACCTGCGACGGCGCGGCCTGCACGACGGCCGGGTACAACGGATCCACCACGGTGGCGCTGAACGCCTCCGACACGGGCGGCTGGGGCGTCGACAAGACCTACTACACCACCGACGGCTCCACGCCGACGACATCGAGCACGGTCTACACCGCGCCGTTCAAGCTGGACACGCCAGCCACCTACACCGTCCAGTTCTTCTCAGTCGACCTCGCGGGCAACACCGAGCAGGTCCAGTCACAGCAGGTCGTGGTCCTGCCGCCGCGCGTGGTGGTTTCGCTCACGTTCGACGACGGTCTGCAGACCCAGTTCGACCTCGGCTTCAAACGTGCGCTCGCGCCGCACAACCTGAACGGCACCTTCTACAACGTCAGCGGCCTCAACAACGTTGACGAGCAGCACATGACGTGGTCCGAGCTCACCGCGCTGAACAACGGCGGCAACGAGGTCGGCGGCCACACGGTCGATCACGTCAACCTCAAGACGATGACCGACTTCAACCAGAAGGTCTACGAGGTCTGCCAGGACCGCACGAACCTGCAACAGCACGGGTTCTACCCGACGAGCTTCGCCTACCCCGAGGGCGCGTACGACGCGACCGCGGAGAGCATCGTGCAAAGTTGCGGATACACCTCGGGCCGCGCCGCGGGCGGTATTGACGTGGCGGGCGAAGGCGCTGGACCGCTGTACGCGGAAAACATCCCACCAGTGGATCCCTATGCGACCAAGACCGAGTACGACCCGCCGAGCGGGAACCCGCCGAACGTGCCACCGCTGTCGCTCTCCCACCTGCAGGCGGCCGTCACTGGCGCCGCACAGCACGGCGGCGGTTGGGTCCAGCTAGTCTTCCACCAGGTGTGCTCGCAAACCTACGACCCGGCCAACTACAGCAGTTGCATCGCCGACTGGGGCCCGGTCGAGCTGAGCACGTTCAATTCGTTCCTCGACTGGCTGCAGAACAGCGGCCAGCCCGGCGGCGCGCCTGCGCGCACACAGGTGGAGACGGTTTCCCAGGTCATCAACGGGCCTGACACCCAGATGCCGATCACCACGCTCGACTGCGACGGATCACCCTGCCTGTCCACGACCTACAACGGCTCGGCCACCGTCTCGCTGGCGGGCACCGACCCGGGCGGCTCCGGTGTGAAGGCCACCTACTACACCACGGACGGATCCACGCCGACCACGTCGAGCACGCTCTACTCCGGACCGTTCACGATCAACCAGCCGACCACGTTCAAGTTCTTCTCCGTGGACAACGCTGGCAACGCCGAGGCGGTGCAGGCCCAGCAGGTCCAGGTGCAGCCGAACGCGGACCCAATCGTCGGCTCGGCCGGCGACATCGCCTGCGACCCGACGGCGCCCGCCTTCAACGGCGGGCAGGGCACGGCCACCGACTGCCGCGCCTCGCACACCGTCGGCCTGCTGAACGGCGTGGACGCGGTGCTTCCGCTCGGCGACGACCAGTACGACTGCGGCGGACCGGCCGCCTTCGCCCAGTCCTACGACCCCACCTGGGGCGTCAAGAGGGCCATCACGCACCCGGTTCCCGGTGACAAGGACTACGCCACCAGCGGCGGCACCGACTGCCCGACGACGCCCGGGGCGGGCTACTACTCCTACTTCGGCAGCTCGGCCGGCGATCCGGCCAAGGGCTACTACAGCTACGACCTCGGCACGTGGCACGTGATCGCGCTGAACACCGGGCCATGCGGCGACAACGCGGCCACCTGCGTGGCTGGATCGGCGCAGGAGACGTGGCTGAAGCAGGACCTCGCCGCCAACACCTCAAGCTGCATCCTCGCCTACTACCAGAACCCGCGCTTCACCTCGAACGGATCCTCGGGCGGCCACACCACCTACCAGGCAATCTGGCAGGACCTGTACAATGGCGGCGCCGATGTCGTGCTGAACGGCGACTCCCACTGGTACGAGCGGTTCGCTCCGTTGAACGCTTCGGGCGCCGTCGACAACACCTATGGCGTGCGCGAGTTCATCGTCGGGACGGGCGGCGCGGGCCTTGACACCGCGGGCGCGGAGCTGCCAACCAGCCAGGCGCTGAACGACACCACGCACGGCGTCATCCGGCTGACCTTGCACAACGGTTCCTACGGCTGGAACTTCGTGCCTGACGAGGGAACCTTCACCGACTCCGGCACGGCCGCGTGCCACACGCCGCCACCGCCGCCCGACGCCATCGCGCCCACCACGGCCATCTCCGTCAACGGCGCGGCGCCGTCGGCCGGCTGGTACAACGCGCCAGCGTCTGTCACCCTTTCCGCGACGGACAACGCCGGCGGCTCGGGCGTGGACAAGACCTACTACACGACCAACGGGTCGACCCCGACGACCGCCAGCACGGTGTACGCGGGTCAGTTCACGGTGGCGGCGACGAGCACGGTGAAGTTCTTCTCCACCGACAAGGTCGGCAACGCCGAGGCGGTGCAGTCGCAGCAGGTCCAGATCGACGCCACGCCGCCGGTCACCACCGCCTCGTGCAACGGCGGGGGATGCGCGGGCAGCCTCACCGCGCCGGTGCAGGTGAGCCTGTCCGCGGCCGACAACGCCGGCGGCTCGGGGCTGGACCGCACCGTGTACACCACCGACGGCAGCGACCCGACGACAAGCGCCACCGCGGCGCTGTACTCCGGGCCGTTCACGCTGTCGGCCAGCGCCACCGTGAAGTACTTCTCCAGCGATGTGGCGGGCAACGCCGAGGCGGTGAACTCACAGCAGGTCCAGGTCCAGGCGCCGGACACCACACCGCCGGCCACCACGATCTCGTGTAACGCCGCGACCTGCTCCGGCGGCTGGTACGGCGCGCCGGTGCAGGTGAGCCTGTCGGCCACCGACAACGCCGGCGGCGCCGGGGTGGACAAGACCTACTACACGACCGACGGGTCAACCCCGACGACCGCGAGCACGGTGTACACGGCGCCGTTCACGGTGGCGGCGACGAGCACGGTGAAGTTCTTCTCCGCAGATAAGTCAGGCAACTCCGAGGCGGTGCAGTCACAGCAGATCCAGATCGACGGCGCCGCGCCCGCGACCACGGTCGCGTGCAACGGCACGGCGTGCTCGGCCGGCTGGTACAAGACGACCCCGGTGACCGTCACGCTGTCGGCGGCCGACACGGGCGGCTCCGGGTTGGACCGCACGGTGTACACCACCGATGGCACCGACCCGACGACGAGCGCCACAGCGGCGTTGTACTCCGGGCCGTTCACCGTGTCGCTGACCACCACGGTGAAGTACGCTTCCCGCGACATCGCGGGCAACTCCGAGGCCGTCAAGTCGCAGCTGATCCAGATCGACACTGCCGCGCCGGCCACGACCCCGTCCTGCAACGGCGGCACGTGCGCGACCTGGTACACCGCGTCCGTGCAGGTGAGCTTGGCCGCCACGGACGGGGCCGGCGGCTCGGGGGTGGACAAGACCTATTACACGACCAACGGCTCGACCCCGACAACCGCGAGCACCGTGTACACGGCCCCGTTCACAATGGCGAACACGGGCACGGTGAAGTTCTTCACCACCGACAAGGCGGGCAACCCCGAAGCCGTCAAGTCGCAGCTGATCCAGATCGACAAGACCGCTCCGGCCACCACCATCACGTGCAACGGCGCGGCGTGCTCGGCGGGCTGGTATCGGACGACGCCGGTGACCGTCAGGCTCACGGCGACCGACGCCGGCGGGTCGGGCGTGGACCGCACCGTGTACACCACCGATGGCAGCAACCCCGCGACGAGCGGCACGGCGGTCTTGTACTCCGGGCCGTTCACCGTGTCCAACACCACCACGGTGCGATACCTCTCCCGCGACGTCGCGGGGAACGCGGAAACCGCCAAGTCGCAGCTTGTTCAGATCGACGGCGCCGCGCCGACCGTCTCGATCACCCAGCCGGCCAACGGATCGAGTTTCGCGCAAGGCGCGAAGGTGACGATCTCGGCGAATGCCACTGATGTCGGAACCGGCGCGGGTGCGCCATCGGGTATCGCAAGTGTGGCCTTTTATCTTGACGGCGCCACGGTGATTGCGACGGACAACTCCAGCCCGTATACGACCAGCTGGAACACCAACAAGATAGTGCGGGGAACACACACGCTGACCGCTGTCGCCACCGATGTGGCGGGCAACACCACCACTTCAGCCGCGATTACCGTGACTATCACGTGATGGGCCATTAGAATCGTGGGTGTGGGTAAAGTTCTCGAAGCGGGCAACGAAGAGGCTGCGCCCACCGCGAAAGCCCTATCTTGCCATCAGCCGCCCGCCATAAGAGAGCAGTTATGCGCCGGTCGCGCGATCAGTCCGCAGCCAGCGCGCGAGCGGAATGGCAGGTGAGCGCGACCGGTGACGCATATACGGGTGTCTAACCTCGTCCGTGGCAGCAGACGCGGTCGCGTCGTGGCGGCGGCGCCGTTCGCCGCGATCGCGCTTGGCCTGTGTGTGTGGCTGGTCTTCCAGGCCAGCCAGGCTGCAGGCAACGGCGCGGCTGAGCAAGGGCTGGTGACCAACACCCAGCCGCCGCCCCAAGGCGGGTACTTCGGGTTGCGGCCGGTCGGCTCATACACTTCCTTGCTGAGCGACCGGGCGGCCGCGGCAGCCGTCCACCGCTCGACCTGGGAAGTGCGCCCGGACAACGGCATATCCAACAAGGTCATGCCGGTTCATTTGACGCTCGTTCCTGCGAATGTCGCAGATCACGCCTACGACCCGCGGTGGAATACCTACGTCCTGCGCCGCATTAGCGGCAATTTCATCGGCACGACGGATGAAATCTTCCAGTGGGCCGCGGCGAAATGGGGGGTCCCGGACAACATGATCCGAACGGTGGCGTTCATGGAGTCCGCCTGGCACCAGGCCAACTACGGAGACTACGTCGATAACCCGGCGAAATGCCCGCCAGGTTACTCCACGCTGCCCTGCCCGGTCACGTTCGGGATTGTCGGGACGAGGTCGACGAGCTGGCCAGGGATTTTTCCGTGGAATCGCGATTCGACCGCGGCCTCGGTCGATACGCTTGGCGGCTGGCTGCGGGGTTGCTACGAAGGCTGGGTGTGGTGGCTGCGTGACCACGGCAACCGCTCCCGTGGGGTATATGCGGCCGGCGACATCTGGGGATGCGTTGGAGCGTGGTTCTCGGGTGACTGGCACGACGGCGCCGCCGATGCTCGCGGGTCGGGCGAGGGCTACATCCACCGCGCGCAGCAGTGGTACCACGCGCGCCCCTGGCTCCGGCACCGTTTTTAAGACCCTTTTGGCCTTCGGTTTTAGCCGTCCGGGCCATTCATCCGTTTCGGCAAGGCCGAAATGCGTAGGCGGACTACCGCGAATGCGGGTAGTCCGTCGGCCAGTCCGTGGAGATGCTTGGCCAACGCGGCGCTCGGCGCCGTTCGATGAGTCCATGCCCTCGCAGCCAAACACGGAACCCCGATGGTTCCTGTACGCGCGGGGACCCGGGACGCGACGGAGGGATTGAACGGCGGTGTCTCACGACGGCGATTGTGGCGTTGCCCCTGCTGGCGATGGCTCGGCAGGCAGCCCTGCAGGTGACCCGGCAGGTGACCCGGCGGGCGGGGGCGCCCAGAAGGCTCGCCGGTGGCCGCTCGGGGGCGGCGCGGGCCGCGTCTGCCGCGCCGGCCGCAAGCGTCGGCGGCTGCGGCGCTCGCTCACCCGCCTCGCCGGTTTGGTCGCGGCCGTCGTCGGCGCGATCTACCTGCTTCCGATGGCTCAGGCTGCCAGCCAAACCGTCGTTTCGCTGACCTTCGACAACGGTGCCATCAGCGAATACACCCTCGGTTACCAGCAGGCATTGGCGCCACACGGCGTGGCAGGGACCTTCTTCGTCAACAGCGGGACCGTGGGCGGTAAGAACTTCATGTCGTGGGCGCAACTGAGCACGCTCGCGGCGGCCGGCAATGAGATCGGCGGGAAGACGGTCGACGGCACGGTCAACTTGAAGACGTCTACCGACTACCAGGCGAAGGTCAATGAGGTTTGCAACGACCGTCAAAGCCTGCTACAGCACGGCTTCAGCCCGGTGAGCTTCGCCTATCCCTTCGGGGCCTTTGACTCGACCGCAGAGGGAATCGTCAAGAACTGCGGCTACGGCAACGCCCGGACCGCCGGAGGCCTTTCGCCCACCGGCACGCTGTACGCAGAGACCCTGCCGCCCAAGGACTTTTTCGCGACCCGCGCCTACGCTCCAACCGGCCAGGTGACGCTGGCCAACGTCGAGGCGCTGGTCGCCGGCGCCGCCTCACACGGGGCCGGCTGGGACGAGATTGTGATCAGCAAGGTCTGCTCGCAGAGCCAAGATCCCGCTACCTACACGACCTGCACGGCCTCGTCCGGCTGGATCGACCTGGCGGACCTGAACTCGTTCCTGGGCTGGCTCCAAGCGGCCGGGCAACAGGGTGGCGCGCCCGCTGGGACCGTCATCGAGACCGTCGCGGCGACCGCGGCCTCGGCGGACACCGTCGTCCCGGCCACCACGATCTCCTGCAACGGATCGCCGTGCGCGTCCACCATGTACAACAGCACCGTCAGCGTGACCCTGTCCCCGACCGACACCGGGTCGGGGGTCGCGAGCACGCACTACACCACCGACGGCACCGACCCGACGCTGTCCAGCCCGGCGTACATCGGGCCGTTCCCGCTTGTCGCGTCGGCGACGGTGAAATTCAGGTCCTGGGACCACGCCGGCAACGTCGAGGCGATAAACACACAGCAGATCCAGGTGCAGCAAGGTCCCGACACCACGCCGCCCGTCACGACGATTTCGTGCAGCGGAGCGGCCTGCAATAACAGCGGTTACACCGCGCCTGTGACGGTCGCACTGACGGCGACGGACACGGGCGGCTGGGGCGTCGACAAGACCTACTACACCACCGACGGCTCCGTCCCGACGACGTCAAGCCCCGTGTACTCGGCGCCGTTCACGGTCAAGCAGAACGCGACCGTGCGCTTCTTCTCCAACGACCTGGCCGGCAACACCGAACAGGCCAAGTCCCAGGCAATCGGGTTCACCACGGTCGTCTCGCTGACCTTCGACGACGGCATCGAGAATCAATACACCCTGGCCTTCCAGCGCGCCCTGGCGCCGCATCACGCGCTCGCGACCTTCTTCATCAATACGGGCCTCACCGGCAGGCAGGACAGCTCGATGACGTGGGCGCAGCTCACCGCCCTGAACAACGCAGCAAACGAGATCGGCGGCCACACTCTGGACGAGTACAACCTCAAGACCTCCACCGACACCCAGACCAAGACCACCGAGGTGTGCCAGGACCGCCAGAATCTGGTGGATCACGGGTTCTACCCGACCAGCTTCGCCTACCCATTCGGCGCGTACGACGCGACCGCCGAAGGCATCGTGCAGAGCTGCGGATACACCTCGGGGCGTGCCGCTGGCGGCGTCGACGTCAGCGGGCCCGGCGCGGGCCCTGTGTACGCGGAGTCGCTGCCGCCCAAGGACCAGCTCGCCACCCGGACCATGTACAACGCGCCCATCGGCAGCCCGCCGAACGTCCCGCCGCTGCGGCTTTCCGACATGGAGGCCGCCGTCACCGGCGCGGCGCAAAACGGCGGCGGCTGGGTTCAGCTGGCGTTTCACCAGATCTGCTCGCAGACCTACGACCCGACCAACTACACAGAATGCATCGCCGACTGGGGACCGGTGGAGCTCGACACGCTCAACGCCCTGCTCGACTGGCTGCAAAACGCCGGGCAGCCGGGCGGCGCGCCCACGGGCACGCAGATGAAGACCGTCTCGCAGGTCATCAACGGACCGGACACCCAGGCGCCGATCACGACGCTGGAATGCGATGGAACGCCGTGTGCGTCCACGGCCTACAACGGCTCCACCACGATCTCGCTGTTCGGCAAGGATCCAGGCGGATCCGGGGTGAACGCGACCTACTACACCACCGACGGTTCGACGCCGACCACCTCTAGCCCTGTTTTCAGCAAGCCCTTCACGATCAATGCGCCCATGACGGTCAAGTTCTTCTCGGTGGACAACGCGGGCAACGTCGAACCGGTCAACACAAAGCTGGTCCAGGTGCAGCCGAACACGGATCCGATCATCGGGTCGGCCGGCGATATCGCCTGCGACCCCTCATCGTCGGCCTTCAACGGCGGTCTTGGCACCAGCACCGACTGCCGCGCCTCGGCGACCGTGGGCCTGCTCACCGGCATCGACGCGGTGCTGCCGCTCGGCGACGACCAGTACGACTGCGGCGGGCTGGCGGCGTTCAACCAGGCGTACGACCCGACCTGGGGAATCAAGAAGTCGATCACCCGCCCGGTGCCCGGCGACAAAGACTACGCGACCAGCGGCGGCACCGACTGCCCAACCACGCCAGGCGCTGGCTACTACTCCTACTTCGGCAGCGCGGCCGGGGATCCGAGCAAGGGCTATTACAGCTACAACCTCGGCACGTGGCACATCGTCGCGCTGAACACCGCGCCGTGCCCGACCGACTCCTCGACGTGCCTGGCAGGTTCCGCGCAGGACCTGTGGTTGCAGCAAGACCTCGCCGCCACCACCTCGCAGTGCGTCCTCGCCTACTACCAGAACCCGCGGTTCACCTCGAACGGCGCCTCGGGCGGCAGCACGACGTACCAGCAGATCTGGACCGATCTGTACAAGGGCGGCGCCGATGTCGTGCTGAACGGCGACTCTCACTGGTACGAGCGGTTCGCGCCGCTGAATGCGGCGGGCGCCATTGATAACACCTACGGCGTTCGTGAGTTCATCGTGGGCACCGGCGGCGCCGGCCTTGAGACACCGGGCGCGGAACTGCCCACCAGTCAGGTGCTCAACGCCAGCACGCACGGGATCATCAAGCTGACCTTGCACAACGGAACCTACGACTGGCAGTTCCGCAACGACGGTGAGAGCAGCTTCACCGACTCAGGCACCGCGAGCTGCCACGCCAAGCCGCCCGCGTGACCAAGCCGTTCTAGCTGTGGGACCCCGGGGGCGCCCCCCCGGGGTCCCACAGGCTGCGATGGCTGCTTGCCCGCTGGGCTGTCAGCGGAGATGTCAGCGGTGACCGTTGCCGCGGCGGCGTGCCGTTTCTTCGCGGTCGGCCGTAGCCAGGTAGCCGCAGTCCTGAAGGTGGCTGATGATCCGGCGTGCCGCCCGCTCGGGCGACTCGGACCGGGCGTCGATCACCAGATCGGCGTCCCCCGGTGTCTCGTAGGGATCTGAGACCCCGGTGAACTGCGGCAATAGCCCCATCCGCGCCTTGGTGTAGAGGCCCTTGCGGTCGCGCTGCTCGCACACGTCGAGCGGTGTGACCACATGCACAAGCACGAATCCGCCGTTTTGCTCGACCATCGCGCGTACCTCACGGCGGGTCGCGTCGTATGGCGCGATCAGCGCGCAGATCGCGATGCCGCCGTGCTTGGTGACCTCGGCCGCGACAAAGCCGGTCCGCAGGACGTTCAGGTCGCGGTGTTGTTTGGAGAAGCCAAGCTCACTGGACAGATTCTGGCGCACGAGGTCGCCATCGAGCAGGGTGACGAAGCGGTCGCCTCGTTCGAGCAGCAAGCTGTGCAGCGCACCCGCGATGGTTGACTTGCCCGCGCCGGACAGGCCGGTGAAAAAGACCGTGAACCCCCGCTCGGAACGCGGCCGGTAGCGGCGGCTCAGCTCGGCGGCGATCTCGGGAGAGGTGAACCAATGCGGCAGCGTGTTCCCCTCGGCGAGCCTGCGCCGAAGCTGCGTGCCCGAGATGTGCAACACCCGCGACCCGGGCGGCGCTTCGTCGGCGGGGACATACGTGCCGCGGTCTTCGACGTAGACAAGCTGCCTGAACGGCACGATCTGCACGCCAAGCTCTGCGGCGTGGCGACAGGCGAGTTCTTGTGCCTCGTAGGCGCCGTAGAACGGCCGGCCGCTCGCGTCCACGCCGGGCCCGGCGTGGTCTCGGCCGAGGATGAAGTGGGTCGCGCCGTAGTTCTTGCGGATGATCGCGTGCCAGACCGCCTCGCGCGGCCCGGCCATCCGCATGGCGAGCGGGAGGAGCGACAGCATGACCGAGCCCTCCGGGTACTGCGGCAAGATCGCTTGGTAGCACCTGACCCGCGTGTAGTGATCGACGTCGCCTGGTTTCGTCACCCCGACGACCGGATGGATCAGCAGGTTCGCGTCGGCCTCCAGCGCGGCCCGCAGGGTCAGCTCCTGATGGGCGCGGTGCATCGGGTTGCGGGTCTGGAACGCGACCACTCGATGCCAGCCACGCCGCGCGAACTCGGCCCGAACCTCCGCGGGAGTGTGGCGCAGGTGCTGGAAGTCTCGATGCTCGGGCAGCCGCACGACCTCGAGCGTTCCTGTGATGTAGCACCGGTTCGTCCCGTGGAGCACATGCTCGACACCGGGGTGAACGGGGTCGGTCGTGCCGAACACCGCTGCGGCTTCTGCCCGCAGGTCAGGGTGCCACATCTCGGTGATCTGCAATGCCGCGAGCATCGCACCCTCTGGGTCGCGCAGCGCGAGCGTTCCCGCCGCCCCGGCCATGGCCACGACCTCGTCAGGAACGTCCAAGGTCACTGGGATTGGCCAAAGCGTCCCATCCGCCAGGCGCATGGATTCGCAGACCGAGCGATAGTCAGCGGCGCCCATGAACCCACCGAGCGGGGAGAAGCCACCGCACGCGAGCATCTCCAGGTCGCAGAGCTGGCGGCGGGTAAGACGCCAGCTAGGCCACTCGACGGCGCGTTCTCTCAGCTCGCTGCCCCGGTCAGGCCCGACAAGCAGGCTGACGAGCGGCCCTCCATGACGGGCAACGGTCGTGATGGCTGTCAACTCTTCTCCTTCGCCCACATGCGCCGCTGGTCCGGGCGATGTGGCGTCATTGCCCGGCGACTAGTTCGCGCTGCCGTTGCAGCCTTGTCCGGTAACGAACGTGTGGTAGACGCGCTGCGCCCGCGCGCGTCGCTTTGCCAGGTCGGGTCCGCGCCATTGGTCGCGAAGCGCCGCCTTCATGCGGTCTCGATCGCCGGAGGGAACCCACGCCTCCCTTGTGTCGAGCAACGCGGACTGACGCGCCAGAGCCTCCTGCTCCGGTCGCAGGTCGTCCCGCGTGACGAGTCCCGACTCGAATCCGAGCAGGGTCTTGGACAGGGTGCCACGGTGCTTTATCAGCTCGAAGCACTCGCTGATGTTGGCCTGCGTCGGTTTGAATTCCGCGAACGTGGTGCCGAATTGCTTGTTAACCCGCCGGATGACCGAGCCAAAATCGCTGGTCACTTCCTCGAAGTCGGCAACGACGAATTTGTCATAATAGGGGAGCAGGCACGTGTAGAACCGCGCGTACGCCACCAGCGCGTCGGGTAGCGCGACGCCAGGTTCGCGGATGAGCTGCGACAGTACCGCACCCTGTGGCTCACGAATCAGCACCAGCGCGGGGACGCCCCTGCGCGCCGCCCTGATGAGCTGAGCAGGGGCGTGCAGGTGGTGCGCGAGGCGCACGGGCTTGTCCTGCGACAGCTGCAAGGCGTACACCGCGAATGTGCTCGCCGACCGGGTGTACCCGTCAATCACAAATTCGGTCTGCGAGCTGATGACCTCAGGGCTCGGACCTGGATATTTGCGGCGCGCAAAAGATAGGTACAGGGCGGGATGCTCCGACACACGCGTCCGCAGCATGTGCCTTGCCCGCTGGATGGCTGAGACCGATGACTGAGCGGTCACTGCTCACACTCCCTCGACGACACGGTCACGGTTGCGGCCTGCCCGGCCTGCGCGGCCGCGATCGCTCAGCAGCCGACGGTAAACAGCCAGATAGGCGAGCTTCTGGCGGTCCCAGGCAAGGCGGTCTTCAAACTGGTGCCGCCCGATCCGCCCCATTTCCACCCGCCGGTCCGGATCATCGAGCAATTTGTTGATCAGCTCCGCGAAGCCGGTGACGTCCCCTGGCGTGGCGTAGACAGCGGCCTCACCCGCGAGCGCCCTGGTTTCCTTGAGATCGAAGGCAACGAGCGGCAGGCTGAAGGCCATATATTCCATGCCCTTGACCGGCGACACGATCTCCTCAAGGTTCGGCTCCAGACCGAGGTCCGCGGTTGACAGGTAGGTAAAGGCCTCATCCTGCGCGGCCCAGCCAGGGAAACTGACCCAGTCCGCGATGCGGAGCTCTGCCGCGAGTTTGCGTGCGGCCGGGCGCATCTCGCCGTCACCGACGAAGGCGAAGTGACAGTCTGTCCGTCCGATCACGTGGACCAGGTGATCAATCGCGCGCAGCGCCACATCCACCCGGTCTTGCGGGCCCATCATGCCGAGCCAGCAGCACAGGAATGTTCTTCCGTGCTTGAGTTCCAGCCGCGGCGGCCGTTTGAACGTCTGCTCGAGAACCGGCCCGTTGCCGACCACCGTGACGCCGCCTGGCGGCACGCCGCCGCGGTTGTAGGCGACCTGCTCGAGCGAGCCGTTGACGGTGACGACGTGATCAGCCATCCGGTAACTGGCCCGCTCGAGCCAGCGCAGCGCGCGGTAGACGATTCCACCGCGCCGCCCATATCGGATCTCGAAAAGCTCGGGCGACAGATCGCGCTGGTCGAGTATCAGCGGCCTGCCGAGCAGGCGAAACGGTGCTCCGATGGCGAAGTAGATGTCCGGCGTCCCGCTGACCTGGATAGCGTCGAACCGCTCGGTGAGAAACACCTTGGCGGCAAGCCAGGCGGCCATGATGAAGGAGTGCACGTATTCGCGGACAAAGCCGAATTTGCTCGCCGCGTCCGCGGGCGCACGATAATCATGCACCCGGACTTCGCGGTCGGCGTGATTCGCCGGATCGCGCCTGCAGATAACGCCGACGCGGTAGCCGGCCGCGACCAAGGTGGCCGCTTGCTTTTGCAGGCGGTGATCACGAGCCAGGGACACGTTTTCCACGATGAGCAGGATTCGCCGCTGGCGGCGCGAGTTCGCCGTCGGCGGCGAATCCTGCCGCTCCACGATCTCGTCAGGCTTATCCGCACGGGTGCGCATGGTCTTCTCCGGCTCCATTCACGACAAGGCTGGCCCTTTCGCTGGACAGCTCAATCGGCGCTGTGCGGCCGGCCCGCTTGCTGGCCGGCCGACTCGCTTTCGTCGGCGCCGCCTTCTGGCATGACGGTCAGCCGGATTGCGTCGTCGTGAATGTGAAATTGGGTCAATGACCCGCGCCCCACGGGAAGGCGCCAGCTCTCATCGTCGATTCCGGACAGATGCACCATCGTCAGCCGGATCATTACCGCATGGGTTACCGCCGCCACGGTCTCACCCGGGTGACGTGAACCGATGAGCTGGAGCGCCGCGATCATGCGCTGCTGCGCATCGCTCAGCCGCTCCCCGAGCGGGCACGCGGCGCGCCGGGGCGAGGTCCGGTAGAGGTCGAACGCCTCGGGGTCGTACATCGCCGCCTCCTCGGCCGTCATCCCCTCCCACGCGCCGTAGTCGACGTTGGTGAGCCCGTGCAGGATGCGCAGATCCGGCACCCGGGCTTCGTCCGCGATGATTTGCGCGGTGGCTATGGTACGGCGAAGCGGCCCGGTGTAGACGGCGGACAGGCCGGTGCCTGAAAGGTGCCGCGCCGCGTCGACGGCGTCCTGGTAGCCCTGCGCGTCGAGCGGTATGTCCCGGCGGCCGCGGTAGCGATTCTCGACGTTCAACGTGGTGGTTCCGTGCCTTACGAGGTAGAGCCGGCACGTGTCCATCGCCGTTTCATGGTCGATATGTCCGGCGGGTCGCACGAGCAGTTGGTCAGTCATCGATGGTCCCTCCCTTAAAACTGTGTTCCTTAGCCCCCATTGCGGTGTGCCTCCAAAGCGCTGTGGTCTCATTGGCCGGACACCGCGTTCGTCGGCGCAACCGGAGGGCGCGGGTGCATCCCGGTCGGCACCTGCGCGTTGGCTCGCTGCGGCGCGGAATCCGTCGGTTCCTCATATGAATTGGCCGCCCTTTGTCCTGAGCGAACGGGGTTGAAAGGGCGTAGCAGCAGTCCGTGGTCGCCCTTTGGCAACCGGACCGCCCGTCCCACGTTGTCCAGAACGCAGCCGATCAGCTTTTCTCGCACGTGCTCGAGTTCGTGCACCGCCGCGCGCACCTGGCTGCGGGTGGACTGCCTGGCATCTGCCACAAGCAGGATCATCTCGGTGAGTTCGGCGAGCGCGACGACGTCGGCTGTGGCAAGCACCGGAGGCGCATCCACCACGACGAAATCGGCGCGGCTGTGTAGCTCGCCGAGCGCTCTGCGCAGCGCGTGCCCCTGCAGCACCCCGCCTGGATCGTGAACGGCGGGGCCGGCCGGGAGCACCACGAGGCCGCGCCTGTCGGTGGACCGAAGGGCGGGCGCGAGGTCGCTCTTTCCGTCGAGAAGGCTGGTGACGCCGCTGTGGTTGTCCAGGCCGAACAGTTCGTGCGCGAAGCCCCACCGCAGGTCGGCGCAGACCAGGACGACGACCCTGCCCGGCTGGGCCAGCGCGATGGCGAGGTTGGCGGCGATCGTGGTCTTCTCTTCCCACGCCGGGCTTGTGACGAGCAGCGTTTTGGCCCTGCGCACCGCCGCCACCTGCAGCACGCGCGTGCGCAGGCTCCGGTACGCCTCCGCGACGAGGGAGTCGGGCCCGCGGATCGTCACCGGCGGTATCCCGTCGTCGCCGCTGCGCAGGCGCAGCGGCGGGATCAGCGCAAGGACCGGGGCGTCAGCCTGCTTCTCGAAGTCCAGCGGCCCGCGCAAGCGGTCATCCATCCGGTCGCGGATGAGCGCAATGCCCAGGCCGAGGCCAAGGCCCACGACGACGGCGACGATCAGGTCGACGAGGCGGTCCGGGCTTGAGGGCCCCTTGGGCAGCGACGCGTTGGTGACGATCGAGGCCTGCGGCGTGTTGATCTTTTGGGAATTGCCCTGCTGGCCGCTCTTCGCGTTCTTGGCCTGGTCGCTTGGCGATTGCGGCGACCTGAACGCCACGTAGGCCTCGGCGATGCCCTGCGCACGCCGGCGCGCCTCTCGCCGGTTGGGGTAGGAGTAGGCGATCTGGAGCAGGTCGGTGTCAACGGGCACGCTGATGGACAAGCCGCTGTCCAGCTGATCTTCCGGCACTCCCAGCGACTGCGAAGCGATCGCGATCACTGACCCGGACGACGCGATGCCTTTCTCGGTTCCCATATCGACGGCCTGCTGGCTCGCGGCCGTTGTTGACGCGGGCTCGACAACCACGTCCGCCACCGACTGGTACACCGACGTCTGCGACCAGGCGAGCAGCGCAGCCCCGCCGACCGCGACAAGGGTGACTGCCAGGATCAGCGGCAGGTGGGCGAGCAAGAACCGCATCGACGAACCGGGCGCCCCGGGAGCACGCCGGACCTCGGTGGCGGTAATGTCGGCCAGCCGGGCGCCGAGGCCAGCCGATGGTGTCGCATCCCCGTGCGGGTATTGCGCCGGCCCAGACGACTGGAACCGGCGGGACGATGCGGCTGCCGCATTCGTCCGGTGATCCCATTCGTCTGGCGTTTTGTCCGCCATCACTTTCCAACCTCCATCGAAAGCCCCAGTGCGCCGCGCTGTGCGCCGCGCTCGACGCGAGATTCGCTCGCACGGCCGTTATGCCGCGCTTCGGCAAGCGCGAGCAGGGCGAACAGCAGGTCCGCCGAGCCGCGGTAAGTCAGGTGCGGGTCAAAAGCCATGAGGACCGTCGTGACGATCACCGCCACAAAGAGCGCGATTCCCGCCACGCTCGCGGCGTCCCTGCCGCGCCGCGCCGCCACCCAGCCCGTCCTCACCACCGTGTGCACAAAGAAAAGGAAGCTCGCGAGCAGCGGGATGCCGCCGCCCCACAACAGCCACGTGTAACCGCTCTCGATCCACACATATCCGGTGGCCTGCGCAGGGACCGGGACCCGTGCGGAGGGCCGGACACCGAGCAGGAAGTTCCAGTCAGAGAACAGCCGCGGCCAGAAGTACCCGCGCAGGTTCTGCAGCCGTCCAGTCCAGCTGGCCGGCAGCCCGGACACCGACTGGAAGCCGCTGAGCCGACGGCTAATCACCGGGCGCAGGGCCTGCCACGCGACAAGGCCGGCGGGCACGAACAGTGTGAGCAGCCTCGGCGTGTTCGTCACCATCGCGATGCAGACCACGCCTATCACCAGGCCGATGGCGCTGGAGAACTCGCCCGCGGACAGCGCGCCGAAGACGAACAGCGCGGCGGCGACCGCGAGCGCGCCCCGGTAGCGGCGAAAACGCATCCACAGGCCGCTCACGATCGCCAGGTTGAAAATCAACAGGTCGGCGGTCGCCGCGGGAAGCCCCAGCGTCGAGCTACCCCTGGCCTGAAACGCGTTGGTGTATCCGAACGGCGCGTAGTAGGTGGCGAGCAGATGCGGGATGCCGAAGACGCCCAGCGACTGGGTGATGGCGAGGAGAGCCACGATCGATGCGGCGCTCACCGAGATCCACAGGCACCGCCGCACCTGCTGGTCGGTCGTGACGCTCGACCGGATGATGACGTAGAGGCCGAGGTACTTCCACATGACCAGGGCGTAAAGGAAGTCGTCTTGGCTGATTGGCCGTTGCCGGGCAAGCATCCAGAACATCGGCACCACGGAACTCGCAACCGCCATAAGCAGCAGGGCCAGCGCCACCCGGCCGAGCCGGAGCTTGGGCACGGCGCCGGTGCGCAGGCCGACGATGCCGCGCGCGGCGAGCGCCGCCCCGACGAGCACCGCGAGCGCCTCGTGCGGCCGCAAGACCGGCACCACGTGGCCGCGGTTGACGCCTGCAGTCAGCGGCGTCAGGCCGATGACGAGGTAAGCGGCCAGCGCAGGCCATGCCCAGACACAGGCGATCAGGGCAAGCGCGAGGCATGCGGCCAATGCCATCAGCGGGCTTGCCGCGGTGACAGCGCCCACGCCCAGGGCGCCGAGAAGCACGGGTATGAGCAGCCAGAGGCTCTGCGGTCCCGCAACCCACCTGCCGCGCCAGTCCAGTCCGGGCGGCCGAGGTGGGCAGATTCCATCGGCCGCGGTTGGCGCCGCTCGCAGCAGGGTCGCTCTAGCCATGGCTCACCTCGGCAACGGTGCGCCGCGCCTTGCCGCGCAGATGGCCGAGCCCGCCGGTGATCCAGCCCAGCTCTGGCGTCCTCGAGACCGCCTGGAACCCCAGGAAGATCACGCCGCCGACGACGGCGGCGACAAGTATGCCCAGGCGCGGGCCCAACGGCCGCCCGATCCAGTGTGGGATGGCCGTGGCGGTCAACCACGCGGGGCCTGTCATCACCAGCGCGCCGATCATGACTTTGATCAGCGAGGGTGCCAGCCGCTGCGAGCCAGGGCTTAGGTTCCGCCACAGGCGGGCCGTGAGGTGGCAGGCGCTGACGACGACCGAGGCGGACAAGGCGAGCCCCAGCGTGAGCAGCACGGTCGGCCCATGCACGAAGAAGGCGACACTCACCAGCCCGAGGCAGGTGACGGCCTGCAGCAGCATGGATTGCAGTGGCGAGCGCGTGTCCTTCCTCGCGTACGACGCGTAGGTTGCGATCATGAAGGCGGTCTGGCCAACGACCGCCACCGCGAGTGCGGCGAGCGACACGGCCACCATGGTGACGCCGGCGGGGGAGTCCATCTTTCCGAACGAAACCGCCTGAGCCAGGGGCATTGCCAGGGCGATGTAGCCCACCGCGGCGGGAATCGTCACGAAGAACCCGAGCGCGAAGCCGCGCACGAGGGTGTCGCGAAACAGAGTCACCTCGTTGTCGTTGTGCATCCGCGACAGCCGGGGGAGCAGTGACAGAGCGACGGGGGTGGCGCCGATCGCGATGGCCAGGTAGTAGAAGTTCAGCGCGAGCTGGAACGCGACGACTCCACCCGGCAGGCGGTTCGCGATGACGAGGAGGGTCAGCACCTGCACGGCGACGAGCCCTGCCTGCGCGAGCGAAGGGAGGGCTCGTCGGATGATGACCCGGACCTCCGGGTCGCGCCAGCCCAGGCGGGGCACCAGCATGACCCCGGCTCGTTTCGCCCCCCACCATTGGGCGGCGGCGTGCAAGGCGACCGCCCCGGTTGTGCCAAGGCCGAGCAGCAGCATCTCGCCGCCCCGCACGCTGTTCAGGCTCGTATCGGCGCCGAAGAGCACCGCGGTCGTCCCGAGGACCGCGATCGTGCCGACATTCTCCAGGGCGGGCGCCGCCGCCGCGAGTGCGAACCGGCGGCGGGCATTCATCACGGCGGTAGCCGTGCCGACGATCCCGTAGAAAAAGATCTGCGGGATGAACATGACGATCAGCAGGCGGCCGACGCGCTCTTGCGCGCCACCGATCATCTGGTGCCCGCCCATCGCGGCGAACTTCAGCACCAGCGGCCCGAGCACGATCGCCAGCGGTGTAATCGCCAGCAGCAGGACCAGCGTCATGCCCAGGAAGCCGCCCGCCACGCGCTCCGACGCGGGCTGGTCTCTTGCATCGATATGGCGCACGAGCGCGGGCACAAGCAGCGAGGAGAAGAGCGACCCGGCCAGAAATCCGTAGTAGACAAGGTTCGGCAGCGAGTTGGTGAACTGGTAGGTGTTTCCGAAGAACGTCGGCCCAAGGACCGCGCCTATCGCGGCGAATTTCGCAACGCCGGTCACGCGGCTCACAATGGTCCAGGCCGCGACCGAAATGGAGTCACCCGCAGCCGCGGCGGCACCTGCCTGTGGCGCCGGGTCTCGCCCACTGGCAGCATGGCGAACGCTGCGGCGGCGAGTGCGGCGATGACGGCCACGCGTCATACCGCACCCTGGGCGGAGAGAACAACGGGCACCGTCTTGAGCAAGATGGTGAGATCCCGGCCGAAGCTCTGCGTGCGCACGTACTCGATGTCAAGCTCGAGGCCTTGCCGCATGGTGAGGCTGTTCCTGCCGCTGACCTGCCACAGGCCGGTGAGGCCTGGCGGGACAAGGAAGCGCTGGAAGTGGGCTGGCTCGAACATGTCCGCCTCCCACGGCAGCGCGGGGCGCGGGCCGACGAGCGACATGTCGCCGCGGATCACATTGAGCAACTGAGGCAGTTCGTCGATGCTGATACGGCGCAAGAGCCGTCCGATCGTCGTGATCCGCGCGTCGTCGTCTATCTTGTAGAGCTGGCGGTGGCCATTGGCCGGCGGCTGGTCCTCCTGGAGAAGCTTTCTGACGTAGGCACGATGGGCGCCATCACCGCAGTCGCGGTACATGGTGCGGAATTTGTACAGGACGAAAGGGCGGCCGTACTGGCCGAGCCTGGTCTGCCGGAAGAAGGCGCCGCCGGGTGAGGTCATCAGGACGATCACCGCTACCACGGCGACGACCGGCGAAAGCAGTAGCAGGCAGACCGACGCCACGACCAAGTCGAACAGCCGCTTGCCCAGTCGCCGACGAGCGGGCAAGGATCCCTCTGGGATGCTGCGAACCCATACATCAGGCAACATGTGACGCCCCCGTTGCTGCGATGTCGGTTGCGGCCTCACACACCAACGCCACTTGGTCCGTCGTCATGTGCGGAAAAATTGGCAGCGACAAAATCTCGCCCGCAGCTTTCTCGGCTACCGGAAGCGGATATGCCGCGAAATGCGTGTAGGGGCCTTGCCGATGGCATGGTGTCGGATAATGGACACCGGTCTGGATGCCCATCGACTCCAATTGCTGGCGGACCGCCGACCGGTTTGGCACCCGGGCCACCGCGAGGTGATAGACGCCGCGCGCTCCCGGCGCCTCGTGGACCAGGCGTATCGGGCCGCTTGAAAACGCCGCGCGGTACTGCGCGACAATCTCCCTGCGCATCTCGGTCCAGCCGTCGAGTTTGGTGAGCTTCGCGGTCAGCACGACCGCCTGCAGGGCGTCGAGTCGGCTGTTCGTCCCGACTCTTTCGTGCCGATAGTGGGAACCTTGCGCGCGGCCGTGGTCGCGAAGGCACTTGAGCCGCTCCGCGAGCTGCGCGTCCGACGTCACGACCGCGCCGGCGTCGCCGAATGCGCCGAGATTCTTGCCCGGGTAGAAGCTGAAGCAGCCGGCCGCCCCCACCGATCCGGCGCGCTTACCGCGCCAGGTGGCGCCATGCGCCTGCGCGGCGTCCTCGATGACGACGAGACCCGCGCTCCGCGCGGTGCGGCACAGGGCATCGACGTCGGGCATCTGCCCGTAGAGGTGAACGACGATCACCGCTTTTGCGCTTGGCGTGATCGCCGCCTGGAGCGTTTCCGGCGTCATCAGCAGCGTGTCGTCGTCCACGTCTGCGAACCGCGGCCGGGCACCAGCGAGGAGGATCGCCTCGGCAGACGCGACGAAGGTGTTCGCAGGGACGATGACCTCATCGCCGAGACCGATGCCAAGGGCGGTCAGCGTTAGCTGGATGGCGTCGGTGCCGTTGGCCGTGCCAACCGCGTGCGCGGCACCACAGTATGCGGCCCACGCCTGCTCGAACTGCTCGACCGCTTCCCCGCCGATGAACTGGCTCGAGTCAAGCAGGCCCGCCCACGCTTCGCAGATTTCCGGCCGGACCTCGCGCGTCATCGGGCCGAGGTCGGTGAACGGGACGTGGGGCCTCATCTCGACTCCGTCCGCCGCAGGGTCAGCACCGGCGCCGCCGTGGCGTCCGGTTTAGCGCCCGGACCCGCGCGGTGGGCGGCACCGTTGAGGCGGCTGCCTGCGGAACTGATCGAATGGACGAAGTGCGAATAAGACCCGAGTTCCTCGAGCACCACGGGGCGGCCGAGCCGCCGCGACAACTGCGCCGCCTCGAGAACCTCGACAACGGCGAGCCCGTTCGCACCGTCGGTGAGCGGAGTGAGACCTTTCGAGACGCACTCGATGAAATGCTGGTCCTGCACGGCAAGCGGCTCGTCCGGCGCTATGAACGGAACCACGATGTCGCCATATCGGTATGACATAGGCGGCTGCGTCATGTCGTCACCGCCGGTGCCGGGCGAGACGCCCTTGTCGAGAATCCTGATCCTTTCCTCGGTGGCGAGGTCGTCGTAGACCGCCATCTTCTTGCTGCCGACGGCGGTGACCCTTCGCACCTTGCACGGATCGAGCCAACTGACGTGAATGTTGGCGGACAGGCCGCGGTCGTCGAAGAATCCGTCGTAGAACAGGCGCAGGTATGCGACGTCCTCAAAGCGCCGGTGCGCATGGCGCGACGCCCAGGCCTGAACCGCGATCGGCTTCGTGCCAAGCACGTGATTGATGATGGAAACGTCGTGCGGCGCGAGATCGAGGATGACGTTCACATCGTTTTGGTAGAGACCGAGGTTGAGCCGCGCGCTGTCGAGGTAGTAGAGATCACCAAGTTCCCTATTGCGCACGAGCTCGCGGAGTTTCCACACGGCTGGGTTGTATTCGAACGTGTGTCCAACCATGAGGGTCACGCCTGCCGCGGACGCCGCGTCGATCAGCTGCCGAGCATCGGCAGTCGTCGGCGCCAGTGGCTTCTCGACCAGAACGTGCTTGCCGGCTTGGATGGCCTCGAGCGCCACCGCCAGGTGCGTGCTCGGTGGCGTAGCCACCACCACGGCGTCGACTTTCGGCAGGGCCGATTCCAGTGTGGAAAAGGCCGGGGCCGCTCGGTAGCTGCGGGCCAGGCTTTGCAGTCGATCCTCACGGCCATCGACAAGGATCACTTCGCCGACTCCGTCGGCGCCGTGCAGCACGCGCACGTGCTTTGAGCCCCAATAGCCGCAGCCGACCACGGCGATCCGCAACCCCGCGTCGTTGGCTCCTCGTGTCAATTGCGTCAACGTTCCCCCAGCTGTGGCTGGCATGGCAGCCAACGGGCATGATGTTCGCGCAGCTCTTGCATGCGGTAACTCAGTTATTGGCAAAAGTAGCTTCAGCTAGGGAGCTGCGGATCATCCATCTGACGTAGCGCCGTTCACCAAAATGAGGGTTACCGGTCGTCATTCAGACGCCCGGCGGACACATCGGAGCACGTAGCGAACTCATATCGCTGATCGATCACGGAAGCGCGGTAGCAGCCTGCGCTGATCACATTGCGGTCGGCAACGGTGGTAATACAGCCGTCCCGTCGCGGCGTGCTGACGTCGCACTTTATCTCAGCTGGCGAGATAAAGTGCGTAGCCTTTTACATTGCTTTTGCGTAACGTGCGACTGCCAGCTCCTCAAGCAGTCCGTAGCGCACGGCGAAGGCCGCGGCTTCAAGCCGTGAATGTACTCCAAGCCGGGTGAGCAGTGTCTGAACGTGGGTGCGCACCGTGGTACGGGACAGACCGAGTTTCTCGGCAATTCCGGCCGTGTCCAGGCCCTCCACCAAGAGTGCGAGACACTGCCGCTCACGGTGAGTGAGAAATGCGGCAAGCCTGTGCGCGTCGTCGGCGCGGGCCGACCGTCGTGTGGCCACGCCCTTCGGCGAGTCCACGACTACCTCGCCGGACAGCACCCGCTCTATTGCGGAGATAAGCGCCGAGACGCCCCGGGTCTTATGCACGTATCCCGATGCTCCGGCCCGCAGCGCACGCCGGATCCCTTCTGCGTCTGGATCAGCGCTCAGGACCAGCACCTTCGTGTCCGGGGTCGCGGCAACCATCGCCGCGATGGCACCGATGCCGTCATCTCCGCCGAAGTGGCGGTCGATCAGGCATATCGCGGGCTGCTCGCGCCTCACGCAGTCGACGGTGCTCGCGACGGTCCGGGCTACTTTGACGGTAAACCCACGCTGGACGAGCACGGCGGAAAGCGCGTCAAGGAAAATGGCGTGGTCATCGCCGATTAGCAGGCCTGTCACCGCACTCACGCACCCATCTGGGCGATTGCGCGAAGCGCCCGAGCGGCCGGCTGGGTGGGAAGCACGATGCGGACCTGCGTGCCGCCAGCAACCGGCGCCGCTACCTCGAGCTGGCCGCCGCATGACGCGAGCAACGCGCCCGCCACCCGCAGGCCAAGCGATGCCATCCCGGCTGGGCCATTGCCGAATCCAGGGCCGTCGTCTGTCACCTCTATCACGGCTTGCTTGCCGCGCAGGATCGCCACCTCGACGCGGCCCGCCGGACCGACCGCGCGCGCCGCGTTGTCGACCACATTGGACAGCACGCGCCATAGCACCGCGGCGGGCACGGGGATCCGCACGCTCGGCCCGGGCAGCACGGCGACCGACGCGTCATGCGCGACCCGCGCAAGCTGTGTCACCTGTTCGGCAAGCGCGCGGACTTCGACGGCGTCTGTCGTCTCGACTGGCACCTCGCCGGACATGCCGTGCGCGATGATGTCCAACACCCTGGACAGTTCGAGCGCTATCAACTCGAGCCGCGCCCCCGAGTCAACCGACAGCGCCGGATCGCCCCGCGCGGCCTCCACCAGGTACGACAACGTGGCCATCTCGTGCGCGAGGTCATGCAGCAGGCCCTGCATGGCGAGCGCGTCGGGACCGTCCGACGATCGACGGCCCTGCCCCAAGCGGCGGTCCGGTTGCGGCTCCATGTCGTCATGCCCCCTCTGCGACCGGATGGCACCTGGCAGTCGCCGCCACAATGAGGCATAGTTTCCGGCCCTCGTTAAGGACACGAAACGTAACCGGCGTAGACAACCTCGCCCTCCATGCGGCCAGCCGACCCGCACGATGTGCGGCCCATTTCAGTCACGCAGCTCATACCAGGGGAGCAAGCGCCGACGGCCGCGCACGCCTCCTGGGCTGCATGTACGACGCTTGAGGTGCCGCAGCCGACGACGCCGCGCGGCGTCCGTTACCGTATCGTGATTTTTCGGGTTTCGGCACCGTAACTAACCGTATTTCCAGCTCCGGGTCATGATGAACCCGGCGAGCCGCGCGCGCCGTGACAGAAGTACCTTGAGCGGCGCACCAGAGCCTGCCGCTACTCGCTCGTGGACAGGAGGAGGATGGAGCCGCTCGGCATCGCGGGTGCCTGGATCGTGAGCCCGCGGATTCACCAGGACAACCGCGGCTGTTTCTTTGAATGGTTTCGCGGCGACGACTTCGACGACGCCCTCGGTTACCAATTCCGGCTCGCTCAGATCAACTGCGTCGTGTCGCGCAGGGGAGCGCTGCGGGGCATCCACTTCACGGATGTGCCGCCCGGCCAAGCGAAATATGTCATGTGCGCAAGCGGCGCCGTCATCGACGTCGTGGTCGACCTCAGGGTCGGTTCGCCCAGCTTTGGCGGCTGGGAGCTCGTGCACCTGGATGATCAGACCCGGCGCGCTGTTTTCGTCTCTGAAGGCCTGGGCCACGGGTTCATGGCGCTGACCGCCGAGGCCACGGTGGCGTATCTGTGCTCCACCCCCTACGCTGCGGCCCGCGAGCATGGCGTGCACCCGCTCGACCCAGGCCTGGGCATCGCATGGCCGAAGGGCGTCGGTGTAACCCTTTCAGAAAGGGATGCCGATGCGCCGTCCCTGGACGAGGCGCGGCGCGCCGGCTTGCTTCCCGCTTATGCGGACTGCACGGCGCTCGCCGCGGGCCAGCGCGGCCGTTAAGCGGGCGATGCGTCGCTCCGCGGGGCTTCAGGTCGCGGAAAGGACCTCGAACGCGGGGTGGTCGGCGGCAATGCCGCGGATCTGGTCATCGCTGGAGTCCGGCCCGACGCCAGAAAAGAAGATTCCGACCTCAGCCTTCCACCTCGTGAGATAGGCGCGCAGCACCGGCACTTTCTCCTCGTCGGCGAGCTCGCGGCCGCGGAACGCCTCGACGCGCTTGCCTATCCGAAGCTCGCCGGTGCCGCTCACCCGTAGGTTGCGCACCCATTGAGTCTCGCCACGGGGCGCGACGAGATAACGGCGGCCCTCGTAGCTGAGCAGGTTCACCGGCGTCGTCCGCCACACCCCACTGCTGCGGCCCTGGACGGCCAGGACCCGCGAGCCCAGGACGCTGAGGCCGCGGCGGGTCATGAACGCCACCAGGCCGTTGAAGACGTTGCGCGTGAACCAGCCCGGCGCGCGGTAGTGAGCTGACATGGTTCCATCTGATCCAACAGAGCGGGAGTTTGGCAACTAGGGCGTGTCCTGTGGATCTTCGGGGCTGAATCGTGTGGATCGGCAGGGTGCTTGATCGCCTGAATCGCCATGACCTGTCTGATGAGGAATGGGAGCGCCTGCGGGTGTTCCTGCCCGCCGGCGCGCTTCCGCCTCACCACCCTGGCAGGTGCTCGCGGCAGGACAGGATGGCCTCCATAGCCGGGTCCCGGTTCTGGCTGTAGGCCTCGAACGAGGGCGGCGCGTACAGTTCCGGCGCGATCCACGGCCGGTGGTCCATCGGCCAGGAGGTCTGCCAGTACAGGTCCGCCACGTTGACGCTCGCCTTGCTGTAGGGAAGCGTGAACGGGATGGCCTCGTCGCCGAGCAGTGGTTCCCAGTGCTCGTCGCGCTTCGGGCGGCCGAGATCCCGCAAACCAAGGCGGAGCGCCCGGCGCAACTCCCGCACCGCGCCCTCGTGATCGCCGCGCCGGACATGACAGGTGGCCATCCGGTAGGCGATCTCCGCGGGGAATACGGCCTCGATCTCGTCCCGGTGCAGCCAGACGCCGACTCCTTGCGCCGTCCCGTAGGCGGCCAGCGCGCCGCCGTAGTCACCCAGCTCGAAACGCGCCTCCGCGAGACGCACCCAGTGGCGGCCCACTACGGGATTGAGTTCCACTACCCGGGCCCACAGGGCCGCGGCGGCAGGCCAGCTGGCCGAGCCGGTCTTCGCCTCGGCGCCCGCCAGGGTACGCACATAGTCGCTGAAATCAGGCATGGATCCTCCAGCAGCGAAAGCCCTCAGGCTTGCGGTGCGCTGTCCTTCGATGGCGTGACCGGCGGCGCCACGGACGCCACGGCGAAGAGCCGGACCTCGCGCGCTCCCGGCGGCCGGGATGCGGGGTCCGCGGCGCGCTCGCTGTGCATGAGCAGCAGCTGCTTCAGCTGGTCCGTGATGTCGCGCAGTTCCTCGGCCGTCATCCAGGTCGTGTTGCCGATCAAAAGTGACGCCGCACGCCACGGCTCCGGCTCCAGGCCAAGGCGGCTAAGCCGCTGCTTCATCCGCGTGAGCTCATGATCGAGGAACGCCCCGGCCGCGGCCTCCGCCGCCAGCGCGCCCTCGGTATCCAGGCCGCCCGGGTCCAGGTTCTGCTGCTGGCTGGCCAGCCGCCACGGCTTCTCCTTGCCTGCCTGGCGGGGGACCAGCTCGATGTAGCCGTACTTGCCGAACGGACCCACCCGGCGGGCCGCCGCCGATCTTCGACCCGGGCTGGCACGAAACGCAACACCGTCGAGCGCTGCTTCAGCAAGCTCAAGCAGTTCAGGGCCGTGGCCACCCGCGACGACAAGCGTGAGCGCATCTACCAGGGCACCATCGACGTCGCCTCGATCAGCATCTGGCTACGCGACCAGGTCCCATGATCTACGGGACACGCCCTAGCGGACCCCGATCGAGGGTGGCATGCTCGGTCGCGTGCTTCGCCAATTTCGACAGGTCGATGTCTTCACCACCGCCCCCTTCCTCGGCAACCCGGTTGCGGTCGTGCTCGACGCCGAAGGCCTGGATGCCGGGAAGATGCAGACGCTCGCTCGCTGGACCAACCTGTCGGAAACCACCTTCGTGCTGCCGGCCACCTCGGCGCGGGCCGACTACCAGGTGCGCATCTTCACGCCCGATGCCGAACTGCCCTTCGCCGGGCACCCCACCCTCGGAACCTGCCACGCCTGGCGGGAGGCGGGCGGGGCCCCAACGCGGCCAGGGGTGATCGTGCAACAATGCGCCGCCGGGTTGATCAACCTGCGCGAGACCGCGGACGGGCTCGCTTTCGAGGCGCCGCCGCTGCTTCGGAGCGGGCCCGTGGACGAGTGCCTGGTGACCGAGATCGCCGCGGAGCTTGGCATCGGGCGCGCCGACATCGTTGACGCGCAATGGGCCGACAATGGCCCTGGCTGGGTCGGCGCGCTGCTGGCGAGCGCCGAAGCCGTGCTCGCGCTGCGGCCGGGCGTGGTCAGCCGCGACATTGGTGTCGCGGGCCCGTACCCGCCCGGATCGCCGCAGACGTTCGAGGTCCGCGCGTTCACACCAAAGCTCGCCGGCAGCAATGAAGATCCGGTGACCGGGAGCTTCAACGCCTCGCTCGCGCAGTGGCTGCTGCGCACGGGCCGGGCAAGCGCCCCGTACGTGGCGAGCCAGGGCACCGCGCTCGGCCGACGCGGTCGCGTACACATCTCCGCCGATCCCGACGGAACGGTCTGGGTGGGCGGCGGCACCCTCACCTGTGTCACCGGCACGGTCGACGTGTAGCTGCGCTTACCGGCTGGGGGCCGGGTGGCCGCCGCTGTCAGATCGTGACCCAGTCGGTCACCACCGGGCGCCGATCCGGCCGGGCGCCGCACCGCAAGCTGACCGGGCCCGCGCGCAGCGGCCCGGCGCTGAACCTGCCGAGTTCGTCGGCGTCCACAGTGACCACGTCATCGCCCTGCCGGACGTGCACGGCCGCCCGCCCCGAGGGAACGAGCTGGCCGATGAGCCTGCGCGCGGGCGCCGCGCCGCTGATTTCGACCTCGATGGTCAGGTCGCTTGTCTCAAAACAAAGCAGCCGGCCCTGCTCGGGGCCGCGGACGAGCGCGGCCTCGTCCTGATCGACCAGCGAGTCGAAAACGAGCTCGGCGAGGTCGGCGTCGACCGTACGCCAGGTGAAAGACTCCGCGGCCGCGCGCAGCAGCCGAGGCGGCACCGGGTCGAGGCGTGCCGCAACCCGCCGGAGCCGTTCCTCCAGCTCGGTGTCGTCGAGCTTGTCCTGCACGTCCGCCTCCAGCCAGGCCGCGCGCCAACCCGCGCGGCCACTCGTGATAATGAGCGCGTCACACGGTCTCAGATACCTCGCCAGCTAGTCGCCGAAGCTTCTGCAGGCACCGCGCCCGGGTCGGCCCCACGCTGCCGACCGGCATGTCGAGCCCGGCGGCAACCTCGGCGTAGGTCGGCGGCGGTGTCGCGATCAGCACGCGCAGCAACTCCTGGCAGCGCGCGGAGATCTGATCGAAGGCACGCCAGAGCTGTTTGGCGCGTTCACGGTCGATCGCTGCCTGCTCGGCGTCCAGCACTGCCTGCTCCGGCGAAGCCACCTCGGCATGTCCGCGATCGAATACGGCCGTGTCCTGCGTTGGAATGACCCGGGCGCTGCCGCGGGCGACCCTCAATGCCTCGCGCCTGGCGGTGGTCGCGAGCCACGCGCCGACGTGTTCTGGCTTCTCGATGCGGCCGAGGTGCTCAGCGAGCCGTAGCCACGCGGTCTGAAAGACATCAGCCGCGTCAGCAGAGCTGAGCCTGTGCGCGCGGGCGACCGACCAGACGAGCCCGCTGAAACCCTCGACGAGTCCGTTCCACGCCGCCGCGTCGCCAGCCGCGGCGGCTCTGGCCAGGCGGGCTGCCTCATCCGGGTGCACAGGCACATCCTCTCTCCGGTCGCGCCGACAGTAATACACGTCCGGCCGGCCCTGGGCGCCGCCTCCTCCCCCGGTGTGCGCCGATCAGCAGCAACCGCCGCGATGGCCACACGAACCGTGACCGCAGTGATGGCTGCTGTGATGGCAGCGGCCCGTGCAGCAGTCGTCCTTACCGAAGTCGCATGGATGGAGCACCGCACCGACGCCGGGCAGCGCCTGTGCCCTCGCCATGGTGAGCAGCGCGTCCGCTGCCTGTCGGCTGTTTTCGCCGGTGCGAGACATGCGGGCGGCGACCAGGCCAGAAACCAGGGGTGTGGAAAAGGACGTGCCGCTCCAGCGGGCCATCCCGTGAAAATGCCGGTGCTGGCCGGTGTTGGGCGGCTCCTCGCAGCTGTACACGCCGGTCGCGAAGGCATTGATCAGGTCCGCACCAGGCGCGTAGACATCGACCCAGCCACCGTGATCGCTGAACGAGGCACGGCTGCGCAAGCTGGCCGCGAGCGCGCCCACTGACACCACCTGCGGGAAGGCCGCGGGCCAGAACGGTCGGCGGTCGCCGTTGTTGCCCGCCGCAGCGACGAGCAGCACGCCCTTGTGGTGGCGATACCTCAGCCACAAGGCCTCAAAGGCAAGCGGAGGAACGTCCTTCCTGCTCGTCGCGCCGGCTGACAGGCTGATGATGTCGGGACTGCGGCTGAGCGCCCGGCTTAGCTGCCTGACGAGTTCGTGCTCAAGCTGGGCGCCCGCATGATGCAGCACCCTGGCGACATTTACGTCCGCCGCGGGCGCCATGCACCGCGCCACGCCGGCCACAAAAGTTCCATGGCCGGTGTACGGCAGAATCGTGGGCGCGGGGAACTGGTCAGCCTGCCCTGTCACACCGGCCAGCCATGGATGGGTGTGCGCGTCGGCGAGCAAGCCCGTGTCGATCACTTGGATGAACACCCCGTTGCCGTGGTGCCCCGGGCAGATGCCCGGCTCCGGGCCAACGCCGGCGAGCACCTCGTCAGGCTCGGTGGCCGGGCACATAGCCACCGGGGATATTGACACGACGTGATTGGGAGTGGCGACACCGACGCCGAGCTGCCGGTCGATCAGGTCCAGAGCACGAGTGACCTCGGTTTCATCCTCATCGCGTTCAGGCTGGTCAGCAGAATCCTCGTCGCCGGGCTCCGGCCGCTGTGGGCCCTCGGGTCCCTGTGGGGTTTCTGGCTGCTCAGGGATGGACCAGACGGCCACCCCGGCGATAAGGCCCTCGCGCCGCTCACCTCCGACGAGGCGCCCGACCTGGTTGACATATGCCTCACGGACCAGGATGGTCCCCCGCTCATACAGGTAATCAAGCTCGCCGTTTTCGAATCTTTTGATGCCGATCCGCGTGTCGTCTCGTGCAAAGGCAGCTTGCACCAAGCTGGCCTGAATATCTGGTTTATCTCGGTGACCGTTGTGTGACGTGCCGTGTGCATTCATGTTCTGTCCCTCCGCGGAACCGATATTAGACGGGGCCGAATGTCAGGATCTAGCATTAACGCCATGGCTGGGGGAACCGCGTCGGCCGCCCGGGTGTCGGCGCAGGCAGGAGCGCTGCTGCCGCTGGCCACAGCCCGTCCGGGAGAAGCCCTCGCAAGGGCACGTGCGGTGCTGGCGGCTGGGCCCAGCTTCTGGGACGCCTCAGTTGCCCATCAGGTTGTCGGAATCGTATTGCGTGACTTCGGCGACGTGGCCGCGGCCATCCAGGAATTGCGCACCGCCCTGCGGTTGGCGCGGTCGGCGAAATCCGCCGACCGCGAGGCCGATGTCCTAGCCACCCTCGGAATCGCGCTCGTCTACGCCGGGCGCACAAAAGCGGGGCTGGCGAGCCTTGACTCGGCGGCAACCCGGGCGCGCGGCGGTCAAGCGGGCCGGGTGCTCATGCGGCGCGGAGGCGCACTGTGGGTGCTCGGGAGGCACCGCGAGGCGCTCAGCGACCTGCGCCGGGCAGTCAGCATCCTCCGCCGCGACGGCGACATGCTCTGGGCAGGGCGCGCACTCACCGCGCGTGCGCTCGTCAACCTCTCGCTCGGATCCACCGACCGCGCCGATGCCGACCTTGGCAGCGCTGACCGCCTGTTCGCGGCAACCAGCCAGGAGCTTGAGGCCGCTTACGCGACGCACAACCGGGGATTGGCCGCGTTTCGCTCGGGCGATCTGCCCACCGCGCTCTCGTACTTTGACGACGCGGCGCACCGTTACGAAGCTCTCGCCGCACCGATGCCAGATCTGAGCATCGACCGGTGTGCGGTGCTTCTCGCCGCCGGCCTGCCATACGACGCGCACATGGAGGCCGATGCCGCGGTCCGCCGCTTTGAAAAGCTACGTGGCCAGGCCACCAAGAAGGCCGAACTGTTGCTGGCCGCAGCCAACGCGGCCCTCGCCGCCGCGGATCACGAGGCGGCGCTGCAGCGTGCTCAGGCCGCGCGTCGCCTGTTCGGCTCACAGCAACGAACCTGGTGGCATGCCAAGGCCGAGCTCGTGCTGCTGCGCGCGAAGTTCGCGGCCGGACTGGCCTCCGACCGGCTGCTCCACGACGCGGACAGGGCCGCTGCCAGGCTTGAGGACCTTGGCTCCGATGACGCGCCGCAGGCGCGGCTGCTTGCCGGGCGGGCCGCGCTGGCACTTGGGCGCGCTGTCGACGCTGATCGCCAGCTTGCAACGGCTGCGCGCGCACGCGCGCGGCGGGGGCCGGCTCTTTCACGGCTGACTGGCTGGCTGGCGGAGGCTCTGCGGGCCGAGGCCGCAGCCGATTCGCGCCGCCAGCTCAGCGCGTGTCGGGGCGGGCTCGACCTGCTCGATGAGCATCGCCTCACCCTCGGCGCCTGCGAGCTGCGGGCGCAAGCCACCGCGCGAGGTGCCGAGCTCGCCGAGTTGGCGCAGCGGTGCGCCTTGCGTTCGGGAAAGCCACGACTTCTGCTCGCCTGGAGTGAACGTTGGCGGGCGACGGTCCTGGCGGTCCCGCCAGTGCGGCCGGTAGATGATGCCGAACTCCAGGCCGATCTCACCGCGGCGCGCGATGTCACGAGCCGACTCGAGAAAGCCCGGGCTGCGGGGGCGAACGTCGCGGCAATGCAGCGCGAGCAGTTGCGCCTGGAGCGGGCTGTTCGGACCCGCGTGATGCGGACCCGTGGCGCCGTGCGCGCGCCGACCACCAAGCGCGGCCCGCGTGGCCCCGGCGTCGGCGCGCAGACCGGGACGCGGCGAGCCGGGGGTCGCGCGGCGCTCGCGTCGGCCGATCAGGGGTTTGATGCCGCGCTCCTGCTCGCGGAACTGGGTACTGGATGCCTGGTCCAAATCGTCGACGTCGCGGGGGATCTCCATCTGCTGGTTTGTGGCAACGGGCGGGTACAGCATTTCGCGGCTGGTCGCACTGAGGACGCCGCACGAGAGGTCAACTTCGCCCGGTTCGGCCTGAATCGGCTCGCGCACAATCGCAGCGCCCACGCCAGCGACGCCAGCGGACAGGCAAGCGGTGCGCTAGCAGTCCTAGCGGAGACCGGGCGCAGGCTCGAGGAGATCCTGCTCGGCAACGCCCGCGGCCACCTTCGCGATGGACCCGTCGTGGTGGTCCCGCCGGGCCGGCTGCACGCCGTTCCGTGGGCGTTGCTGCCCTCACTGCGCGACCGATCGGTCAGCGTGGCACCCTCGGCGCGCGCATGGATGCGCGCACGCGCTGCCGTGCCGCCGCAACGCGACGAAGTTGTGCTCGTGCGCGGCCCGGGCGTCGGCGGCTGGGGCACCGAGGTGCCTGTTCTCGCCGTGGAATACGGCGACGCCACCGTGCTCGCCGATGGCACGGCCACCGCAGCGCGGGTGCTTGAGGCGATCGACGGCGCCACCCTCGTGCACATCGCCGCGCATGGAAGGTTCAGAGCAGATAGCCCGATGTTCTCATCGCTGCGGCTCGATGACGGACCGCTGACCGTCCACGATCTCGAACGGCTGCGCCGCGCGCCGTTCCGTATGATCCTGCCTAGCTGCGACTCCGGCCTCCTCGTGCCCGCCGGTGCCGACGAACTGCTCGGCCTCACCAGCACGCTCGTGCCACTCGGCACCGTGGGCATCCTCGCCAGCGTGGTTCCGGTCAACGACAAGGCCGCCGCCGAGCTGATGCTCGCGGTCCACCGCGGGCTGCGGCTCGGCGGCACGCTCAGCGGGTCGTTGCGCGATGCCCGCGCCGGCCTGGGTGACGACCCGGTCCTCACGGCGACAGGCTGGTCCTTCATCGCCCTCGGGGCCGGCTGACCTGCCACCGCGGTGCCCCGCGGAAAAATTTCTTCACCGGGATGTATCTGGATCACGATTAGCGGCTCTGGATAGTCAAACGGGGCAGCCGGCCCGGCGGGGGACAGGGGGGCGGCCGCCCCGCGATCAATCAGGACGGTGACGTCCTCGTGATCGCGGGGCGGCCGTTCGGGTCACAGGGCCTTTCGTGCCGCAAGGCCGCTCGTGCCGCAAGGCCGCTCGGGCCGCAAGGCCGCTGAGCGCCGCTCGCAGTCCGCAGATCACCTCGTGAAGCGGCCCGTTCGCCTGGCATCGGGTGAGTCCGCTATCGTCGCACGTAGTGGTCTGGTGAACGGGAGGACCGCGATGCGACCGCGTGACCGCAACGCATCGCGCCGTCCGCGCCGACGGGTGACGGCCTTGGGATGGGCGCTTGCGGCGGCGCTCGGCGCGGTGAGCCTTCCGGCCGTGACGGGCTGCGCAGCCGAGCATCCGGCGCCCGCCTCGCCAGCCTCCAGTGCCGCGGCGGCCAACCCGAACCTGGACCTTGGCACATCCATGCACGGCGCGCCTGCACCAGACATCCGGCTCGTCAACCAGTTTGGCCAGCCGATGACCCTCAGCCAGTTCCGCGGCAAGGTCGTGATCCTCGCGTTCGTGGACTCACAGTGCACAACCGTCTGCCCGCTGACCACATCCAGCATGGTGGAGGCGAAGAGCCTGCTCGGCGCCGCAGGAACCCACGTCCAACTGCTCGGCGTGAACGCCAACCCGCTGGCCACCAGCGTGGCGCAGGTGCGCGCGTACTCCGTCAGCCACGAAATGATCAACCAGTGGGACTTTCTCACCGGTTCCAAAGCGCAGCTCCAAGCGATCTGGCGCGCATACCACATCGCCGACGAGATCGATAGAGGCCAGATCGACCACACCCCAGCGCTGCTCGTGATCGATGCCCGCGGTCGCGAGCAGAAGATTTACCTGACGCAGATGGCCTATGCGAGCGTCGACCAGGCAGCACAAGTTCTGGCCGAGGAGGTGGCGCGCCTGCTTCCTGGCCGCCCACGCCTGCGCACGCTGCGGTCGGTGGCCTACCTGCCCGGCCTCGGCCCGCAACGGCGGCAGAGCCTGGCTGCTGTCCCTGGCGGCCCGGGCACAGGCCCGATCACTCTGGGACCGGGTAGACCGCGCATGATCGTCTTCTTTGCGACCTGGCTGCGGGAGACCTCGGACCTGCGCGACCACCTTGCCGCGCTGAACGCCTACACCAGCCACTCTGGTCTGCCGCCGCTGATCGCCATCGATGAGGCGACAACTGAGCCGTCCACCGCCGCCGTCAGCCATTTTTTGCGCCATCTGCGCCAGCCACTGCGCTACCCCGTCGCCCTCGACGGCGCCGGCCGGGTGGCGGATGGGTATGGCGTCCAGGATCAGCCCTGGTTTGTCCTGGTGAACGCATCCGGGCGGATCGTATGGCACCACGACGGCTGGCTTCCCGTGAAGGCGCTGATGACCGCCGCCAAAAGGGCCTGACCACGCCGCGCACCAGCAACGCTGTCCCTGAACACGCTGTCCCTTAACAACGCTGTCCCGAACACCCCCCTGGGCTGACCGCTCTGGCCCGACGTCCCTGGCCATCCGATGCCGCGCCTGAAAAGCCGGACGCGCACATTTGTGATCTTGCGACATACGATATATCGAGATCTTTCGCAGCACCTGCGGTGAAATGGGGAGGTCTCCCTAAATGGGGGGAGACCTCCCCATTTAGGGAGATCTCCCCTTGTTTCTCCATTTTATCCTGCGCACCCTGGGATCAAGAGGCGCGGTGGGGGCACCGCGCATGATCACAGGGGGACATGATGGCCACTTCAATCCGACCTCAATGGCGGTCTCGCCTAATTGGTCTTGATCTTTTATCGAGATCAGCAAGGTGGCGCAGCTCCGCAATCCGGAGCGCCAACCGCACGTCCGCCGGGCACAGCGAGCAGGGTCTCGGCAGCAGAAATTCGCACTCCTACCGACGGATTCGGATAACGTCCTTGGTCGCAGCCGCTGTCATGGGACTTGCGTCAGGCGTCGCGGCCGTCGCGTCGGCAGCCCGTGCTGCGGCGCTCCCTTCGACGGCAATCACCATTGACGGATCACGGTCCGGCCCTGTTTTCGATGGGGTCGGCGCGATCAGCGGCGGCGGCGGGAACAGCCGCTACCTCATCGATTACCCCGCTGCGCAGCGAGATGCGATCCTTGACTACCTATTCAAGCCCAATTACGGCGCCGCCCTACAGGTCCTCAAACTCGAGATTGGTGGGGACGCCAATTCCACCGACGGAGCTGAGCAATCGGTCGAGCACAGCAAGGGGCAGATTAACTGCGGGGCCGGCTACGAGTGGTGGATGGCCGAGCAGGCGGTGGCGCGCAACCCGGCGATCAAGCTAGCTGGGCTGCAGTGGGCGGCGCCCGGATGGGCGGCCGACGCTTATGGCGGGATCTGGAACCCCACCACTGACGTCGGCTACCTGGTCGACTGGCTCGGCTGCGCCAAACAGCACGGCCTGACGATCAGCTACATCGGCGGCTGGAACGAGCGGTACAACCCGCAGACCGGCCCCGCGTGGTACAAGGCGCTGAGATCCGCGCTCGACGCGAACGGCTACAGCGGCGTTCGGATCGTCGCGGCTGATCAGGACCCCTTCGGCAGCGCAGGCAGCTTCGTCCCAAGCGGCAGCTTCGGCGCGCAGACCGCCTACAACTCCGGCAGCGCGTGGAGTGTGGCGAATGACATGGCTACTGACCCGGCCTTCGCGAAGGCGGTGGGCGTTGTGGGCGCGCACGACACGTGCGGTTACCCAACGACCGGGTACACGTGCAGTTCGACGGCGACGGCGCGGGGCCTGGGCAAGCCGCTGTGGGAGTCTGAGCTCGGCGCGATGAACTCGGAGATCGGTGCTGCGCCACTTGCGCGGTCGCTGAACAACAGTTACATCCAGGCCGGGGTCACCGGCACCGTCCAGTGGCCGCTGATCGACTCGATGCCGCCAAATCTGCCGCACGAAGACCGCGGCCTGATCTGGGCAGATCGGCCGTGGGACGGTTACTTCAATGTGAACAGGCTCACCTGGGTGACCGCGCAAACCACGCAGTTCACCCAGCCCGGCTGGCGGTACGTGGGCGGCGCGAGCGCGTCGCTGTCGCAGTCGGGGTACGGGTCGTACGTCGCCTACCAGGCACCCGACCACTCGGCCTGGTCGATGAACGTGCAGACGTCGATGGCCGCGGGCGCGCAGAACATAACGGCGCATGTCACAGGGGGACTGTCGGCGAGCACGGTACACGTGTGGAGCACCAGCCTCACCGGGCCCGATCAGTTTGTCCGGCGTGCCGACATCCAGCCCTCGGGCGGGACGTTCAGCCGGGTGCTGTACCCAGGCTATGTGTACACGTTCACGACCACCGCCGGCCAGGCCAAGGGCAATGCCTTGAGCCCGGCGGCCGGGTCGATGCCGCTGTCCTACGCCGGGGGCGGCTGGGACGCGCCTGGCGACGGATCGGGTGAGCCACGCGCGCTTTCCGCGCAGTCGGGCGCCTTCGAGTACGCGCCATGCGGCGACGGCTCAAGCGGCCAGTGCGTCACCCAGGTGGCCGGGCCGGAGCATCCCGTGTGGTGGAGCGCCGCGGACCCGCCGTATGCGATCGCCGGATCGAACTGGTACAACTACACGGCGAGCGTGAAGGTCCTGTTCACTGGCTCTGGCCAGTCCGCGCGGGTGATCGGACGGTTCGACCGCCACACCGCGAAGTCCGTCCAGGCGGGATTCTATGGTTACGAGCTGACCCTTGACAGCGCGGGACGTTGGCAGCTGAGAAAGGACGCCCTGGCTTCAAGCGGGACGGTCGAGCGGTCCGGCACGGTGGCTGCCCCAGGGATCGGGCAGTGGACCAGGATCAGCCTCTACATGTCGGGAAACGCGATGTCAGCATGGATAGGCGGCGTACGGGTCGCCTCCTACTATGACTCGACACCCGTCCCCGCAGGCCCTGCGGGGATCGGCGCCGGAGGATTCTACGGGGTCCAGTTCGCGGGCTTTAACACCCACTGAGGACGATGGGGGATTCCGGGGACAAATCGAGCAAGCAGCGCCAAACGGGCGCAACAGCGATAACGGCCTTGGCGCCGCGTGCCGCTCGGCACGCGGCGCCAAAGGCGCGCCTGGACCTTGTTCGCGTTCATGGGGTTGCGGACGTAACTGTAGAGGCCGCCGACGACCAGATGCCTGGTCGGCGCTATCGGCGCAGGCGTGCCCACTCCTTCGGCCACGAACCGAGCGAAGGCACGCACGAGCACGACGGCGCCCGCAGCGAGCAGGATCACCCCTACGGCACGCAACGGCGCGCCGTAGGCGGGGAGATGGCGGACTCGCCAATGAGTCAGCCACCATGGCATCGCCCCGGCGACAATCCCGGGTGCCAGAGCGAAAAACAGTGAGCTTCCAGCCGCCGCTGTCCCCTTGCGCATGATGCCACCTCGATCGTGCCGACGGCCCACCGCCAGGGCTTGAGGGCCACCGGTGTGCCTGAACCATACGCTACCGTATGGCTTCCATACGGTAGCGTATGTGCATGGCAAGTGACAAAGCAAGCCCGCGCCGTCGGCTATCCCGGACAGACTGGGTGGACGGCGCGCTTGCGGCGATCGCCGAGGGTGGTCTGGCGGAAGTCGCCGTCGAACCGCTGGCGGCGCGGCTCGGTGCGACGAAGGGCAGCTTCTACTGGCACTTCGCCAGCCGCGACGAGCTGTTGGAAGCGGCGCTCGCCGAGTGGGAGGACCGGCACACCACTGCGGTGACGGCGGAGGTCGAGCAGGCGCCAGGCGACGTGCTTGACCAGTTCCGGCTACTCATCAAGCGGGTCATCAATCTGGCCGAAGGGGACAGGATCGGCATCGCCTTGCTGGCCACCGCGGACCATCCCGCCGTCGCGCCGGTCCTTGCTCGTGTCAGCAGGCAGCGGATCGCCTTCATCGCCCGCATGTTCGCCAAGCTTGGGTTCCCGCCCGCGCAGGCACGTCGGCGGGCGCTGCTCGCCTACGGTGCCTACGTGGGGCATGCCCAAGTTGCCCACGCCACCCCCGACGTGCTGCCACGCTCCCAGGCCGACACGGGCGCCTACATCGATCATGTCCTGCAGGCCCTAACGACATTGCCCAAGCGCTGAGCCGCCTGCGGTCAGCGTCACACCATGGGAGGTCGTAGCAGCTAGCGTCACACTATGGGAAGGTCGTAGCAGTGCCGGACGCTTGAGCCGAGGCGGCGGATGTCGGCGCCGTAGATGTGAAGCGAGATCGCCGTTCGGTCGGAACAGTTCCTGACCCGGTGGATGTCGCCCGGTGGCGCGAAACCGCTCACCGAACCGGTCGCGTTCCGCCGGGACGCGATCCTGATCAACTCCCCGTCCGCGCCGCCGCCGCGAACCTCGTAGAGCTCCTCGTGTTCAGTCCCGGCAACGACGCCGACCACGCACCAGGTCACATGGTCGTGTACGGGCGTGACCTGGCCGGGACGCCAGACGAGTGCGACGACAGAGAAACTGCCGTCCGCTTCGGTGTGCAGGATGTGCTGGACGTATGCGTCGGGATCGCCGGCCCGCTCGGCTGCGGTGAGGATGTCGGGGGACGGCAGGCGCCGACGGAGCTCGGCGGCCACGAGGTCGGCGGTCTGACCCCAGTCGGCGTGCTCGCGGGTGGCAGCGCGGATGCCCGCAAGCAGCGGGGCCGGGCACCGCGTGCTGAGCTCTGCTGTCGCTGTACTGGCCATGTTGACCTCCTCCCGATCCTGCCCGCCGCGTGTGCGGCGCACTGCGCTGATTCCAGCGAGCCCGTCGCTGGTTGCGCTTCCTCCCGTGGGCTCGGGGCAGCGCGGTCGACCCGCGTGACGTTCCCGTGCCGTACATGCTCACACTGGTGAAGCTCGTGCGATAGGTCAAATTCCAGTAATGTTAACTATCCATAGATGACTTCGATGAGTGCGGCGGCAGCGACCATCGTCGCGCCCACCGCCCGGCTTACGGTGGAGTCATGGACGATACCCAGATCCTCAAGCACATCGGCGACCTCGTCGGCGAGGAGCACGAGCTCCGCGACAAGGTCGCCCAGGGCGAGCTGTCCAGCGCGCAGGAGCGTGATCGGCTGCGTTCGGTGGAGGACGCTCTGGACCAGTGCTGGGATCTGCTGCGGCAACGCCGGGCGCACCGCGAGTTCGGCGAGGATCCCGATCACGCTCAGCCGCGCCCGGCGTCGGAGGTCGAAGGCTACCTTCAGTGATGCCGGCGAGGCTTCAGCCGGCGTCGGCAGGCGGTGGCAGCCCGCCGTCAAAGAACCGTTGCCGCAGTCCCTGCAGGTGAGACAGATCCACGATGCTGGCCGCAGTGGCGGTGCCACCGGATTGCGTCGCGGTAACCGCGGCCCGGTCACCCACCTTGATCGAGCCAATGCCATCGCGCCTGGCATCCACGATGGTGGAACTGCTTACCACATAGGTCTTAGCGAAGCCGTCCGCGCTTTTCACCGTGATTGACGTGTTGCCGACCGCAGTGACCTGGCCCCGCTGCGTGTCGATGGTCTCATAGCCGCCGCCCGGCTTCGGCAGGACAAGCTGGCCATGCACGGCGCCCAACGGCCCGGGCCCCACCAGCCAGCCGAACCCAGGGGGACCGAGCATGGGGCCGAAGCGGTGGAAGCGGTGGCCCGGCGGCGCGGGTGACGGCGAGCCAGGGGACGCCGGGGACGATGGCGACGCGGCCGAGGGGGACGGTGACGGGCTGGGTGAGCCGGTGACGGCCGCCGCGACGCCGGCCCCGACGCCAATGACGAGCGCCACCACCGCGGTGATCACGAGCGGCCGCCGAAGACGCCACCGCCGTGGGCGGCGCGGCGGCAGTCCCATCATCATCGTGTCCGAGGGCGGCCGTGGCGGCGACCCGCCCTCAGGCCCGGCCGACGGCGACCCGCCCGGTGGGGTGGGAGGCAGGGAGTTCATGATGCGATCCGACTCCTCTCGGGGACATCGGCGCCAAGCGCCTCGGCTGATCCGCCTACGCCGCCTGGCACCACCCGATCGATGGAGTTTAGGAGGCTTACCTGGGGGGTTCCTGAGTTAACTCTCGCGGTCCGCTGCGTAACATTCGCGGCATAGCTCCCGGCCTGGCCATGTGACATCATCGCGGCAGCGGTATCCGCGCACCCAGGGAGCGGCCATGGCTGCGACTTCCGCCGACGCGAGATCGCTGGGATCCCCTGGCCTTCGCCGGAGCGCCGTCGGCCTTCGCGAGGTCCTGTTCCAGAGCATCACCGACATGGCGCCGGGTGCCGCGATCGCCGCGTCCATCCCCGCTGGTGCCGCGCTCGCGGGCGGCGCGCTCCCGCTGTCGGTCTTCTTCGCGCTCATCGCGTGCCTGTTCTGCGCGGCCTGCGTTGGCATGCTCGCTCGCCATATGCCCGCGGCCGGCTCGCTCGCCACCTATGCCGCCCGCGGCCTGCACCCGGCGATTGGCTTCCTCGTGGCCTGGGGCTACGTGCTGGTCGGAGCGCTGATCCCGCCGCTTGTCCTGCTGCAGCTCGGCTTCACCACGGCCACGACCATCCATGCGGAGGCCGGAGGCTACCCGGCAGACTTGTGGTGGCCGTGGTCGATCCTCGGCGCCTTGATCGTGCTGGTCGTCGGCTACTTCGGGATCCGGACCTCCGCCAGGCTTGGCACCGTGCTCGGCGTGTTCGAGATCGGCGTGTTCCTCGTGCTCGGCATTTTTCTTGTGGTCCACGCGGGCAGCCACAACACGGCCGAGGTCTTCGGCACAAAATTCACCCCGGACGGCTTCCGCGGGCTGTCAGGCGTCATCGGCGGTTCCGTCTACACGGTGCTGGCCTTCGGTGGGTTCGAGGGCGCCGCGCCCTTGGCGGAGGAGGCACGCGACCCGCGGCGAACCGTTCAGCGGGCGGTGCTTGGCGCGACGCTGAGCATCGGCATCTTGTACTTGTTCACGACCTATGCGGCCGACGTCGCGTTCGGACCGGCCAAGTTCAGCACCTTCTCAGGCGCTGGCCCTGCCTCGTGGGAGGGGATGGCCCGCGCCCTTTACGGCCTTTTCTGGTTCTTCGTGTTTCTTGCCATCGTCAACTCGACGATCGCCAACGCGAACGCCGGAGTCAACGTATCGAGCCGAACCGCATTCGCGATGGGCCGCATCCGCGCGTTCCCGCATTTCCTCGCTGGAGTCCACCACCGCTACCGCTCCCCGGTGGCGGCGATCGCGCTCGGCACTGTGGTCACGATCGCGGTCGCGCTCAGCCTTGGCCTTGCCTACACACCCGAGGTCGCCTTTGCCATGGTGGGCACCGGCATCGTGATCGTGCTTGCGGCGATCTACATCGTCGTCGATGTGGCGTGCATCGGTTTCTTCGCCCGCCGGCGTCGCGAGGGCCTCGGTTGGAACCCGCTGCTGCACGTGGTCGTCCCGGTGCTCGGCGTCGCGGCCTTCATCCCGGCGTGGCTGACCGCCGCGGGGATCCGAGCGTTCTCGTTCGTCGCACCGCTGACGCCACCTGTGTCCTACATGGGCCCGGGTGTGGCCGCATGGATGCTGGTCGGCCTCGCTTACCTGTTTTATCTCTACGCGCGCGATCCACGCCGGGTGGCGGAGGTCGGCCTCGTGCATCTCGACGCGGATGTCGGGGCCTCGCCGGTCCGGACGAGCAGAGGGGAGACGTCATGAGCGACCCGCAGGTGATCAGCTTTCATCCGCAGCCGGATCAATACGCCTGGACGTTCGGCGGCGCCGCGCCGGTCGCGCGGATCACGCCTCCCGCCGTGCTTGAGGTCTTTACCGAGGACTGTTTCGCCGGCCGGGTGCGCAGCGAGAAGGATCTCGTCTCAGAAGTCTGCGAGTTCCCCTACCTGAACCCGCAAACGGGGCCCTTCTATATCGAGGGCGCCGAACCCGGTGACACGGTCGCGGTGCACTTCATCTCGATCGAGCCGGCCCGTGACTGGGCGGCGTCGGCGACCGTGCCGCTGTTTGGCGCGCTGACGGCGACGCACCTGACGGCGCTGCTGCACGATCCGCTGCCAGAGCTTGTGTGGATCTGGGACCTTGACCGCGCCGCGAGGACGTGCCGGTTCACCGCACGGCGCGGCGACTACACGGTGGATCTGCCGATGGAGCCGATGCACGGCACCGTCGGGGTCGCACCGGCGAACCTGGAGGTCCGTAGCGCGCTGGTGCCGGACGCCTTCGGCGGGAATATGGACACGCCGCAGATGCGGGCCGGGGTCACCTGCTTTCTCGGGGTCAACGTCGAGGGCGCGCTGTTGTCGCTTGGTGACGGGCACGCCAGGCAAGGCGAGGGCGAGACCTGCGGTGTGGCGGTGGAGACGGCCATGAACACGGTGTTCGCGGTCGACTTGATCAAGGGTCGGCCCTGCCCGTGGCCGCGGATCGAGTCGGACACCCACATCATGACGGCAGGCTCGGCGCGGCCGCTCGAGGACGCGTTCCGCATCGCGCAGGCGGACATCATCGGCTGGCTGGCCGCGGACTATGGGTTCGATCCGCTCGACGCCTATCAGCTCGTCACCCAGGCGATCGAGTCGCCGCTCGCCAACGTGTGCGACACCAACTACACGTGCGTGGCGAAGCTGGCCAAGCGATACCTGCCGCCCGGCCCAGATCCGATGGATGGGGCGCACTCGCGGCTCCGCGAGATCGCGGCCGACTACGCCCGCCGCCAAGGGCCATAAATCGATGATCCCGGAGAGCTGCCCGGGATCATCGCTGACAACTCTTCGGGATCATGAAACGGTCGGGACTGGCCGCGCGTGATCAGACGAACGCTACCGTTACGTCGCCCTGCTCCTCGAGCAACCGCTCCCACGTGTCGAAACTCATGCAGAACCGGCCGCCGAGCGCGTACACCGTCCCCCAGCTGTTCCAGAACCACACAAGTCGGTTATCGGCGTCGATCTCGTCGGCGACTATCTCATGGCCGCCCCGCACCGTGGCGTCGGGAGTGATCTCGACCAAGCCGGTGGCCGGGTCCGGCCGGTCGAAGCTTGAGTACCAGTTGACACCCGTGATGACCGGGCGCAACACCAGGGCCTCCAGCGCGTGCTGAACGCCGAACGCATGCCGGTAGGAGGTGAGCATCCCGCGCTCCTTGGCCGCCTTGCAGACCATGAGGCCGCTTCCGCCCGGATCGTTGGGCGGGTAGGGCTGGCCCTCAAGGCTGGTTTCGAGCTCGTACAGCGCGACGGCGTCCTTTTCGTTCAGCGGCGTTCCGCCGGTGAAGTAAGGCGCCGAATTAAGCGCTCCACATAGCGCGTTCGCCGTGCATGAACCGATGTCTCCCTGATCGAGCGGCAATCCGGTGGCAAGATGGGCGACGCTGACGATTTGCCGCGCACGGTGGGCCAGGAAGTCGCGCGAGCGCGGATCGTGCGCGACATGCCGTCCAAGCCGTTTGCCTGCGACAGCGCGCTCAGGTAGATGGACCTTACGGATGTCGTTTGCTGCCATGGATCCCCCTGATCTGGCTGAAGTGTGGATCCCCGGTCTGGGTGCATGAAACGGGAATACGCCCCCGGAAATCCCTTCCCGCATCGAGCATAGACGCCTGCCGCACCCGTGTATAGCGTGCCAGAAAAGTCCGGATACGGCCGGTAAAATGACGCTAATGAACAGTGCCACAAATAATGATCCATAACGGCTCCCGCGTGCTGGCGCCCGTCCAAAACGTGGCACGCCAGCGAGGTGGCGCCGGCAGGCCGTCACAGCCGTGCGGTCGGGGCGGGCGCGGGTGGCGCGCCAGCGAGGTGGCGCCGACGCGCCGTCGACACCTACGGGTTGGCCGCGGTTGCGGCGGCCTGGTGCGCCGGCACGCGACCCGCGTGCGACACGCAGCGGCAGCCGTTCGGGATAGATGGCGGGAACAGGTGACGGCGGGGCGGGCGCATCACCGCGGGAGGTCCCCCGGGCGAAGGCGGAATATCTGCAGGTTCAGGTCGTAGTACTTATCGGTCTCGCCAACCCACTCCATGCCGATCCGGCGAACGGTCGCGGTGGCGCGCGTGTTGGCTGGCCGCACGACCGCGATGACCTGCTCGATGCCCTGCTGGAAAGCCCACCGCGCAAGTGCGAGCCCTGCTTCTGTCGCGTAGCCGTGGCCCCAGGCGTGCGGATGGAGCTGCCAGCCGATCTCGTATTCGTCGTCGGGCGCCAGCGGCATCAGAGTCGCACCACCGACCACCGCGTCGTCCTCGCGCCGTTCGATCGCCCAGCGGCCGGCCGGTGTGAGCAGGTGCGCGTCATCGGCGACCCATCGCTGCAAGACAAGGCGCATCGCGGCAACGTCACCAACTCGGTCCATGGCTGGGGTCAGCCACCGTGCGACCTCGGCGTTGCCGTACGCCCCGAACGCCACGTCCGCGTCCTCGACCCGCCACGGCCGCAGCACGAGGCGCTCGGTGACCAATCGCTCCGCCATGAGATCACGATAGCTGGGGCGCATGGGCGTTTCTGCCCAAGCTGCCCGCGCTGCCCGCGCCAGCGGGCCAGCCCTTGAGCCGGGTGGCCAGCGAGGTAAATTGAAGAGGTGCCCCCGGTCTTTGAATGGCTGGTCGTGGTCATGGTTCCCACGGCCCTGGGCTGGGCCGTGCTTGGCGCCATCCGCGCGTACCGGTGGCTGGCGGCGCGCCGTCCGCCCGGCGTCGTGTCTGTGGAGCCGATCGAGCGGGTCGGCGCGAACCTGTGCAGGCTCCACGCGGCGCTGGAGGCGGTGGAGAACCAGAACGCGATCCCGTTCAAGTCCGCCCGCCTGCGGGCGCTTCGCGCGGCCTACATTGACGTCTTGGCCGCGGCGTGCCGGCAGTTGGAGGTCAACCCCCCGACGGCGAGCGGAGGCGACCAGGTCCCGCTGGCCGAGATTTACCGCGCCGAGGCGGCGCTGCGTGAACGTGGCCTCGACGTCCGGTTGGCGGCGCCGCACTGACCTCGGGCGGCCCCCTCGGGTGCTCTGCACCGGACTTGAACGTGAACAGGTCAATAGCCTGATGCCGGGCGTAACCCTCGACGCGGGTGGCACAAAGAGTCCTGGTGCTACCGCTGGGTGTCATTGCCATTGATGCCCAGATAGGCACGGAACATTGGATGCACCGCGAAACGCTGAACGGCGGCGAGGTTCAGATGCTGAACCTGGTGAAAGCCCCAAAATGCGTTGCCCTCTTCGCGCTGCGGCTTGCGGCTGCCGTTCGCCTGCGCGGTCAAGAATCCGACATGCCACAAGATCTCGATCACGTCGTCCGGATAGTGGTCGTGCAGCCATGACTTCGTTCCCGAGGTGGGGATCTCACCGGTGGCGAGTTCAAGGCTGAGCAGCTCGATGCTGGCGCGGCTGAGAATGGCCCCTCGGCCTCGGAACGCGTCGAAGACGCTCAGCAGTCCGGGGTACTGAAAGCGGTATTCGGCGGCGATGTCTTTGGCCCGTTCGGCCGAGTAGGCGCGCTCGGTCCAGCTGATAGCGGCGTAGGGCAGCGGCAGCTGCGCCGTCCGCTCGCGCGCGGCTTCGACCGTCTCGGCGCAGAACTGGATGATCTCGCGTGGCCGGTGCAGCGTCCGGTCCAGCATGTACCTGAACGAGGTGTTCGCCGGGTAGCCGGGTGGCGTAGCGAATACGGCTCGCCAGCATGCGGCGTCACCGGCGTGCGCGAGGGCCTCCGGGCTGTAGCCGTTCTCAAGCGCGCAGTGCCTGATCCGTTTGGCAATGAGCTTGAGCAGCGAGTCACCGGTCCAGTTGATGACCTCTACGAGATCACGATATTTCTGAGCGTCCTCGTAAAGAGCGGGAATATTATCGTAAAGTTCCTGTCTGAGCGAGATATACGCGCGGAGATTGTCATCGAAGCCGTTGATCGACGCGCACGCTTGAAAAAGGCCGGAGACAAACGCCTTGGCATCGTCCGAGGCGTCCCAGCCGCGGTCGAGTTCGTCAACAAGAATGACGACCCGCTTGTGGGCGAGAATCTCCTTGAGGTACGGCAGGAGGCTGTTGATCTCCTCGAGCCTGTAGAGCTTCTCAAGCTCCTGCGCCTTGAACCCGGCCTTCAGCGGCCCCACCTTGATGGTGTCGAGCCTTTTGAGGTAAGACACCAGCAAGGCCATCCGGCCCATCTGCGGGTCATAGTGATGGTCACGTAAGTACTTGTAGATGACCATCGAGGCGCTCTTCGGCGCGCGGAGACCCTTGGCGGTAAGCTCCTTCATGATCAGGACGTAGATGAGGTATTTCCAAGCCACTGCGAAGCCGCCGTGCTTGGCCCACGATCCAGCGTTTGCCGCGCTGAGCGTGGAGCTGAGCAGCTCATATGAGTAATCTTCTGGGGCCAGTTCGATAACAACGCTTCCCGCGGACCGCTCCTTGCTTGCGAGCACTTTGAAGATCGCGCTTTTCCCGGCCCCCCGGTTTCCTAAGATGATGGTTTTCGCGCCGCAGCGGACCCGCTGGTACGCGGCGGACTCGACGAAATACTTCTCCAGCCCGCGGCCAATGTCACGTTCTGCCGCTGGAGCGCCGAAGTCGAGACTGCGAAGAACTCTCGCTGACAACGCCAAACCGGCCACGCCTTCTCCCCTCCCCCGATGGAACACCAACAGCCTCGCACTCCCTGTGATGGCGCTCAAGTGGGTTGGCGGGGTGATGCCGTCACAGGATGGGCCCGTGCTGCGCGTGCGGTGGCCCCGGGGCCGGCGGGCGGGGCCGGCCGAGCGGGCGGGCGGGGCCGGCCGAGCGGGGAGAGCGGTGCGAGCTGGGCGACTCCTAGAGCCAGTCGTTGCGCTTGAAGATCGTGTAAAGCAGCAGGCCGGTGATTACCATGATCACGCTCGACACGGCGAAACCGCTCTGCCTACCGAAGCCCGGGTACGGCACGTTCATCCCGTAGAAGCCGGTGATCAAAGTCGGCACGGCGATGATTGCCGCCCAGCCTGTGACCTTCTTGGTGATGACGTTCATCCGGTTGCCCTGAATCGTCAGGTTGGTCTCGAGGATGGTCGCGACGAGGTCGCGCAGGCTCTCCGTCCACTCGGTCGCACGCAGCACGTGGTCGTAGACGTCCTGGTAGTAGGGCATGAGTTGCTCGTCAACGACGTGCAGGTCGCGGCGCATCAGGGCGTTGACGACCTCACGCATCGGAATCACGACCCGGCGGAGCAGCACCAGGCTCTTGCGCAGTTGGAAGCTGCGCAGCTGCACCTCGCGGTCGGCGGGCGTCGCGGAGAATAGCTGGTCTTCCAGGTTCTCGATGGCGTCATCCAGGCTCTGAACCGTGTCGAAGTGCCCATCAACGACATAGTCGAGCAGCCCGTGCAACAGGTAGCCGACGCCGAACTTCGCCAGGTCTGGGCTGGCGTCCCAGCGCTCGACGACCGCCCCGACGTCCAGCCCGTCGTCCTTGCGGACCGTTATCAGCGCCCGCGGGGTGACGAAGGCGGCGAGTTCGCTCGTGGCCAGCCCGCCGCTAGCGGGGTCGAGGTGCGCCCCGTAGGCGGTGAGGAACAAATGACTGCGGTAGCGGTCCAGCTTGGGGCGCTCGCGCTCCTGCACCGCGTCCTCGATCGCCAGCGGGTGCAGGCCGAATTCCTCGCTCAGCACGTTGAGGTCGTGGCGATCGGGGTCGCGCAGGTCAAGCCAGATGGTGACCGCCTCATCGGCCAAGTGATCGCTGATCTCGGCCACGGGGAAGCCTTCGAGTATCAGGTTGCCGTGGCGGTACAGCCGCGTGCGCGCCTGGCACTTGGTCGGCGTGACCTCGCTGATGGCGGATCGGGCCACCGTGTCGGGATCGTGCCCGCGGAAGGTCTGCGCCGGAGCCGTGGCTTGGTCCGTCTGCTGTTGGCTCATCGGTTCCCTCGCTTTGCCTGCAAGGTCAGTTGACCAGAGACTTCAGCATCGCGCGTGTCCGGCGCGCATCGTCGCCCTCCGCGAACTCTGCGGCGATGAAGTCGGTGACGCCGGCCTCGGCTAGCTCGGTGATCTGGGCGGCGACGCTGGTCTCATCGCCGACGATCGCCACGTCGGCGGGCCCCGCGGCGCTTTCGCGATCGAGCATCGCCCGGTAGGAGGGCAGTTCCCCGTAGATCTCGAACACCTCGGCGGCCCGGGCGCGGGCGCCCGGGCGGTCGGCGGTGACGCACACGGGAAGGACGCAGATCACACGCGGCGCATCGCGCCCGGCGGCCCGCGCCGCCTCGGTGATGGTGGGCACGACGTGGTCCGCCACGGTGCGCCGTCCGGTCATCCAGAGCACGGTGCCGTCGGCTCGCTCGCCCGCCAGGCGCAGCATCTGAGACCCGAGCGCGGCGAGTACGACAGGCACCCGGCAGTGGTCGGGCATCGACAGGCCGATCTCAGCGCGAAGCGTCTGCCCGGCGAACGAGGCCTGCTGGCCGTCAAGCAACGGCAGCAGAACCGACAGGTACTCGCGCATGTGCCGGATGGGCCGGTCGAAGCTGTACCCGTAAATGTCTTCAATCACGATCTTGTGCGACAGCCCGATGCCGAGTGTCAGCCGGCCATCCGTGGCGGCCGCCACCGTCAGCGCCTGCTGCGCCAGCGCAGCCGGGTGGCGAGGATAGGTCGGCACCACCGCGGTGCCCAGCTCGATCCCGGCGACCTGGCTGCCGGCCACGGCCAGTGAGGTCAGCGGGTCCAGGCCGAACAGGTGGGCCATCCATGCCGAGGCGAAGCCGTCGTCGGCTGCCCGGCGCAACCGCTCACCCAGGCGCCTGAGTGCGCCGGGCCCGCTCGGCTCGGCCAAAGACACGCCGATACGCATGCGCCAGCTCCATTCGCTACGTGGGTTGCCCGAGCGCCACACACGGCAGCGGGCCAGGTTCCCGGCCACACCGACAGGGCGAACGGTAGCATCCACGCCGTGACCGGGAGCTTCTACATCCCGCTCGGCGACGACCGGTGGCGGGCCACCGAACACACCGCGAGCCCGTGGAGTGCGCGTGCCCAGCATGGCGGGCCGCCGAGCGCCTTGATGAGCCGGGCAGTTCAGCGGTGCGCACCGCGAGACGACATGATCGTTTCCCGCTTCACCTGCGACATACTGGGACCGGTCCCGGTCGGCGAGGTTGAGGTTAAGGCCCGGCTTGCTCGGGCCGGACGAAGCGTCGAGCTGCTCGAAGCGACGCTGCGCGCCGACGGGCGGATCGCCGCCGTGGCGCGGGCATGGCGGGTCTTGCGCACCACCGGCCCGCCGGTAGCTGCCCGCTTCGCGCCCGCGCCCGCGCTGCCGGGCCCGTCGCGCGTCACGCCGCACGTCAAGCTGCCCAACGGGATGGCACACGGATATCTGTCCGCCGTGGAGTGGCGTCCTGTCCATGGGGCATTCGGCGAGCCGGGTCCCGCCACGGTATGGGCCCGGCTGCGCCACCCGCTCGTGCCCGACGAGCAGACCGGCCCGCTGGAGCGGCTGCTCGCGCTCGCTGACAGCGCCAGCGGGGTGTCCGGTGAGCTCCCGCTGGACCGATGGCAGTTCATCAATCCCGAGCTGAGCGTTCACCTGCACCGCGAGCCTGTGGGGGAGTGGGTCTGCCTGGACGCCGCCACGGCGATCTCCACGGGCGGGGCGGGGCTCGCTACCGCGGTTCTTTCCGACCGCGAAGGGCCGGTCGGTGTCAGCGCGCAAACCCTGCTCGTCACCCCCCGGCGCCTCTAGCCAGCCGCTAGCCTCAGTCGGCGGCGCAGCCCTGGCTAGGCTGATCAGCGGGGCGAAGCGGCAACCTGGATGGAGGGCCAATGGCTGATCGGCTGGATGGAACGGTAGCGCTGGTGACCGGGGCTTCGAGCGGCATCGGCGCAGCCGCGGCGCTGGAGCTCGCCGGCCATGGCGCCGCGGTGGCGCTCGCCGCGCGCCGCGCCGACCGGCTTGAATCGCTTGCTGGCAAGATCCGCGGGCAAGGCGGCGCCGCGCTCGTGCTGGGCGCCGACATCACCGCGCAGGATCAGGCGCGCGAGGTGGTCGAGCGCACCTTGGCCGAGTTTGGCCGGCTGGACACCCTGGTCAACAACGCGGGGGTGATGCTCCTTGGGGCAGCGGTTGACGCCCCGCTCGCCGAGTGGCAGCAGATGGTCGAGATCAACCTGCTTGGCCTGCTGTATTGCGCCCATGCCGCGCTTTCCCATCTGCTCGACGCCGCGGCGAACGGCCCGCGCCACGTCGCGGACATGGTGAACATCAGCTCGGTCGCCGGTCGGATCACCCGCCGCGGCAGCGCTGTGTACAACGCGACAAAACATGGTGTCGGCGCCTTCAGCGACGCGTTGCGCCAGGAGGTCACCGGCCGGCACCTACGTGTGTCGCTGGTCGAGCCGGGCGCGGTGGAGACCGAGCTCATCAGCCACAACCGGCCCGAGGTCCAGGACCAGATCGGTCAACGGCTCGCGTCCGTCGAGCGCCTGCACGCCGCCGACATTGCCGACGCCATCAGCTTCATCGTCACCCGACCGCGCCACGTCGCGGTCAACGAGATGCTCGTGCGCCCAACCGAGCAGGAGAACTGAGACGGCCAGCGTCAGGCTGGCGCGCCCGGCTCGATGAGCACGTGCGACGGCTGGGCCACAACGCGCGGCGCGCTCTCGCCCGCGGATTCGGGCGCGGGTTCGGCGAGCGCGTCTGCGATGCGGGTCAGCAGCGAGCGGATGGTCGCTGTCGCCGCCCGGTGCAGCACGAGCCGGTCCAGGCTGGAGCCAAGGCCGCCCAGCGGCACGCGGTAGGCGCCGGTCAACGCCAGCCGTGTGGTGTCCGCGTCACCCGGGGCGAGCACCACGTCCGCGTCCAGGATCGGAAACAGCCGGCCCATGGCGCCGGTGGCTTCCCAGCGCAACGCGAGCACAATGGCGTCATCACGGGGCACCGGATCGAGCACCCGCACCCTGACCAGCTTGGAGGCGGCGAGCACGTTGCCAACCGGGCCGACCCTGGTCACGCCGACCAGTCCGTCAGCGTGGGCCCTACCCGAGGCGTCGTCGAGCCAGCCTTGCGTGATGAACCGGGTGAACCGTTCGCGCGTGGCGGGGAAGCTGGCGTCGATCGCGACCTCGTGGCGCAGGAACATGTCACATAGTTGAGTCAGCTAACCACGCTGAGCGCGAGGGGCGAACGTCACATTTGTTGGCCTTAAATGCCGCGAACCGGCGGCCAACCGTCGGGTGATCCGCCAAATGACGCGGCGCACGCGATCAAGCCCGAGACACAATGACGGTGTGAGCAATGTCCGGCGCATCCAGCTTGCGCTGCTGGCCGTGCTCGGCGTCATGATCGCCGGCAGCGTCGGTTACTTTGTGCTCGGCTTCAGCCCGCTCGACGCCGTCTACCAGACGGTCACCACGATCACAACGGTGGGCTTCCGCGAGGTGCGCCCCCTCACCCAGGCGGGCAAGATCTTCACGATCGCGCTGATACTGGCCGGCGTCGGCACGGCGCTTTACGCCTTTAGCGTGGTCATCGAATCGCTGGTGGAAGGTCATCTTCGCCAGATGCTTGGAAGGCGCAGGATGGAACGCGACATCGCCCGAATGAGCGGGCACGCAATCGTCTGCGGATGGGGCCGGGTGGGCCGCTCGGTATGCGGCTACCTCGCAGGTCAGGGAACGCAGGTCGTCGTGGTGGACAACAATCCCGATCGGGTGGCGGCCGTGCCGCATCCCGCGCTCACCGGCGACGTGACCGACGACGACGTGCTGCACAAAGCCGGCGTCATGCGGGCGCGGGCTCTTGTCACCGCGATCAACACCGACGCGGAGAACGTCTACGTGACGCTGTCCGCCCGGGCGCTGCGCCCCGACCTTGTGATCATCGCCCGCGCCCGCACCGAGGCCTCGGAGCCGAAGCTGCTGCGGGCAGGCGCGACCAGGGTCGTGAACCCGCAGCGGATCGGCGGACAGCGGATCGCCGCCGCCGCATTGCAGCCGAACGTCGTGGAGTTTCTCGACGTCGTCATGCACGACGGGAGCCTGGAGTTCCGCCTCGAGGAGGTCGCGGTGCACGCGGGATCGCGGATCGCCGGGCGGACACTGCGCGAGACCAGCGTGGGCGAGGCCACCGGCGCCCTGGTGCTCGCGATGCGGGGACGCGACGGCCGGTTCCTGACCAACCCGCCCACGCAGACGCGGATCGAGGCAGGTCATGTGCTCATCGCGATCGGCACCGAGCGGCAACTGTCCGCACTGGCCGGCGCCGCGACCGTGTGAGGCTGGCAGGCCCGTCTCCGCAGCGGACCGCACGGCGGGCCCGTGGCGCATCAGCGGCAGCCGTTCAGGATAATTTTCCCGAACGGCTCACGCATGGCGCCACTGTCCTGCCATCGGGCTCAAGCCGACGCGGCTGCCGCTTCGATCATCGCGCCGGTGGCGAGCAGCAGCCCCTCGCCGCCGGCCGGCCCGATCAGCTCCACGCTGGCGGGCAGTCGGTGGCCGCTCGGCACCGGCAGAGCCAAAGCGGGCACTCCCGCGAGGTTGGCCGGCAGCGTGCAGTCGATGTAATGACGCTCGGCGACCCGCGCCTCACCGAGCGGAGGCGGATAGATCGGCGCCGTCGGGAGCGCGATCACCTGCACACGTCGCAGCAGCTCCGCAACTGCCGCCCGCCAGCCCTCCTGGAACAGCCTCGCCTGCCTGAGCCGGTCAGCGGGTATCTCGGCGCCGTTAGCCAGCCAGTCCCTGACCTGCGTGCCGATCTTGGCGCGGGTGGCCGGAGCGGCGAGCAGGTGCCCGTCAACCGCGGCGGCCTCAGCAAAGATGATCGTGCTTCCCGCCCGCAGCGCGTCACGCCAGCCTGGCAGCGCGACATCGGTCACCTCCAGACCGCTGCGGTCCAGCGCCGCATCCACCGCCGCGTCGATCCGTGGATCGACCCGAACGTCAGGCGGGCGGAGCCGGCCCACGTGGCCCGCTGGCGCCGCATCGGCGCGAAAACCTGGCTCGAGCAACGTCATGCCGTCGGTGACCCCGGCCACGTCGGCCGCCATCGGTCCGACGGTGTCCAGGCTTGGCGCCAGCGGCCAGACCCCGGCCGCCGGGATGCGGCCATGGGTGGTCTTCAACCCCGTGGTGCCACAAAACGCAGACGGGATCCGGACGGAGCCCCCGGTGTCAGAGCCGTAGGCGATGTCCGCGTCACCGCAGGCGACGGCGACCGCGGACCCGCTCGAGGATCCACCGGGCACAAGCCCTGGATCAAGCGGGTTGCGCGGCGTGCCGTACCACTGGTTGAGACCGGATGCGCCGAAGGCCAGCTCGTGGAGGTTGGTCTTGCCCACGATGGCGGCCCCCCGAGCGCGCGCCCCGGCCAGGCACGCCGCGTCGGCGGCAGCGGGCTCGGCGGTGTCGGCCACCGCCCGGCATCCCGCCGTCGTCGGCACGCCGCTGACGTCGATCAAATCCTTGACCGCCAGACGCAGGCCCCCCGCGGTCACCGGCAGCCGGGTGATGAACGTCGCCACCGCGCTATGAGTCCTCGATCCCCCGCCGCTCTTCCCTCTCGGTGCGCCGCTCTTCCCTTTCGATGCGCCGCCGCTCTTCCCTCTCGACCCGGTCGCCGCGACGGGTCTTCGTGGCCCTGCGCTGGACGTCGACGCCGCCCATCATGGCGAAGCCGATGATCCGCACGCAGGGCGCCCCGGGCGCGCCGGGTCCGCTCGCCCGGTGATCGAAACCGCCCATGAACCCGATGCCCGACACGTCCACGTCGATGTCGGTGGGGACGGTGATCTGGATGCCGCCCATGAAGGCGAAGGCCTGGATGGTGACGGTCGGCGCGCTGAACCGGGCTTGTCGCAGGTCGAGTTCGATGCCGCCCATGATCGCGACGGCGGTGTAGCGCTCCGGCACCACCCAGGGTCCGGCCCGTTGCGCCCCGCTCATGATCGCTAGGGAGATCGCGCTCCCCGGCGTGCCGCCGATCCGCTCGGCGGGGAAGCCGCCCGCGGCCGGCGCGTGGGCGGCGGCGCCGGTCGCCGGAAGGTCGCGGGTGATGGGTTCGAGGTCGGCATAGGTCTTGGCGGCATAGGCGAGTTCAAGGCGCTGGTCGAGTTCGTCAAACGTGAGCCGGCCGTCACCTGCCGCCTCACGCAACGTCTCTGCGGCGCGCTCGCGGTCCGCGTCGGACACCCGCATATGGCTGCGGTCCGCGGGTTCGCGAAGGTTGCTCACGATGTCACCTTAACGGCTTGCGCGCCGGATTCTCAGCGCTCCCGCGGCGTTTAGCGCAGCGCGACGACCGGCTTGGCAGGCCGGATGCGCGCGGAAACGGCACCGAGCCCGGCAACCTCAAGGCGCACCTGATCGCCCGGCGCCAGCCACGGGTATCGGTCGCTGCCGTGGCGGCCGGACAGCTCAAGGATGCAGCCGGTGCCCACGGTGCCGCTGCCTATGACGTCGCCGGGAACCACCCGGGTGCCTCGTGACGCATAGGAAATCATCTGCCCGAATGACCAATGGAGGTCGGCGAGGTTGCCGGCGCTGTACGGGCGCCCGTTCACCGATGCGGTCATGGCCAGGTCGAAGCCGTTGCCCTTGCGGGCATCCGCGAGATCGTCGGGCGTCACGAGCGCCGGGCCGAGGCTGGTCGCGGAATCCTTGCCCTTCGCCGGGCCGAGCCGCTGCTTCATCTCGGCGAACTGCAGGTCGCGCGCGCTCCAGTCGGCGAGGATCAGGTAGCCGGCGATGTGCTCCTCCGCCTGCGCCGGGCTGAGGTCGGCCCCCTCACGGCCGATGATCGCGGCCACCTCGAGTTCGTAGTCGAACTGCGTGCATCCCGGTGAGATGGCCACGTCGTCGTGCGGGCCATGGACGGCGGCCGGGTTGGTGAAGTAGAAGACGGGATACTCGTACCACCCTGGGTCGATCCGCCGCCCGCGCGCCAGGCGGGCGTTGGCGACGTGCTCCTCGAACGCCATGAAGTCGCGGATCGACGGCGGAACCGGTATCGGCGCGCGCAGCCGCACCTGCCGTTCCTGCAGCACTTCTGCCGGGTCCGCGAGCGCGCTCTGCGCCGCCTGCGCCAGCCGGGCACCGTCGTCGCCGAGCAGGTCAACAAGCCGGGCGGTACCGCGCAGGCCGTACACGGCGGCGTCGCGCAGCACCCCGGGGTGCTCCTTGCCGTCCGCCGGAGACACATAGGTCACCCAGTGCATCGCTGCTCCTCGCCACTAGGCTGGCGGCATGGCCGCGCCGCTTGAGATTACCTCGCGTGTGATGATCCAGGCGGAACCTGAGGCGGTCTGGCAGGTCGCCGTCGACTGGTCCCGCCATCATGAGTGGATGTGGGCGACACGCGCGCGCGGCGGCCACGGCGCGGGCTCCGAGGTGGTCGCGAGGACCGCGATCGGCCCAGTGGGCTTCACAGACACGATGGTGATCACGGAGTGGGCGCCACCGCGCAGGTGCGTGGTGCGGCACACGGGCCGTGTCGTTCGCGGCGGGGGAGTGTTCGAGGTCGTGCCGCACGGGCAGCACTGCGAGTTCCGCTGGACAGAGCGGCTTGAGCTGCCGCGCGCCGTGGCCGGCGTGCTCGGCCGCACGGTCATCAGGCCGGCTGCGCAGTGGGGGCTGCGGGCGTCGCTGCGCCGCTTGGCCCGCCTGGTCTCGGCGTCGTGATGCGCGCGGCCGCCGGGTCCTGCACACTCGGGGCATGGCCCAACCGCCCGACCCCCGCCCGCCAGCCGCTTCGGACCTTGCCCGGGCGCGTGAGCTTCTGGCCGCTCACCCGCTGATCGATGGGCACAACGACCTGGCGTGGGAACTGCGCACGCGGGTCAACTACGATCTCGCCGCGCTCGACATCTCCCGCGCGCAGCCGGACCTGCAGACCGACATCGGCAGGCTGCGGGCCGGCGGGGTGGGCGGGCAGTTCTGGTCGGTGTATGTCCCCTCGTCGCTTTCTGGCGGCGCTGCGGTGACGGCCACGCTCGAACAGATCGACTGCATACACGCGCTGGTGAGCCGCTACCCGGAAACCTTCGCGCTCGCCCGCTCTGTGGCGGAAATCGATGCGGCCGCAGCCGCGGGAAAGATCGCCTCGCTGCTCGGCGCCGAGGGCGGTCACTCGATTGATTGCTCACTCGGCGCGTTGCGCATGCTCTACGCGCTCGGTGTGCGGTACATGACGTTGACCCACAACGACAACGTGGCATGGGCCGACTCGGCGACCGACCTACAAGCCGCGGGCGGGCTGTCGCGGTTCGGCGAAGAGGTCGTCCGTGAGATGAACCGGCTCGGAATGCTCGTCGACCTCAGCCATGTCGCGGCGACGACCATGCGGGACGCGATGCGGGTCACCGCAGCGCCGGTCATCTTCTCCCATTCCTCGGCTCGGGCGCTTTGCGACGTTCCGCGCAACGTCCCCGACGACGTGCTCGGGCAGCTTGGCGCCAATGGCGGAGTGTGCATGGTCACGTTCGTCCCTCAGTTCGTCTCACCGCGCCGCGCCGACTGGGCGCGGCACGCGAAGGCGCAGGCCGAGCAGGTCGGCGTCGACCTGCGCGACCATGCGGGGGCACGAGCCTTCCTGCGCAGTTGGGCGGCACGCCACAGGCCTCCTGCCGTGACCGTCGCCGATGTGGCCGACCACCTTGATCATGTCCGCGAGGTCGCGGGTGCCGCACACGTCGGCATCGGCGGCGACTACGACGGCACGCTCACCCAGCCCGAAGGCCTGGCGGACGTGGCGGGCTACCCGCGCCTGCTCGCCGAACTGCGCGGGCGCGGCTGGGCCGAGCCCGAACTGGCCGGCCTGACCCGCGGGAACATCGTGCGGGTGCTCGGCGACGCGCAAGCGGTGAGCCGCGATCTGTCGGCCCGCCGCGGCCCGTCCCTTGCGACCATCGAGGAACTCGACGGCCCGGGCGCGCGCGGCAGCGCTGTCACGTAGCATCCCGTCCGTGAGCAGGAGGCTCGTGGCGGGTGTGGATAGCTCCACCCAGTCGACAAAGGTGCTCGTGGTCGATGCCGACGATGGCGCCGTGCTGGCCAGGGGCTCAGCGCCGCACGTGGTCGCCGGCGCGGGAGGCGCGAGGGAAAGCGACCCGAGAAACTGGTGGGACGCCCTGGCGGCGGCGCTGGCGGCGACCGGGATGGCGGGCGACGTCGGGGCGATCTCGGTGGCCGCCCAACAGCACGGCCTGGTCACCCTGGACTCGCGCGGCGACCCGGTGCGCCCGGCGATGCTGTGGAACGACGTGCGCGCCGCGCGGCAGGCCGATGAGCTGACCAAGGCGCTCGGCGCGCAGATCTGGGCACGGCGCATCGGCACCGTTCCCGTCGCCAGCATCACCGCGGCGAAATGGGCGTGGCTGCGCGTGCACGAAGCGCAGCAAGCCAGCCGGGTCGCCGCCATCCGTCTGCCGCACGACTACCTGACCGAGCGGCTGTCCGGCGAAGCCGTGACCGACCGCGGCGACGCCTCGGGAACAGGATGGTTCTCTACCGCCTCCGGCGCCTACGACGCTCAGGTCCTCGGGTTGCCGGCGCTGGACCTGGATCCCGCGTTGCTGCCGGAGGTGCGCGAGCCGGACGCCACCGCGGGCACGGTGACCGCCCGGGCCGGTTCCGAGCTTGGCATGAAGCCCGGCGCCGTGGTCGGCATCGGCACCGGTGACAACATGGCGGCCGCGCTCGGCCTGGGCCTGCTGCCAGGCGAGCCGGTGATCAGCCTCGGCACGTCGGGGACCGTCTACGCGGTCTCACGGCGTCGGCCGGCCGATCCGTCCGGCGTGGTCGCTGGGTTCGCCGACGCGACCGGCGCGTTCCTGCCCCTTTCCGCCACGCTCAACTGCACCCAGGCGGTCGACCGGCTGGCCGAGCTGCTGTGCAGGGAGCGCGAGGCGGTGCAGCCGGGAGGCAGGGTCGTGGTGCTGCCGTACCTCGATGGCGAGCGGACCCCCAATCTCCCCGACGCCGCCGGACTTGTCACCGGTCTGCGCCATGACACCAGCGCCGGGCAGCTCCTGCAGGCCGCCTACGACGGCGCCGCATACTCACTGCTCACCGCGCTCGACCGGGTGTCGGCGTGCGGTGACGCCATCGACGCGGCGGCGCCGCTCATCTTGATCGGCGGCGGAGCGAGGGGCACTGCCTGGCGGCAGACGATCCGCCGGCTGTCGGGGCGCGCGGTGCTCGTGCCCGACGCCGACGAGCTTGTCGCGTTCGGTGCGGCGGCGCAGGCCGTGGCCGCCCTCACCGGCGCCTCCGCGCAGACGGTGGCCTCGCGGCGCTGGAACACCAGGCGCGGCGCCGGCTACGAGCCGCTAGCAGCCGACACCGCGGCCCTCGACAGAATCAGCGCAGCGCTGCGCCGCGCCCGCGACCTGCTGGCCGGAGGCGACCCCCGCCAGACCGTGCCCGAGCGCGATCCCTGACGGGGGCGCCGGGCTACGGCGCCGGGACGCCGCGGATCACCACCGGGCCGAGCGTCGGGTCGAGTTCGGTGGCCTGATCAACGTCGGCCGGTGTCAGCACATCCATGGCCTTGGGCATCGTGGCTGGATCGGCCGCGCAGATCGGGCTGGTGCCGCCGGGCGCGCATACCCCGAACAGGAACGACTGCGGCGTCGGGGCGAACCCGCGCGCCTGGTCGGGGCTGAAGCCGTCCTGCCCGGTCAGCACCACGGCGAAGGACCAGCCGGACATCGGCGTGCCGAAGGCGGACAACGGCAGCGCGACCGTGATGGTGCGGGCAGCGGCGGAGGCGACCACCGTGGCGCTGCCAACCGAGCCGCCCGCCGCGTCCACCCAGACAGGCGCCGCGAATCCCTGCACTTCTATCCGCTGGCTCCACGCGTCGGTCGGCGCGATCGTGTAGTTGCGAGTCGGGAACGCGGCTGCGGTCGAGGTGTTTGCCGCGCCGGGTGAGCGCGCGAAGATGTCGAGCATCTGCGCGCCGATCAGATTGCCGAACGTCGGCGTCAGCGTGCGCAGCGTGGTGCGCAGGAATACCTGCGAACCTGCTGTGATCACCTGGAATCTGGTGATGTCGAAGGAACCGGCCGTGAAGTCCGGCGAGGTCGGGTACTGGAACGTGCCCGGCCCGTTGTCGTCACCCGTGGGATCGGTCACATCCATCACCGTCGCGCCGCCCGAGATGTCGCCGACCACCGTGACCTGGGCGTAGCCGGTGCCGTCTCCGGCCGCTGCCGTCGCGGTCAGCACGTTGGTGCCAAACCCGATGGGCGCATCCGTGGCGAATGATCCGTCAGGGCCGGCGGTCGTGGTCGCCAGCTGCGCGGGTGGTCCGGTGTCGGTGTCGGCCGCCTCGATAACGACCCGCGCCCCTGGCGTGGTGGTCCCGGTGACGGTAACGGTGTTCCCCTCGATGGTGCTCCCACCGGCCGGCGCGGTCAGCGTCAGCGGCACGGCGGGCGGCGGTGCGTTCCGCACGTAGCGGTCGGCGGTGATCTGCGGCTGTTCGAGCGCACGACCCGCGCCAAGATCGGCGATGAGACGCAGCTCCTGAGCCTGCGCCCAGGACAGCGGCGCGGCAGAGCCAGCGGGCTTGCCGTCGATGAAGCCGATCGAGGCCACCGTCGGGTCGGACCCAAACGGCGACGCAGCGAGGTTGGGGTTCTCCCAGTCCTGCTCGGGCACAAGGCCAACCCCGGAAGAGAAGTGCATCAGGGCGCTCAGCAGCGAAGCGGCGCCGCCGGCCGCACCCACGGCGATATCCGATTCGGCACGCTCACCGGACAGCAGCGGCCACAGGTGCCCGGTGCCTCTGTTCGTGGTCGGCCAGGGTTCGCCCGATGGGCTGCAGGATGTCTGGCTCGGCTGGTAGCAGTCGCCGTACCCGTCCGCGCTGCCATTTGCCGCGTCGTTCCCGTAGCGGTAGTAACCGACGCCGCTCGGCGTGCTCACGCTGATCATCTTGTCCCACACCGCGAGCGAAGCCTGCACGTCGGCGTCGCCGGCCGGCAGCTCACCGAGCCGGACCAGTTCCTGGAAGCCGCCGTCGAGAACCTGCCGCTGATCCAGTGTGGGCCCGCCGTTGCCCAGGTTGTAGCTGATGGCGGCGTCCGGGTCGCCTGTTTTGGACAGCCGGATGAAATAACGCGGCGCGTCCGGTCCTGTGGTTGTGACCGTCCACGCCTTGACGTGGCGCTGGAAGTGGTCCGCCGTGGCCTGGTAGAGCTGCGCCCGCGCGCTGTCACCTTGGACGCCGGCGATCGCCGCCGCGGCGGTCAGGCCGGCGATCTCCGCCGCGATCGTTGAAGGCGAGTAACCGGACTGCTCCTCCCAGCGCTCCACGCCGAATGAGGGGCCATGGGCCATGAGAAAGTCGGCGGCCGGGATGATGTGGTCGCGCCAAAGCGTCGTGTCGCCGCCGAGCCCTGCCTGGTAGGCCATCAGGATCGGGTAGGCGGTCTCGTCGAGCTGGTCGCCACCGGTGTCCGGGGCGGCCCTGCCGTTCAGCAGCGAGTTGCGTGGTATTTCGCCGTTGGCAAGCTGCTGGCGCTCCAGCAGGAACCGTGTGGCGGCCCGTGCCGTGACGAGGTCGCCGTCGGTGAGCAGGCCGGTGAACACCTCGTACAGGTCGCGCGAGAACACCTCGCGGTACGAGCCGAAGTAGACCGCCTTGCCGCCGAGCACCGCGCCTGCGCTCACGGCCTGGCCCCACGGGCTCGCCAGCGACGCCACGATCGCGCCGGGGAAGGTCTTGTCCTCGCTGGCCTTGAGCACGTTCGCGGACAGGTAGTACGCGTGTGCGGCGCTGCCGCCAGCGAAGCTGGGCAGTGTGGCGGGCGGTGGGTTGAGTCCGGCGTCGTAGGCTGACCAACCGTTCTTGTATGCGCCCAGAAGGTTCCCGAACGGCTGCCGCAAGGAATCTCCCGCCGCGCTCAGCGCCGCCGCTTGCGAGCGCCCGAACCCGAGCGCGAGCGTCACGGTGCTCGCCCCGCCGTTAGCGGCCGGCGTGACGTCCTCGGTGGCGACCACGTGGCCGTCCGGCGCGGAAGCGTATTGGGCTGTGAGCGCGTGCGAGCTGTCAAGCTGGGTGAGGCCGTCACTGGCGGTGCCCGCGTAGCCGACGCTCGCGGCGTTTGCTTGCGAGGTCGAGCGCAGCGCCATAAAGGTGGGGGCCGCGTAGTCGCGGTTGGCCGCCTGGCTGGTGACCGATGTGTCGTAGATGACCGGGACGGAGGCGCCAGTCACCACACCGGTGTCCGCGCCGCCGTTGTCGGCGCCCCCGCCGCCGTTTCCGTTGGCGTGCGCGTCCAGGCGTGCGTAGACGCGCAGCGCGCCGAGGTCGGCGTTCGAGCCCGGGGCATGCTCGAGCCGGGTTCGCATCAGCACGGTGTCGCGCCGGGTGTCGGTCACATACGTGGTGACGAGCCGGTACCCGTGTGCGGCGCTGGTTGCGGTGACCGTGCAGGCCATACCGGACGGGTCGGCGCTCATCGTGTAGCTGAGATCGCGGTTCTGCAGGTCGGTGAATGTGGCGCCATCGGTGACGACGTAGGCGAGCGTGCCGACGTTGGTGTTGTCGATCGTCGGCTCGTAGACGTCGGAAAGCACGCCGTCGGCGACCGTGTACCAAACCTTCGAGCTTGTGCCCGCCGCGGTGCCGACGCAGTCCTTGCGCGCGAGGTCGAAGAACGAGGTCGCCCCGGGCGCGCCCGGGGCGAGCCCGCTCGCCGGACCGGCGCCTATCGGCCGGCCCGTGGTCCCGCCGGAAGCCCCGTGGATCAGGCCGGCGCCACCGCCGGCCCCGCTGTGGACCGCGGCCGGCCGTGCGTCTTGCAGGTGCGCGCGCTGCGCGGGATAGTGCGTGCGCGCCCGCGTTTGCACAGTGGCCTCCGGCCACTGTTGCAATCCGAGAATCAGGACAGGAACCGTCAGTATGAGCGCGAGCGCCGCACCTGATAACGGGCTGACCTTCCCGCGCAACCGTGCCCTTGCTCGTCTTGCCTTGCCTGCTCCCATGTCCAGCCGTGGCCTCATATGTCCACGCCCTCCCCTGGTACATGTGGTCACGTGCCCCCGCAACCACAGCGCAACGCACCGCATCCTCTCCCGAGGGCAGCTTGCACGGAAGGTGACGAAGGTCCCGAAACGGTTTTAAATCGCCACGGTTACAGCCGGTCATTGAAATGCTGTGCGGCCGCCGCGCGATGCGCGGCGGCCGCACAGTTGTGAGTGCCGAATTGTCGCTAGGCGTTGCAGGGATTAGTTCCGAGGTTGTTCTGGAAGTCGTTGAACCTCGTCAGGGTCGCGCCGTGGCCGCCGAAGGCCAGGTAGACCAGCGGCAGCAGCGAGCCGTACTGGTTCACCTTGCCGAAGTCGTTGGCCGTGACACCGGGCACGTCGTTCCCGATGAACCACCGGCAACCGCCCGGTTGGCTGCTGCTTGTGATGGAGAAGAACGGGTAGAAGGTGGCGGGCTGCCCATCGTCGGTGGGCGGCACCAGCGTGCAACCAGCTCCGGTCGTCCTGTTGCAGACGCCGCCGAAGTCGGGCGCCTCGATGCGGGGCTGATCGCCCTCAAAGGCCGCCTGGCCGTAGTTGAGGTTGAAGTTCTGTCCGGTCAGCGGGCTTGAGAACTGCTCGGCCGTCGGGTGCAGGTCGGTGTTGCCGTCCGGCCAAACTGGCAGGTAAGACGTGCCGTCGAAGCCGCTGTTGGTGCCGTTGCAGCCAGTGACCTTGACAAGCAGGGACTGGTTGGCGTTGAAGCAGTTGAAGTCGTCACCGTCGGCACGCTCCTGGTCGCCCTTCACCCCTTCCAGGCCAGAGCAGGTGCCGAATCGCACGCTCACCCCGCTGCAGTAGTCGAAGTGGCCGATCTCTTCATCGAAGGCGATGTTGTAGGAGTGGGCCGCCCACGGCACCCGGGTGGCCGGGGACGAGGTCGAGTACATCGGGTGGAAGTCATACGGCGTCATGGTGCAGCTTGTGCCGGTCGGGGCCGCGTTGATCTGCCCGAAGCCATTGGCCGCCGACGCGGTCATGGACCCGGACTGCCCGGTGCTCAGGTCGTTGAGCACCGTCGTCAGCCCGTGCGCGGTGTCATGCAAGGTGACGCTGATGTTGTCGCCCGCATGCATGAACAGCACGTCGGGTCCGGTCGGGTTGCCCGAGGTGGCGGGGTTGAACTGCAGCGGGTTCGGCGGGCCGATCGGCGCGCCGCTCTTGGTCAGGAAGGCGAAGTTCACGTACTCGGTTCCGCCGAGGATCTGCTGCTGGCACGTCGGGTTTATGGCCGTGCCGTTCACCGGGTCCTGCGACAGGCTGTCGATCGTCAGCGCCGCGCACCAGTCCCGAGCGTCACAACTCTGGCTGGCGAACTGCTTGACCCACCCTGGCGGGTAGAACTGCAGCTCCATGAACGCCGTCCCCGCGTGGCTGGCGAGGTTGGTGTTCGAGGTGATGTTGGAGTCGCTGTCCGGCGTACACGTGCTCACCTGCTGTGGGTAGGACTGCGTGTCGCACAAAGCCATGCCGAACCAGAACGCCGGGGTGAGCTGGAAGCTCCACGACCGGCCAGGCACCACGTCCGGCGCGGGATCGCGCGGCAGCGTGAGCTGGTACCGCATCCGGTTGCCCGCTCCGGGTTTGTCCGAGTAGAACAGCAGCGACGGTTCGTCGTGGCCCACGTAATAGTGGAAGGTGTTCTGATAGTCCTCCACCTCGGCGCACATGATCCGGCCGTCGGAGCATGCTTCAGACGGCTCGATCCTCGGCGAGGTCTTGGCCGCCGCCTTCACCGCTGTCTTCGTGCCTGTGTGAGCTGGCCCCGCGCTGGCTGAGGAAATCCCGAGCGCCGCGGCCGCTGCGGTGGCTACGGCGACAACTAACAGCCGCCAGATCATCCCGTGTTTCATGGGGCCCCTCCATCTCTGGGGTTGTTTGCGTCCATGCAACGGACCTGCGGCGAAGCAAGGGGAGTGTAAGACCGCAGGCAGGAGTCCGTCATGTCGTCTCTTTTGTTCGTGTCGCAATTTCTTTGCTGACAATCGGCGCTTCGAGGCTTAGACGCGTGCCGCGGAGGTAGAACTCACCTCAAGAGATCTGCCACGGAGCTTGCCGCATCGCGCGCGGGCGCGGCGCGATGTCAGGGGAACGCGGCACGGCCACCAGGTCTCTCGGTGACCCCAGGGAGTGTCATCTTGCCAACGAATCGCCGCACCCCCCGGCTGCGCCATGGCGGCGTCACAGCCGTCGCGATGGCCGGGGCGACCACGATACTCGCGGCGCTGCCGTCAGCGCCGGCCGCAAACGTGATGCGCCGCGATGCGGCCATGGAGTCGACGGCCCGCCCGGTCCCAGCGGTGAGTGGGTTGGTGAACACCCGGGTGCAGCTCCCGAGCCCGTTGCCGACGTCGCAATGCCTGTCCTCATTTGGCATCCACTGCTACACGCCCGCGCAATACCGGCAGGCGTACCGGCTCGGCGGGCTCTACGTCGGCGGCATCACCGGGCAGGGCCGCACGATTGTGATCGTTGACTCGTTTGGGTCGCCCACGATCCGCAACGACCTCCACATGTTCGACGAGCATTTCGCCATCCCCGACGCGAGCCTGGAGATCCGGCGTTTCGGCCAGATCCCGCCGTTCAATCCCAGCGACCCCACCATGGTCGGCTGGGCGGCGGAGACCACGCTGGACGTCGAGTACGCACATGCGATCGCGCCGGGGGCGCGGATCGTGCTTGCCGAGACGCCGGTCGCCGAGACCGAGGGCGCAACCGGATTCCCCGAGATGATGAACGCCGAGCAGACCTTGATCAACGAGGGCGTCGGCGATGTCATCTCGCAAAGCTTCGGTGCCACAGAGAACACGTTCCCGGGGTTCGCGAAGGGGGATTACTCCAGTCTGCTCAACCTGAGGTACGCGTTCAAGAACGCCTGGGCGCACCGGGTCACGGTACTTGCCGCGTCCGGCGACTTCGGGGCCACCGACGCCGAGCAGGACGGGCAGACGCTCTACCCGTTCCCCGTCAACTCGTGGCCGTCCAGCGACCCGCTGGTCACCTCGGTGGGCGGCGCCCAGCTGAGCCTGGACAACGCGGGCAACCGCGTCCGTCCAGACGTGGCGTGGAACGATGGCTTCGGCGCGAGCGGCGGCGGTCGGTCGGCTGTGTTCCTTAGGCCGCCGTTCCAAAGTGCCGTCCGCGCTCTCGTCGGCGACCACCGTGGCACGCCGGACATCAGCATGAGCGCGGCGGTCGACGGCGGCTGCTGGATCTATGAGTCTTTCGGTTCCTCCGCGGGCTGGGACATCTTGGGTGGCACAAGCGAGGCAACGCCGATCTTCGCAGGCGTTGTCGCGCTCGCTGACCAGCTAGCAGGGCGCCGGCTCGGCGACCTCAACCCAGCCCTCTACGTGCTCGGCCAGCTCAGCAGGTCGCCCCGCATACCGCTCGACACCGGGATCACCGACATCACCATGGGGGACAACGCCTTCGCCGGCGTCGGCGGCTTCGCCGCCGACGCCGGCTATGACCTGGCCAGTGGCTGGGGGACGGTCGACGCCGCCAGCTTCGTCCGGGCGGTCGCGCGGTTGTGACCCTCGCCATGACAGGGGTGCCGCCGCGGGCGGATCGCCCGCGGCGGCACCCCTGTCATGGCGCCGCTATGCGCGGCACGGCGTTGGGCTGAACACCTTGCGGAAATCGCTGAAAAGCACCCTGCTCGAGCCGCCACCGCCGAAGCGCAGGTAGGTGCTGCCCAGCAGCGACCCGTACTGCGCGTTGCGGCCGAAGTTGGTGTTGCTGCCCGGCAGCGCGGCGCCGAAACCAAGGCTGCAGCCATGGTTTCGGCCGGCGTGGAATGCGCTGAAGTAGGGATAGAACACCGCCGGATGCCCGGTGTCGTCTGTCGGGATCAGCGTGCAGCCGGCTCCGGTGACGATGTCACAGGAATCCTCGATGACCGGCAGGTCGGCCTCGAACCCCATCCGCTGGTAGTTGGCTTGGAACAACAACCCTGTGCGCGGCGGACTGAACGTGATCGGCTGCGGGTGCAGCGTGGTGTTGCCATCCGGCCAGACGCGCTGGTAGGACACGCCGTCGAAGCGGGAGTTCGTATCTGTGCAGCCGTTGACCGCGATGCGCAACGCCTCGCTGCCGGGGAAGCAGAAGTTGTCATCCCCGTCGGCCGGCCGCGCGGTCGCGCCGCTTCCCTCGTGGTCGCCAGCCGGGCAGGCGATGGGGTTGCCCTGGCTGTCGAGCCCGAACGGGGTCGCGGGAATCGGCGTCGGGCCACGGCAGAACTGGAAGTGCCCGATCTCGTCGGCGAGCGAGACATTCTCGGCGTGCGCCGCCCAGATCACCCGCGTCTTCTCCGAGGACGTGCTGTACATCGGGTGGAAGTTGTACGGGATCGCCGTGCAGCTTGTGCCGGTTGGGTCGAACTTGACCTGGGCGAACCCGTTGGCAGCGCTGGCCGTCATGAAGCCGGTGCGGCCCGCCGTGCGGTCGTTGATGAACACCCGCAGGCCGGCGCTGGTGTCCCGCACAGTCACCCGCAGATGGTCACCGGAGTTCATGAACAGGTCCTTCGTGGGGTTCGGTGTGAACGTGGCGAGGGTCGAATGAACCGGGTTCGGCGGTGCCTGGGTGCGGCCGTTCTTGGTCACGAACGCGAAGTTCACGTACTCGATCCCCGCCCTGGCCGCGCAGGTCTGGTTCTGCAGTGTGCCTGCGACCGGGTCCTCCGACAGGCTGTCGATGTTGAGCGCGGCGCACCACTTGGTCGGATCGCACGCGCTCGCGCCGATCGCCACCGCCCAGGTTGGCCACGGAACCCAGCCCGGCGGGTAGAACTGCAACTCCATGAACGCGGTGCCCGGATGCTTGGGCGAGACCGCCGGGTCGACGATGTTGGTGTCGCTGTCGGGTGTGCAGGTCGAGAGCTGTTCCGGGTAGGACTGCGTGTCGCAGATCGCTAGGCCGAGCCAGAATGTGCCGTTCAGCTCGAACTGGTAGGACTTGCCGCTGGCGTTCGGGTGCTGTGCTGATGGGTCGCGCGGCAAGGTGATGTTGTATCGCATGCGGTTGCCTGCGCCCGCCTTGTTGGAGTAGAACAGCGCCGACGGCTCGTCGTGGCCGACGTAGTGGCCGAAAACCTCATCGGATTCGTTGACGTCTGTACACAGACTGCTGATCGCGCAGTTGATAGCCATATGTCGGCTCGCCGCCTCGCGCCAGCGCCCAAGCAGCCGCTCCGCTCTGGCAGCGGATCATAACAGGCACCGCGAGCCTGGGCATGTCAGCAAATGTGACCAGCAGACCACAGGTAGCGCTCATGGATCCGGCCGAAGCCAGAAAGGCCCACGAGGTCGGTGGCTCCGCCGGAAAGCACCGTCGCGAGGGCGTCGAGGTGGAAGTGCCAGCCGGCGAGCACCTTCGTGCGGAATTCGTCCGGTAGCTTCAGCGTGCTCGAGAACCGGACTCGCGTGCCCGCGGCTTGCGGGGACAGCGTGAAGCACAGCACGCCGTGGATGTCTGCGCTGATCTCGAGCAGCCGCAACGGCTCGATCGCTGTGATCGTGCCGTGCATGACCGCGGCGCTGCCCTCGTCGTCGGTGTTCAGCCAGCGCATGACGAACTGTCCGCCCCGCACGAGGTCGACCTTGGCCTCGCCCCACCAGCGCGCGAGTTGGCGGGGTTCGGTCAGCGCTCGCCACACGTCTTCGACGGGGTGAGCGAGAAAGCGCTCGAATCGCACCACGCATCGGTCCTCCTCGATCTCGAGGACCCCGTCGGCCGCGGCGCGCTGGGGCTCACCGTGCATGTGTGGTCACTCCTTCTGGCCATGGCGAATGGCTGTGGCGCTGGCGGCGGTCTCGTTCAGGTGGCGCTCGAGCGCATCGAGGCGGCTCGCCCACAGCCGCCGGTACGGCTCGAGCCACGAGTGGATCTCGGCAAGCGGCTCGGGGACAAGCTCGTACCAGCGCCGCTGCGCGTCACTGCGGACCCGGACCAGACCTGCGTCGCGCAGAACGCGCAGATGCTTGGAGGTACCGGGCTGGCCCGTGTTGAGCTGGCAGACAAGCTCGCCGACCGACCGTGGGCGCTGGAGGAGAAGATCCAGAATGCGGCGGCGCGTTGGCTCGGCGACCACGTCGAAGACCGTCGACATGGCATTATCATACCTCACCGATTATATAACTAGCAAGGTATATTCGCCGCGGCCCGGCTTGCCTGTCTGGCGTAGCCCGGCGAGGTAAGGTCGTCGCAACATGGCGCAGGACAGAGACCAACCGCGACGGCCGGGCCGCAAGGCGATGACGGTGACGTCGGTGTTCGGGGCCGTCGCAGCCACCTACGCCGGCGCGAGGCCCGCCTACCCGGCCGAACTCTTCCGCGCACTCGCGGAGCTGGCAGGAAGGCCGCTGACCGGCGCGCTTGTCGTGGATGTCGGAGCTGGCACGGGGATCGCCGCACGGCAGATGCGCGATCACGGGGCGCGCGTCGTCGCGATCGAGCCCTCGACGGGCATGCTGAGCGAGCTCGCCACGACCTCGCCGGGGGTGCGGGCCGCGCGCGGGGACGGGAACGCGCTGCCGGTGCGCGACGACTGCGCGGACTTCGTCACCTACGCGCAGGCGTGGCACTGGGTCGACCCGGCTCTGGCCCTCCCGGAGGCGCGCCGCGTGCTGCGGCCCGGCGGCACACTCGCGGCCTGGTGGAATCTCACGGTGCGCGATGAACGGTGGTCGCTCGAACAGGAGCGGCGGCTCATCGCGGCATGTCCCAGCTATCACCAGGGCAGGGACTCCTACCCCAGCCACCGGACCGAGGAGTTGGCGATCCTGCCCACCGGGCTGGCGGTCAGGGCCGCCGAGTTCGGCTGGGCGCGCAGGGTGCCACTCGACGTGCACCTGGCTAACCTCAACTCAAAGTCCTATGTGGCCACCCTTGGCCGCGCCGCCGCCGCGGCGTTCCTCGCTGCCGAGCGCGCGGCGCTGCGCGCGCGCTTTCCCGATGAGTTGGTCACCGAACGCTACCGAACGCTGCTCAGAGTCGCCCGACTCCCTTCACGGGCGGGCCGGCCAGGCGCCTAGTGACCGTAAACCGGGACCAGCGCCGCGCGGGCGAGCGTATGGAACCGAAGGTTGAAACCGCCCACGGCGGGCGTCGCGTCCGAGTCGGGGCCGAGCGTGTCCACGTCCAGCGCGTGTACCGCGAAGAAGTACCGGTGCGGCGGGTCGCCCGCGGGGGGCGCGGCGCCGCCGAAGTCCTTGGAGCCGTAGTCGTTGCGCAGGCAGAACGAACCGGCGGGCAGACCCGATTGGTCGCCGCTTGCGGCGCCGGCCCGCAGTTCGGTCACTGTCGCGGGGATGTCGACAACGAACAGGTGCCAAAAACCCGACCCCGTGGGCGCGTCGGGATCGAAACACGTGACCGCGAAGCTCTTGGTCTCGGCGGGAAAGCCCGACCACCGAAGGTGCGGCGAGATGTTCTGCCCCGACATGCCAAACCCGTTGTATACCTGAGCTTCGCTCATCTGCGCGCCATCGGCGACGTCATTGCTCTCGACGGTGAACGAGGCGACGGGCGGCAAATAGTCGTAAGGGCCCGGAGGCTGTTGTGTCATGGCTACCTCCTCGAATCGACGCGAGCGAGCGCGGCAAAGATAGCACCTGGTTTCGTCGCAGTCTTCGTGATGGTGCGAGGCCGTTCCCAATACGGTTGTTGGGCCAGGGTCCGCCACCCTCCGTCACGGGAAGAGATCGGAGAAGCAGTCGTGCTGCGCGGGTCAGTCGCGTGGGTCTGCCGTGGAACGCTCGTCGCCATTCTGCTCGCCGCGGGTGCGTCAGGCGTCCAGGCCTCGGTTGCGCCGTCACGGCCCTGCGGCGCCGCGTCGTGCTCGCATGCGGGCACGATCAGGTGGCAGGAACTTCTTCCCGGCGCCTACGCCGTACACAACGACTCGCGCGGAACCGTGCCGGTCTCTGGTGAGCCCTATGCGGCAATCGGCGCCAACGTCGCTGTGTTCGGCCTCGGCTTGGCGGTGACGGCCTATAACGCCAAGACCGGCACGCCGCGCTGGACGGTCCAGCTGAAAGCCCCGCGCCGTGGCGGCCAGATCGTGTCCGCTCGCGTTTGGCCAGGCGTGGTCACCGTTGGCGTCGCCGCCGCGGACGCCCCCTACTCTGCCCGCTCGGCCCAGACCGAGGTGGTGCTCGACGCCTCGGATGGCCGGTTGATCCGCTCCTACCCGAGGATCGCCTTCGGCGGCGCGGTGGCCGCCGACGCCCGTCGTACGGTTGTCGTCGGCCCTGGCGCGGTCACCAGCTACGACAACCGCTCGGGTCGGGTCATCTGGAGACGGCCCACCGGCGGCGCTCCGCAGCGCTGGGAGCTGGACGGCCACTTTGTCTATGTGGCCGTGGCCGCGGGCGGCTACCTGTCCGCGGCGCCCGTGACGGCGCTGCGCAAGATCGACCTTCGCTCCGGAGCGCAACGAGTCATACCGCCACGGTCCCGGGCGTTCGCTGGCACGCTCAGCGCGGCGCTCGCTGGTGTGGTCCTGTTCACCAAGTCGGCCGGGGTGACCGCCTACAGCGGCCGCACTGGCCATCGGCTGTGGCATCGGGCCCAAGCGGTTCCGCAGGCAGTTGACCTCGTGCGGAAGCGGTTCTACCTCAGCACCCAGACCATGGTGGCCGAGGTGGATCCGAGCGGCCGGGTGGTATCGCGGCTACCCGGATCTTCGGGCCTTTACGGCGAGCGCGGCGGTGTCGCGTTCGGGCTCGATCAGGGCGCGAATGGCCAGGCGTGGGCCGTTGACGCGGCATCCAAGCGCGTCGTCTGGAGCACAGGCTCGCTGCCGTGGCCGCACGTCTTCGTCGATCTCAGCGGACTCGGCGGCAGCGCCGATCCGCGCAGCGACGCGATCATACTGATGACGTGCGGGCAGGCGGCCTTGAGCGTGAGCCCGCCGCAGTGCGCCAAACCCGAGCTTGTGGTCATCAACCGCTGAGCGAGCTTGGCCGTCTCCTGCGGCGACCCAGCGCTGCCGCAGGCCGCAAATCTGTTGCGGGCCACCGCCGGCGTCGCCTTGTATGGCTGTGTGGGCTCCGCACACACCCACGGCGGCGGAGGCCAGCCGCCCGAGCGCGTCGCGGCCGGCCCGGTGCTGCTGCGGCGCCTGCGCGCGGATGACGCCGAGGCCGTGGCGCGCGCGGTGGAGGCAAGCCTGGAGCACCTGGGGCCGTGGATGCCGTGGGCGACGCTGGAGGCTTCGGACACGGCAAGCCAGCGCGCCTGGATCATCGAGGCGGACGGACTGTGGGAGGCCGCCACCGACTTCATCTACGCGGTGCTTCGCGCGCGCGGCGGCGCGAAAGCCGCCGCCGCGGTGGCCGATGGTGAGCTGATCGGCACCTTCGGGCTGCACCGCCGGATCGGGCCTTTCGCCATCGAGATGGGTTACTGGATTCACGCCGCATATGCCGGACGCGGCTTCGGCACCGCTGCAGCCCGGGCGCTCACCCCTGTGGCGCTTGCGCTTCCCGATGTTCACCGGGTGGAGATCCACTGTGACGTCGCCAACGCCGCAAGCGCCGCGATCCCACGCGGACTCGGCTATCGCCTCGATCGCATCGAACAGCGCGGGCCGCAAGCCCCTGCTGAGACGGGCCGGCATATGGTCTGGGTGCTCGAGCGCGGCGCACCAGCGCCCGGCACGGTTATCCGGGCGCTCCGATGGTGACCGCCTTGCCGTTCACAGCGCCACCGAGCGCGGGGTCGGCAGGTTCCGAGCGGTTCCTCGCCGCCTCGGTGTTCAGCAGCTCGCGCGTCCGCAGCGCGATTTCGAGGCCAAACCGTGTGTCGGGATCGTGCAGGACCGCACCGAAGAGTTCGTCGAGCTGCCGGAGCCTGTACCGGACGGTCTGCGGATGGACGTGCAGGCGCCGCGCCACCTCCTTGGCGTTGCCGGCGTTTTGCAGCCAGGCCAAGAGCGTTTCCGCCAGCCGGTCTTGCTGCGCGGGCCGCAGGCGCCGCAGCGGCGCGAGCCGGACGGCGCCGAGCGTGCGGACAAGCTCCTCATCCGACAAGATCAGCAGCGTGGGCAGATGCTCGTCGCAGCGGATGATCTGGTTGGACCAGGTGATTATTCCGCGCTGGGCAAGCGCAAGCGCGTGGCGCGCCAGGCGTAGCGAGCAGCTGGCCCTGGCCAGCGGCACGGCGGGGCCGACCGCGGCGACCCGGCCGCGCAGCGAGCGTTCGATCAGCGCAGGCCGGCCGGGGCCGTCCGGGTCGGGCACGAGCAGGCACGGATCCCGCCTGGTGACATCGATGATCACCTCAGTGGGCAACGAGGGCTGCCGGGCGAAACGATCACCCCCCCGGTCTTCAAGCGCGACCGCGGCCACCCGGCGGGGGAGCCGCCATCCGGCGGCGCGGGCGAGATCAGCGATGGCTTCCTGCGAAGCGGGAGGGTCGGCGACAACCAGGTCCAGCAGCCGGTGCCTCCGGCGCTCCATCTCACCCGCGACCTCGGCTTTGGCCTTGGCGTAACCCTCGGCGCACGCGGCCGCGAGCTCGTCAAGATAAAGGAAGATCGCTTCGCCGAGCCGGGCGAACGCGTCGATGTCGTGCCCGAGCCGGCCGTCGTTCCCGCATATCTCGTAGAGCTGGTGCCAGGCAACGCGGGCGCCCAGCCGCAGCGCGGTCTGCAGCGGCTCAAGGCTGCGCCCTTCCGCTGCCTCGATTCTGCCGATCTCACGGAACACGGCGGCTGTCTGCTCGCGCGGCGTCGCCGGGTTGGCGATCCGCTGCACAAACTGCTCCACACAGTGCCACACGGTGCGGCGGACCGTCTTGGCGTAGGAGTCGTTGAGCGGTCGCGCATACTCTGGCACGCCACGCTGGATCGCCTGGGTCATCTCCTCGGCGATCCGGTCCACCTCGGGCCAGATCACCTCGGCGGTCTCCGCCGGTACGGCGGACCATGGTCCGGCGGTGTCGGTCGAGCGTCCCACTCGCATCACCACCCGGTTTCGGACACAGTAACCCGATGGTGCCAGTACGTTACACGAACATGCCAACCCACGTCTTCGCGCGCAGGTGGGCGACGGGTGGCGGGCGCGCGTCGGCGTGGATGCTAAACGAGACTCGTGGCCGGGTGCCGCGCTGCGGTAAGACATCGTCCGCGCGATGGCGGCCGCCCGGTCAGCGGGCCGCGCGCGTCGTGCGTGGGGGAGGATAACGACGCGCGCGGCCGACTGTTAGAGCCGCCAGACAAGCCGCGCCCGATGCTGGCGATGGCACAGCCGCTGCGGCGGCTCCGAGGGAAGGCACCTACAGTCGTAATGTGAAAGCGTCAGCGAGCCCCGGTTTGTCACTCCGGTCCGGCGCCAACCCGGCTCGTGCGGGCGCTAAAGCGCCCGAACCGCCCCGCGACGGCCCCGGTATGGCCCATCATGTCCTCCGTGCGCAGTGCGGAGGGCTCTGGTGGGGTTGGTGTGGCGGCCGACCTGTCCGCGGCGGTACATGACGCTCAGCAAGGCGACGAGGACGCGTTCCGTCTTCTTTATCGCGCTGTCCAACCGGGCTTGCTGCGGTACCTGCGGGTCCAGGTTGGGGACGCCGCCGACGACGTCGCGTCAGAGACGTGGCTGCAGATCGCCAGGGACCTGCGAACCTTCCGCGGCGATTCTGCCGGGTTCCGTGGCTGGGCAGCGACGATCGCGCGGCATCGCGCCATGGACTACCTGCGCCACCAGCACCGTTTGCCACCCGCAGGCGGGCAGGTGGAGGAACTTGCCGATCATCCGGCGGCCGACGACACGGCCGGCTCCGCGCTCGACGCGATAGCCACCGACGCCGCGCTCGAGCTCATCGCAACGCTCCCGCGCGACCAGGCCGAGGCGGTGCTTTTGCGGGCGGTCATGGGTCTGGACGCGAAGACCGCCGCGCGCGTGCTCGGTAAGCGCCCTGGGGCCGTCCGCACCGCCGCGTATCGAGGCCTTCGTGGACTCGCTGAGCAGCTCGAACGATCCGGCAGCCCGGCTGACTGGCGCGGCGGGCCGCGATCGGCGCGGCGCGCCAGCGGAAGCGGAGTGACGCAACGGCCGTCTGCGGCGCTGAAGGACATGAGATGACAACACACTGGTGCCGTCGCCTCGACGCCCACACCGGAGAGAAACTGCTTCGCGGCAGGCCAGCGGGTCCCCTGGCCAACCGCGACGCTCTCGCCAACCTGATAGCCGCGGCCGCGGCGCCCGGGCGCGATAGCGAACTCGCCGGCGAGCAGGAGGCGGTGGCTGCCTTCACAGTGGCGCGTCTCGCACCCGCTACTCAGCTACGGAGACCATCAATGATCAAGACCGGTATGGCGAAGCTTCTCACGCTGAAGCTCGCCGTCGCCGTCGGCGCCCTCGCCGCGGGCGGTGTCGCGCTTGCGGCTGGCACAGGCCACCTACCGTCCCAGCCGCCTGCCAACGCCCATGCCTCATCGACCAATGCGAGCGCACACTCCAACGACGCACGGCCCGCGGCCCATCCCAGCCCGAGCCCGTCGCCCTCGCTGCGCGGGCTGTGCAGCGCGTACACCGCCGGTGTCAGCGCCAGCCATGGCAAGGCCCTGGACAATCCAGCGTTCACCGCCCTGATCACGGCAGCGGGCGGCAAGGACAACGTGGCGGCTTTCTGCGCCGCGAAGCTCGGATCCAAGGCTGGCCAGTCCCCGCACGCCCCCGCCAACCCCGCTCACCAGGCCCATCCGACCGGTTCGCCGGCCCATCCGACCGGCCCGCCAACGACGCACCCGGCAGGAAAGCCGAACTAGAGCCATGACGGCCCAGGTCGTGACGACCTGGGCTCTCCACTCCCCGCTCCTTACGGGGCGGCGGCGGCCGACGACGTGCCGCTGCCGCCCCGTTCGACGTGCGCACGGCGCAACCGCCCGACTTGCGCACGGCGCAACGGCCCGCGGGCGTATGATTTCGCCGTAATCGAAGGAGGTCGTGTGTCGGTTGCCGCCGTAGTCCGTGGCGGAGCGGGCGCCGGGGAACCCTTCGAGACGGTTGGCGCAGGGCTGCGGCGCGGCTGGGGCGTGAGCCCCGCGCGGCAGCGGGCGATTGTCGACGCGCTCAACGGTCTGGTGCCCCGCGTCGGCCGTTTGTCCCCAACCCGTCTGCATGCCGTCACCGCCAGGATCGCCGAGCGCCCTGAGTTGTGGGCCGACCTGGTGGTGCATGATCCCGACGTGCGCTGGTATCTGCCGCTGCACCGGTCTAACAGCTGCGATGTCTGGCTGCTGGCCTGGGAACGCGGTCAGGACACCGACTGGCACGACCATGGCGGGTCGTCCGGCTCTTTCGCCGTGGCCGAAGGCCGCCTGCTTGAGAGGTACCGCGCCGCGAGCGGCAGGCGGCTCAGCGACCGTGACGTCGCCGTCGGCCAGGCGGTGGCGTTCGGGCCGGGACACGTCCACAACGTGGCGCACGGCGGCGCAGGCCTGGCGACCAGCATCCACGCCTATTCGCCCCCACTGCTTGCGATGACCTACTACCAGGAGACCGACTACGGGCTTGTCGCGAGGGAGACGGTTGCGATCGACGGCGCGGAAGGCGCTCGTGGTCGTGGCGGCGCGGAAACCGCGCTTGCCGACGCGAGCGCGTCCGCTGCCGAACTGGCCAGCCACTCCCTTCCTGCCGGCGCGCCGAGCATCGACGAGTTGCTCGCCGAAGCGCGCAGCGGCCTGCAGCGGACGCGGCCCGAGGCCGCTCTGGCCGCCCTCACTGACGGTGCGGTCCTTGTCGACATCCGGCCACTGGAGCAGCGGATTGTCGAGGGCGAAGTTCCTGGAGCGATCCTCATCGGCCGCAACGTGCTTGAGTGGCGCCTCGACCCGCGCAGCGACGCGCGGATTCCCGCCCTCGCGCGGGCCGACGCCCTGATCATCGTGATCTGCTCCGAGGGTTACGCGTCGACGCTCGCGGCGGCCAGCCTACGGCGCATGGGCCTGCGCCGAGCCACCTACCTCGACGGCGGATTCCAGGGCTGGAAGGCCGCGGGCCTGCCGACGCGGCCCGCTCAGTCGCTTCGCTGAGCCGACCCAAAGGTGGTCCCTCATCGGGCGCGGCGCGTGAGAGCTTAAACGCCACGGGTAGCGGTCCTCTAAAACATCACCCAGGTCCAGCAGGCGGCGCGCGGCGACAGCCGCGCCTGCCGCGGGTCATCCGGTGTGCGGGCGCGCGCTCTCCTCGCCCAGCCACAGCTCGAGCAGGCCGCGCAGGTGCGCGATGAACCGATCGTGCTCGTGGGCCGGGTAAACCGACCGCACCGTCTCGATCAGGAGGCGGTCGAAGTCGGGACCTGCGACCCAGTCTGCGACGATCTCGTCGATGTGGCTGAGCCTGCTGTCACAGAAGTCGTAGTAGCGCTCCGTTTCAAAGTAGCTGTCCGCCAGCTCACGGTAGGCGGCGAGCTTCTCGTGGTAGGTCAGGTCGCCACGATCAGCGATCTGGAAGTACCTTTCCGTCTCCATGTCAAGACTGGGCCGCCGCCCTGTCGCCAGCGTGAAGACGCACCACTTGACCAGCGCCTTGATTGCCCAGGGGAAGTAATAGTGCAGGCTTGTCAGCGCGACGTCAGGGCAGGCGTTGGCGTAGTCGATCGGGTATACGTCGTCACCCTTGATCAGGGTCTCGCACGAGTTGAACTCCCAACGGAAGAATGCGTTGACCAGCCGTCCGATCGTCACCACCTCGGCGCCGACCCGCGGCGACAGGAAGCTGTGGTCGACCGCGTAGCGCAGGTGCATGGGCTGCTCCGGCTGGAAACGCATGACCATCGTCTCGGCGCCGATCGACAGCGAGCGGGCGAACACCTCATAGTTGTCTATCGCCTTCTGCAGGTGCATCAGCATCTCGCCGCTCTGGTCGTAGGCGGCATGCAACTCGGCCGGGCTGGCGATGCGCGACACCCCGCGCCAGGCGCCGCCGTCGTACGGCTTCATGAACAGCGGATACCCGATCCGCTGGGCGATGGCGTCAAGATCGAAGGGCCTGTTGTAGCGTTCGGCGGTGTATACGTAGCGCGCGTTGTCCACAGGGTTCTTGTACGGCACAAGCACCGTGTCTGGCACCTTCAGCTTCAGCCGCAGCATCGCGCAGTAGGCCGCGTGCTTCTCCATCGACTGGAACGTGAACGGGCTGTTCAGCAGGTACACGTCGTCCATGAGGGCGACCTTCTTCAGCCATTCCCTCGGGTGGTAGTACCAGTAGGCGAGCCGGTCGATGACCAGGTGGTGACGCGGCCGGTCGCGCAGGCCGAACGGTTCGATGGTTATCCGCTCGGTGTCGAACAGGTGCCGGGTGCCGTCGGCGCCCACGACCGGGCCGAGCCTGCGCAGGATCTCTTCAAACGCGCTGGGCCAGTCTTCTTCGGTGCCGAGCAGCAGCCCGATCAAGTGTCTCGCGTCGGTCAAGGGGAACTCCCGTCGTGAGCATCGTGAGCAGAACGCGGCAGGTGATGGGCTCGTCTGCCGTCTCATCTGCATACCCGCGCAAGCGCGCGACGGCTGGCTCGCCCATTACGGCCACGGCTTGCTCGGTTCGGGCAGCCGCGGCGGGGTCAGGAAATGCGGCGGGCCGTCCAGGTCGAGCGCGTCAAGGGGGTCGTCGGCCGCGGCGTCGCGCTTGGTGAGCGGCGGTAGGTTCCACTTGCGCTCGATCAGCTTGAGTATCGACGTGTGGTCGTAGACGCGTTTCGTGACGTAGCCGGGCTTGGCGTACGGCGAAACGACCACCGCGGGCACGCGGAACCCGAGGCGGTCGTAGGTTGTCGGGCCCTTGTCGCATTCTTCGATCCGCTTGCCGATGCTGGTGAAGCGCAGCAGCCGCAACAGGGGGAACCGCCGCATCGGGCTTGCGCCCGGCACGTCGTCAGGCTCAGGCGCAGACGGGGGTGGGACGTGGTCGTAGTAGCCGCCGTGCTCGTCATACAGCCAGATCAGCAGTGTCTTTGGCCAGCCCTTTCCGCTCATGACGGCGTTTATCACCTTGGCCGCGAATCCCTCGCCAAGCTGCACGTCTTGCGGGTTCTCCTCGGACCCCTGGCCGAAGTCCGGGTCCACGATGCTGACCGCGGGCAACGTACCTGCCGCGGCGTCATGCCAAAACTCCTCGATTGATCGCAGATGATTGATCGCGCCGAGCGCGCCCATCGGATACAAGTCGGCCGTGGCCTGCAGCTTGCTCTGCGCGGCCTGTTTCAGCTGAGGCGCGAGGCCGGCCGCAAGCGCGCCAAGGAGCCGCAGGATGTGCACGCCCCGCGCGCGAGACACTCGCCGCCAGTTGACGTGGACGCGGGCCAGGTGGTGGTAGTTCGCCCAGGAGATGCCGTGCGCGGTGAGCAGATCGAAGATGGTCCCCGCTTCCGGGTAGTCGATCAAGCCGAAGGGCATGTCATCGATGAGCCCGTGCGCGGTGCCCGCGATAAGGAAACGCCTGTTCGGGAACGTGGGTCCCAGGCACGACGAGAACCACCGCGTGGCCAGAGGGAAGGTGCGGGCGAGGCCGTAGTAGAAGGGCAGATCCTCCTCGGTCCAGTAGGTCATGGGCACCGAGGCGTCCTCGCCCGGGATGTGCTCCTCGACGCTTCGCACGAAACCAGCGCACGAGCCCTGGTCCCACTGGATGTGGCTCGCCTTCCAGCTCTGGCTGGGCACCGCATCCCTTTGCACCGTGCCGGTGAAACGCTGCATGGGAATGATCGTGCCGTCTGCGGCGGCGTTGGTCGGGGATGGCAGCCCCCGCTCGTCGCGCGGCAGGCCGTCACCCCGGTCCAGCATCCCGAAGTAGTTGTCGTATGAGTGATTTTCCATCATCAAGACGACGATGTGGTCGATCTGCGGAAGGGTGTCTGTGCCCCTGGCCAGCGTCGGCTGCGGCGGCGCGGCGGTGGCTGCGCGGCCCCGCCCGACCCGCCGCCGAGCGGTCATCGCTTCAACCCGGCTGAGCATGACGCAAGCTTGCCAGATCTCGGGCCGACCCCACTTCTGCTACTCAAAGAGCAAGGCTCTTCTGGCCATGGAGTGGCGACCTGGGCGAGAGTATCGTTGACCCGTGGCGGCCTCGGACTCGATACCGCCCGCGTTTCGGGCGTCCGACGCCGACCGCGAGCGCGTTATCCGGATGCTCAGGGATGGTTCTGTTTCTGGTCGGCTATCGCATGACACGTTCGTGCGCCGCGTCCATGTCGCCTTGCGTTCCAGGGATTGCGAAGAGCTTGCCGGGCTGGTGACGTTCGGTCGCGCAGGTTTTCGTATCGCAGACCACCGATAATGACCCTGCTGGATTATTCCCAGGTTACCGCGATCACGAACGGGCAGGGCCGGCCGCTGGGGCGCCTTCCTAATGGGCGGCGAGGCGGTCGAGGGGGAAAGGCGCGCGGACGCTGAGCGTGACGTTGCGGTCTGCGGCTGCTCCGGCGCCGGCCGAGCCGGCGCCGTGGAAGGGGACGTTGGCTGCGAGTTCGCGGTGCAGCGAGGCAAGGTCATCGCCGGTCTGGATGGACGTTGGAGCGACCGGAGTGTCGTGGTCCACCATGGTGCACACGACCGACAGCCGGCCGCCGGAGTCGACGAGCTCGACCAGCCGCGTCTGGCACGGCCAGTCGACGACGGCGCACGTTGTGACCTCCCAGAAGCCGCGCGCCCGGTCGTCGGGGTCGCGACGGGCGCGCACCGCGTTGGTGTGCGTGTGACCATTCAGCCACAGCACCACGTTGGGGAAACGGTGCAACTGGGCGACAAGCTCGGCGCCGTCAAGCGACGGCCCGCCGCCCGCCCCCGCGCGGGCAGACCCGGTGTTGGTCATCGTGTCGGCGCCATGGTGGGAGAAGACAACGACCAGCCGATCGTCATGGCCGGTCGTGACCTCGCGCCCATCCGGCCCGCGGTAGACAGAATGCACCTCAGCGAGGCGCTCGTGAAGCCAGCGCGCCTGCTCACGGTCGAGGCATCCGGACGCGCCGCCGGCGAGACACGTGGTGTCCAGCGCCACGAGGCGGACCGCCGGCGTGTCATAGACGTAGTACGCGGTGCCGTCGATCCGGTTCCGCTCGCTGAACCCGTGCCCGAAGGGGTTCGAGCCCGGCCGGAAATGGGCCTCGACGAAGTCCCGCCTGGTGATTGCCTTACGGCCATGGTCGGCCGTGACCGTACGGGTCGGGCCGGCCATGAAGGCCTCAGGGCACGACGTGAACAGCTCCAGCGCGCGGTCGTGGTCGAACTGCTCCGGCAACCGCACTGGCTTGCTGCCGCCGGCGAGCGCCTGCGCTATCCCAGCCGTCGCCGCGCCAACGCCCTGGTTGAGGGCTTCGTGATTGCCGAAGCAGGAGAGCCAGGGGACCCGCAGGCCAGCCGCGAAGAACTCCCGCAGCGCGCGCCGCAGCAGCCCGGGGTGATGCGGGAAGCCGTAGTCGCGCCGGAACACGTCGGGACCGTCGGCGCCGGGGCCGTCCGGCTTCCAGAAGATGTCGTCCGGCCAGTCCAGCGACTGGACGCCCTCGTAGCAGGGACCACCGGAGTCCGGCGCCACCAGCCCGCCGTCGAACAGGGCGAGGAAGGTCTGCACTTCGTTCCACTGCGCGTTGTCGATCGCGTCACCCGTGGTCACCGTTAGCTGCAGCGGGCGCCCGGTCGCCGGGCCGCATGCGGCGTTGAGCGTGCGGAGCGTGGCATCGACGGCATGCGCGTTGAGCGCCTCCTTCGGCCGCTGCCGCCCGCGGGAGCGGCCGGGTGGAGGTCGTCGCGCACGATGTGCGGCTCGCCCGGGGTGATCGTGACGGCCCGATAGGGCGCGGAGCGCCCGCTGCGCAGCACCGCGCCAGGGCCCAGCCGGCGAACGGTGGTCAGCGGTGGATGTCCGCCACTCATGCCTCGGTCACGGCCGGCGAGTCGGCAGCGACGAGAACCGGGTCACGGCGGATGGTCAGCCCAACACGGCTTCCCGCAGGAAGCGTCGCGGCGTCGGCGGTCGAAAGCTGCGCGAGGATCGTGGTGTCACCGAGGTCGACCGTGATGCGGCTGGTGGCGCCGAGGAAGGTCGCGGCGATCACTGTTCCGACCAGCGGGCCGGACTCCGCGGAGGCGTGCGACGCCACCGTCACCGCCTCCGGGCGGACAAGCGCGATCACCGGCCCGTTGGCGACGTCGTGGTCGACCAGCGGGAGCGCGCAGCCGCGAACGCTGACCTCGCCTCCCCGCACGTCACCGGCGAGCCGGTTGGTGAGGCCGACGAACTCCGCGACGAACGAGGTCGCGGGGCGCGAATACACCTGCGTCGGTGGCCCGAGCTGCTCGATCCGGCCCTCCCGCATCACGCCGACCCGGTCGGCGATGGCCAGCGCCTCCTCCTGGTCGTGGGTGACGAACAGGGTGGTGATCCCCACCTCGAGTTGTATGCGGCGGATCTGGTCCCGAAGCAGCGCCCGAACCTTGGCGTCCAGCGCGGACAGCGGTTCGTCGAGCAGCAGCACCTGCGGCGCGATCGCAAGCGCCCGGGCCAGCGCGACCCGCTGCTGCTGACCACCGGAGATCTGGTGCGCATAGCGGTCTGATTGTTCGGAAAGGCCCACAAGCTCCAGCATCTCCCGCGCCCGCTTGTCACGGTCGGCTTTGCCCGCGCGGCGCAGCCGCAGCCCGAAAGCGACGTTTTCCTTGACGGTCATGTGCGGGAACAGCGAGTACGCCTGGAAGACCATGCCCATGTCGCGCTTGCTCGCGGGCAGGTGGGTGACATCCCGGCCAGCGACGGTGATCCGGCCGCCCTCGGCGTCCTCCAACCCGGCGAGCAGGCGCAGCGTGGTGGTTTTTCCGCAGCCCGACGGGCCGAGCAAAGCCACAAGCTCGCCGGGCCGAACGGTCAGATCGAGGCCGTCGAGCGCTAGGACCGAGCCGTACGTGCGGCGCAATCCCTGCAGGCGCACCTCGACGCCGGAGCGAGCCGGGGTGGAGTGGGCCTCAGTCACCGAGGAGGTCACATCGCCACCTTCATCCGCGGCCGCGACGACGGCGGCCGGCAAAGGACAGGATCAGCAGGAGCACGAAGGTGAATATCAGCGCCGCCGCGGAGGTGGCGAACAGCACCCCCGCGTTGAGCGTGGCCCTGCTGATGTTGTACAGCTCCACCTGCAGGTTTGCATACAGCAGGAGGCTTGCGATGGTGAACTCGCCGAGGACGAGCGCGCCGGTCAGCAAGGTGGCGTTCAGCAGCGCCTGCCGCATGTTCGGCGCGATGACGCGCCACATGACGGTGAGCCAGTTGGCGCCAAGGCTTCGCGCCGCCTCCGACAGGGTCTTGACGTCGATGGCGTCAAGACCGGCGGCGAGAGCGCGGTAGGCGTAGGGCAGCGCGAGTATCGCGTAGGCCCAGAACAGCTGTAGCGCGGACAGGCCGGCGTGCTGCCTGATCGTGCGGTAGACCGGGGCGAGGCCGACCACGAGCACGATCGCCGGGATGGTCAGCGGCAGCAGGCAGAGGAATTCGACGGTCCGGCTGATCCACGGGACCCGCAGCCTTACCCAGATCATCGTGGGGACGAGCAGCAGCAGCACGACGACACAGGTGATGATCGCGAGTTCAAGCGTGATCTCGATGGCGCCGACCAGATCCGGCGACGACGCTATTTGCTGCCACGCCTTGAGTGAGTACTCGCCCGGCTTGACCCCCTGAAGCGAGAACCTGACCATGGCGTAGATCGGCAGCACGAAAAAGAGCCCGAACAGCGCGAACACGACGTAGCGGAACAGGTTCAGCCGCCGGCGCCGCCGTGTTTGCATCCGCCGGCGCGGGGCCGGAGCTTCCTCCCGCAGGGCGACGCCGCCGGCGAGCGGCGTTATCTCAGCCATCGGGCGGTCCTGCGCTGCAAGAGCGCGTAGGCGGTCATGACGAGCGCGACGACCACGACCATGCCGAGCGCGAGCACCTGGGCCTCATTGGCGGACGACAGGCCGACCTCGCTGGTCATGGCGACGCTGATCTGCTGGGTCACCACATAGGAGATCTGATTCTCCCAGGCCTGGATCGTCGCGAAGGCAGAAAGCGCGTTGGCGAAAAGCAGCAGTGTGCAGCCGAGGAACGACGGCGCAAGCAAGGGGCCGCCGACGTGCCGCCAGAACTGCAGCGTGGAACCGCCCAGGTTCTCCGTGGCCTCACGCCACTGCACCTTCAGCCCGTCGACCGCGGGGAGGAACACCAGCACCATCAGCGGGATCTGGAAGTAGATGTAGATCAGGCCAATGCCCTGCGGAAAGTCGTAGTACCAGCTCGCGTGGGTAAGGAAACCGCCGCTCGGCCCGATGGCGGCGTTGAACGCGAACGCGAGGGTCACGCCACCGAACTGGGCGAGCACGCCCGATCCGGCCAGGAAAACCCTGCGCACGACGCCGCTCGGGTTGCCGGAGGCAACGGCATACGCGAGCGCCGCACCGAGCAGGGCGCCGACGATCGCGGTGATCGCCGACAGCTCGACCGAGTTGAGGAAGAACCCGCGCGCCGCGGAGCCGCCAAGGAGCTTCAGGTTGGACAGCGTCAGTCCGTGGCCCGTCGGCTTGCTGACGGCGCCCCATATCACGATGCCGGTGGGGAGCAGCAGGAAGATCCCCAGGTAGCACAGGAATGGCAGGGTTCCCACCCAGGCCAACGACGATCGGCGCACGGCCCTCCTGGACCGGTCGCCGACCGTGGTGGCCGCGGCAGCCATCGGCTGTTCGCCGCCCGTGCCGCTCGCCGCCTGCCGCTACCTCACCGCCTGCGCCCAGTGCATCGCGAGGTAGGACGCCGCCTTCGTGGACTGGGCGCCGCTCATGAACTGCGGGGTGGCCGTTACCGCGGGGAGCTTGGCCGCGGCCGCGGAGTCGATGCTCTTGTTGGCGGTCATGGCGGTCATCTCCACCGGGCGGGCGCCGCCCGCCAGCCAGAGGTTCTGCCCGCCGTCGGGCGCCTGGGAGTAGAGGAACTCCTCCCACAGCCGGGCGGCGGCGGGGTGCGGCGCCTCCTTGTTGACGGCCTGAGCGTAATAGCCGCCCAGGACGGCGTTCGATGGAACGAACACCTTCCAGCTCGGCACGTCCGCGCCGTGGGTGGCGTTCAGGTAGTCCCAGTCAAATACGACCGGCGTCGTGCCCGCCTTCACCGTGGCGGTGGTGGCTTGGACCGGGGAGAAGTTTCCTGCCTGCTTGAGCTGGTGGAAGAAGTTCACACCCTTGGCGATGTCATCGAGCGTCCCGCCGACGGCCAGGTTGGCCATCATGACGCCGTTGAGCGCGGCGTTGGCCTGGGTCGGGTTGCCGTTCAGCGCGACCGCGTTCTTGAACTTCTTGCCGAGTAGCTGGCTGACCGAGGTGATCGTCCCGAACTTGGCCGAGTCGTAACCGATCGCCATGTAGCCGCCGTAATCCTGATACCAGAGCCCGGTCGGCTGCTTCTGGCTAGCCGGAATGTCGTTCCAGGCGCCCACCTTGTAGGGCGCGAACAGGCTCGTGTTGGCCAGGGCGACCGCCATGCCCACATCGAGCACATCGGGGGTCGCGGCCGTGCCGTTCTCCTGCTTGACCGCGTTGACCTCATCCTGGCTGCTGCCGTTCGGGTTGGCCGAGTTCACCTTGATTCCATACTTCTTCTGGAAGTCGCTGATGATCGTGCCGTAGTTGGCCCAGGTGGGAGGAAGCGCGATGACGTTGAGCCTGCCCTCCTTCTTGGCGGCGGCGACGAGCTCGCTCATCCCGCCTCCGGCCGAGGCGGACGCGGCGCTCTCCCAACCCTTCCCGCTGCTCGAGCCGGGAGAAGAGCCCGACGAGCAGCCGGTCACAAGCAACGCCAGGGCCGCTGGGGCTGCCAGCGCAATGAGCGCAAAACGATGTGGCGATCTCACGGGTGACTGCCTCCTGTTAACTCCCCGTCCCTTAGGGGCACGTGCGGACCGCCGAAGCCCGCAGCGCCGTAACGTCCAAGGATCCTTCGGCCCCCTGCAAGCAGCGCGCGGCTCACACCCTTAAACGTTTAGGCATCCGGTAGGCTTGCGCGCCGCAGCGCGAGTGTCAAGAGGCGTTACCGACTTGACGCCCGAGATCGGCCGAACGTTCATCGGCCTGTGCGCTGCGCAATCGCGCAGCGCACAGCGCATCTCGACCGGCGCCCCCGGCAGGATTCGAACCCGCAATCAACGGCTTAGAAGGCCGCTGCCTTTTCCATTAGGCCACGGGGGCTTGGCGTGGCGCCGAGAACTTCAGTCCGGACCTTACCCGCTGCTTCCAGCAGTGTCGCGGGCGGCAGACCGCATGCGTCCACGTTAGGGTCGGGATCCGTGATGGCGTTCGCACCGCAGCGGGCAGGCCGGGCGGCCGGGGCAGGCCGGGCGGCGCGCGGGGACGGGCGTGTTCGCGGCGTCGGCTGGCCGGTGGCCGGCGGCCTGGTCGCGGGAACCGTGCTCGACGCGATCTTCGCCGACCCGCGCCGCGGTCACCCGGTGGCCGCCTTCGGCCGCGCCGCGGCCGCGCTGGAGGCGCGCGTGTACGCGGGCACGAGGGCGCGCGGCGCGCTGCACGCCGCCGCGTGCCTGCTCGCCGCCGCGGCGCCCGCCGCGGCGGCCGACCTGCTCAGCCGGGGCCGGCCGGTGCTGCGCCTGGCCGCCACCGCGGCCGTCTGCTGGTCGGTGACCGGAGCGGCATCTCTCGCGCGGGAGGCCGAACGGCTCGCGCTGGCGCTCGAGTCGGCGGACCTGGCCGCCGCACGCGCCCGGCTGCCCAGCTTGTGTGGCCGGGACCCGTCCGGGCTCGGCCCGGCCGACCTCGCCCGGGCGGCGGTCGAATCGGTGGCGGAGAACAGCTGCGATGCCGTCGTCGCGCCGCTGCTTTGGGGCGCGCTGCTCGGCCCGGCCGGGCTTGCCGGATACCGCGCGGCGAACACACTGGATGCCATGGTCGGTCACCGCTCACCTCGTTACCGCGACTTTGGCTGGGCGGCGGCGCGGCTCGATGACATCGCGAGCGCCGCGCCCGCCCGGCTGACCGGGGTGCTCGCGGCGGCGCTGGCGCCGGTCGTTGGTGGCCGGCCCGGCCAGGCGCTGCGGGCCATCCACGCCTACGGCGCCGCGCACCCAAGCCCGAACGCCGGCCGCTGCGAGGCCGCCTTCGCCGGCGCGCTCGGGGTCCGGCTCGGCGGGACCAACGTCTACGCCGGCGTCACCGAGGATCGGCCGCGGCTCGGCGGCGGCCGCGCCGCGACGGCTGCCGACATACGTCGCGCGGTGCGGCTGTCGCGCGCCGTCACCTGGGCCGCCGCCGGCGTCGCCGCGGCGCTCGCCGCGGCGCTCGATCGGGCGCTCGACGTGGCACCCGACTCCGCGCTCTCTCCCGCTGTGCGGTGCCGCGCATGAACGGGGCGCTGCTCGTCGCGGGCACCGCGTCCGACGCGGGCAAGAGCGTGCTGACCGCTGGGTTGTGCCGGTGGCTGGCGAGGCAGGGAGCGCGGGTCGCGCCGTTCAAGGCGCAGAACATGTCGCTGAACTCGGCCGTGACCCGCGGCGGCGCGGAGATCGGCCGGGCGCAGGTGATGCAGGCCGCAGCGGCCCGGATTGAGCCAGACGCCAGGATGAACCCGGTGCTGCTCAAGCCGGGCAGCGACAGGCGCAGCCAGATCGTGCTGCTCGGCAGGCCGGTCGCCGAGGTGGACGCCGTGGAGTACCGCGACCACGCCCACGTGCTCCGCGACGCCGCGCTGGACAGCCTGGCCAGCCTGCGCCGCGAGTTCGACGTGGTGATCTGCGAGGGCGCGGGCAGCCCGGCCGAGATCAACCTGCGCGAGACAGACATCGCGAACATGGGCCTGGCCGGGGCCGCGCGGCTGCCTGTGATCGTGGTCGGCGACATCGACCGCGGCGGGGTGTTCGCGGCGCTGTACGGCACCCTCGCCCTGCTGGCGCCCGCCGATCAAGCGCTCGTGGCTGGCTTTGTGATCAACAAATTCCGCGGCGCCGTGGAGCTGCTCGAGCCGGGCGTGCGGATGCTGTGCGACCTCACCGCGCGGCAGACGTTCGGGATAATTCCCTGGCGCCAGGGCCTGTGGCTCGACGCGGAGGACTCGCTGGCCCTGCCCGCCGCGGGCGCCGCGCCGGTCGGCCGCGCAGGCGCCGTGGCAGCCGACGGTGACGTGCTGCGGGTCGCTGTGGTAAAGCTGCCGCGGATCAGCAATTTCACCGACATCGACGCGCTGGCGAGCGAGCCCGGTGTGCTCGTCAGGTTCGCCGACACCCCTGCCGAGCTCGCCGACGCGGACCTCGTCGTGCTGCCAGGGTCTCGCGCGACCGTCGCCGACCTTGGCTGGCTGCGTGAGCGTGGGCTGGCCGAGGTGATCGCGCGGCGGGCGCGGCGGGGAGGGCCGGTGCTCGGCATTTGCGGCGGATACCAGATGCTGGCGGGCGAGATCAGCGACGAGGTGGAGTCACGCGCCGGTGTGGTGCCGGGGCTTGCGCTGCTGCCCGCGCGGGTCGAGTTCGCGGCGGAGAAGAGGCTTCGCACCTGCCGCGCGACAGCCGATGGCGTGCCGGTGACCGGCTATGAGATCCATCACGGCGTCGTGACGGTGCATGACGACGGCGCGGACGAGTTCGTCGGCGGCTGCCGTGTGGGCGGCGTCTGGGGCACGAGCTGGCACGGGGTGCTCGAGAGCGATGAGTTCCGTCGAGGCTTGCTTGCCGAGGTCGCCGCGCTCGCGGGCCGGGACTTCACCGCGGCGCCGGACACCGTGTTCGCGGCCGTGCGGGAAGCGCGGCTGGACGTGCTCGGCGATCTTGTGGGCGAGAATCTGGACACCGCCGCTGTGTGCCGGCTGATCGAGTCAGGCCCGCCGGCGGACCTTCCCATCATCGGGCCAGCTAGCGGTGCCGCAACGGGTCCGGTTCCTGCCCCGTGAGATGGCCGGTTCCGCTGCCAGGGCGGCCCGCATTGACAGCCGCCCCGTTTGGACGTTGGCTTACCTATGCGAGCAAGCCAGACGGTGATCGGCGGGACCTGCGCTCCCGGCTATGAGTCCGTGCGCGCCGCCTTTGCGGAGAACTTCGCCAGCCGCGATGAGATCGGCGCCAGCGTGGCCGTGGTCGCTGCGGGCAGGCCAGTGGTCAACATGTGGGCGGGCTGGGCGGACCTGGACCGCACGCGACCCTGGCAGGCGGACACGCTGACCAACGTGTGGTCCACCACAAAGGCGCTGACCTCGCTCTGCGCGCACATCCTGATCGACAGGGGCGAACTCGACCCGGACGCGACGGTGGCTCGCTACTGGCCCGAGTTCGCCGTCGCCGGGAAGCAGGACATCACGGTTCGCTGGGTGATGAGCCACCGCGCCGGGCTCGCGGGCGTCGCCGCGCCGCTGGCCGTCGAGGACTACTACGACTGGGAGAAGATCACCTCCTTGCTCGCCGCGCAGGCGCCGCTCTGGGCGCCGGGGACGGCGGCGGGCTATCACCCGGTCACGTTCGGCTACCTGGTCGGCGAGATCGTCCGCCGGGTCACCGGCCGGACGATCGGCCGCTTCCTGGCGGGCGAGGTGGCCGGCCCGCTGGGCGCGGACGCGCACATCGGTCTCGGACCGGGCGATCTTGGCCGTTGCAGCGAGATGCGAGAGGTGCGGCCGACCGAAGACGAGCAGGCGGAGCTCGCCAAGGCTTATGCGAGCGCCCATCCCGCCGCGATCGCGGCGCTGCTCAATCCGATGCTGACCGGGGCGGAGGCCAATTCGCCGCGCTGGCGCCAGGCCGAGATCCCCGCCGCCAACGGCCATTGCACGGCGCTCGGGCTCGCCACGATCTTCGGCGCGCTGGCCGACGGCTCTGCCCGGCTTGTTTCCGCGCGAACGCTGGACGCCGCTTGCACGGGCCAGGGCAGGCGCGTGGATCTCGTGCTCGGTGTCCCGCTCGAATTCGGGCTCGGCTTCGGGCTGTCTGGGCCCGAGCACCACTACGGCCCCAATCCGACCGCCTTCGGCCACGATGGGTTCGGCGGCTCGGCCGTGTGCGCCGATCCAAGCACCGGCATCGCCTTCGCGTACGTGATGAACCGGATGGGCATGCGGCTCATGGACGATCCGCGCAAGATGGCGCTGCTGACGGCGACCTACGAGGCCATCGCCGGGCTGGCGCTCCCACCTGCCACCCCCGCGTCGGCCTGACGACGCTGGCCGGCCTGACGGCGCGCTTGATGGCAGGATCGGGTCGTGGCCACAATCCTGCTGCTCTCCACCGCCGACACCGAACTTCTGGCCGCGAAGAACGCCGATACCGGCTACCGCACCGCGAACCCGGCCCGCATCGCGCTTGGCGACCTCGACGCGCTGACCGCGGGCGCGGACCTCGTGCTGGTTCGGCTGCTCGGCGGGCGCAAGACATGGCCGGATGGAATCGATGCGCTGCGGCGCCTCGGCCCGCCGCTGGTGGCGCTCGGCGGCGAGCCCGCGCCGGACGCCGAGTTGATGGCGCTGTCAACCGTGCCCGCGGGGATCGCCGCCGAGGCGCTCGGCTACCTGCGCGAAGGCGGCGCAGGCAACCTCCGCGAGCTTGCCCGCTTCCTCTCCGACACCGTCTTGCTCACCGGAGAGGGGTTCGGCCCGCCGCGGCCGATGCCACAGTACGGGCGCCATGAATACGGCGTGGACGGCGCGGCTGTGGCTGGCGCCTCCGGTGCCACGGGCCGGCCAGTTGTCGCCGTCGTCTACTACCGCGCGCATGAGCTGTCAGGCAACACCGCCTTCGTGGACACTCTGTGCGCCGCGATCGAGCAACGCGGCGCGGCGCCGCTTGCGGTGTTCTGCGGCTCGCTGCGCAACCCGGCGCCAGGCCTGATCGACCTGCTCGGGCAGGCCGACACGGTGATCACGACCGTCCTCGCGGCGGGAAGCGCGGGCCGAACAGCGCCGGGCGCCGCAGCAGGCGGGGCCGCAGCAGGCGGGGCCGCCGGAGACGGCGCCGGCCAAGACAGCACCGCAGACGGCATCTCAGACAGCGGCGACGGCGCCTGGGAGGCTGGCGCGCTCGCCGACCTCGGCGTCCCGATCATCCAAGGCCTGTGCCTCACAAGCCCGCGCGCCGCGTGGGAAGGCTCGGACGCCGCCATCACCCCGATGGACGCGGCCATGCAGGTGGCGATCCCCGAGTTCGACGGGCGGCTGATCGCCGTGCCGTTCTCGTTCAAAGAGGAGGGCCCGGACGGGATCCCCGTCTACCGCGCGGATAGCGAGCGCGCGCAGCGCCTGGCCGGCATCGCGGTCAGGCACGCGCGGCTGCGCGGCGCCCCGAACAAGGACAAGAGGATCGCGATCGTGCTGTCCTCCTATCCGACCAAACATGCGCGAGTCGGCAACGCGGTGGGGTTGGACACCCCAGCGTCAGCCGTTCGGCTACTCAATGCGTTGCGGCGAGCAGGCTACGACCTCGGGCACGGGTTTGCGGGGGTCGCCCCCCCGGGCCAGCACAGGCCGCTCGACGGGGACGCCCTGATCCACGCGCTGATCGCGGCGGGCGGGCAGGACACAGAGTGGCTCACAGAACAGCAGTTGCGCGCCGCGCCTGTCAGGGTACCGCTGCACGCCTACGGCCGCTGGTTCGCCCAGCTCCCGAACCGCCTGCGTGAGCGGATCCGGTCACACTGGGGCGACCCGCCCGGCGAGCTGTACGTGGACGGCGACGAGATCGTGCTCGCGGCGCTCGCGTTCGGCAACGTGGTGCTCATGATCCAGCCGCCGCGCGGTTTCGGCGAAAACCCGGTGGCGATCTACCACGACCCAGACCTGCCGCCGTCGCATCACTATCTGGCCGCCTACCGCTGGCTCGAGGAGATCTTCCGCGCGGACGCCGTCGTGCACCTGGGCAAGCACGGCACCCTGGAGTGGCTGCCGGGCAAGGGGCTGGGCCTGTCGGCCGGCTGCGCGCCGGACGCTGTGCTGGGCGAGCTGCCGCTTGTGTACCCGTTCATCGTCAACGATCCAGGCGAGGGGACCCAGGCCAAGCGCCGCGCGCACGCCACCATCGTCGATCACCTGGTCCCGCCGATGGCGCGCGCGGACAGCTACGGCGACCTGGCCAAGCTGGAGCAGTTGCTGGACGAGTACGCGACCGTGCAGGCTCTCGACCCGGCCAAGCTTCCCGCGCTGCGTGCGCAGATCTGGACGCTGGTGCGGGCCGCCGAGCTGCATCACGACCTGCGCGTGGCGGGCGAGCCCGGCGAGGCCGAGTTCGGCGACTTCGTGTTGCACGTCGACGGCTACCTGTGCGAGGTGAAGGACGCCGCGATCCGCGACGGGCTGCACGTGCTTGGCGAGGCGCCCGCCGGCGAGGCGCTGATCAATCTGGTCGGGGTGATCCTGCGCTCCGCGCAGGTGTGGGGCGGCCGTAGCGGCGCGCTGCCGGGTCTGCGCGCCGCGCTCGGCATCGACGAGTCGTCGTCGTCGCGTGTGGAGCGCGATCGCGCTGAGGAGACGGTGCGCCGACTGCTTGAGGGCATGGCGGCCGCTCATTGGGACCCCGCGCGCGCGGCAGATGTCTGCGCGAACGTTCTCGGTGCCCCTGCAGACCCCCGAGCCGCCGCCAACGACGATCCCCGGGCCGTGAACGACGCCGAAAAGTCTCCGGGATCATGGACGGGGCGTTCGGACGTGGTCCGCGTGCTCGAATTTGCCGCGGCCGAGGTGGTGCCGCGGCTCGCCGCGACCACGGGGGAGATCGACGCCGTGCTGCGAGCGCTCGACGGCGGTCATATCCGCTCCGGGCCGTCAGGGTCGCCGACCCGCGGCCTGGTGAACGTGCTGCCTACCGGCCGCAACTTCTACTCGGTCGATCCCAAGGCGATCCCGTCGCGCGCGGCGTGGGACACCGGAGTCGCGCTCGCCGAGTCCTTGCTCGCCCGCCACCTGGCCGACGAGGGGGATTACCCGCGCTGCGTGGGCCTGACGGTCTGGGGCACGTCCGCGATGCGCACCCAGGGGGACGACATCGCCGAGGTGCTCGCGCTGATCGGCTGCCGCCCGGTGTGGGACGACGCGTCACGGCGGGTCACTGGCTTCGAGGTGGTGCCGCTGGCCGAGCTCGGCCATCCCCGCATCGACGTGACGCTGCGCATCTCCGGATTCTTCCGCGACGCGCTGCCGCACGTGGTCGCTCTACTGGACGACGCGATCACCGCGGTGGCCGGGCTCGACGAGCCGGCCGCGCAGAACTTCCTTCGCGCCCACGCCCGGTCCGACCTGCGAGATCATGGCGACTGGCGGCGGGCGACCACGCGCATCTTCGGTTCCAAGCCGGGCGCCTACGGCGCGGGATTGCTGCCGCTGATCGACGCGAGGAACTGGCGGGACGACGCCGACCTGGCCGAGGTGTATGCGGTATGGGGCGGTTACGCATACGGCCGCGGGCTCGACGGGCGGGCGGCGCGGCCGGACATGGAGAGCGCGTTCCGCCGGATCGCGGTGGCCGCCAAGAACCAGGACAACCGCGAGCACGACATCGTCGACTCTGACGACTACTTCCAGTACCACGGCGGGATGGTCGCCATGGTCCGCGCCCTCACCGGCCGAAACCCCGCGGCATACGTGGGCGACTCCGTGATCGCCGACGCGGTGAAGACGCGCACGCTCGCCGAGGAGACCCACCGCGTGTTTCGCGCCCGGGTGGTGAACCCGCGCTGGATCGCCGCGATGCGCAGGCACGGTTACAAGGGCGCGTTCGAACTCGCCGCGACCGTGGACTACCTGTTCGGCTTTGACGCGACCGCGGGGGTCGTCGCTGACTGGATGTACGAACAGCTCGCCACCGCCTACGTGTTCGACCCGCAAACGCGTCAGTTCCTCGCCGCGTCCAACCCGTGGGCGCTGCGCGGGATCGCCGAGCGGTTGCTCGAGGCCGCGCAGCGGGGACTCTGGGCCGAACCGGACGCCAAGACGCTCGACCAACTGCGGCAGGCGTATCTAGATCTTGAAGGTGATTTGGAGGAGGGTCCCTAACGGCTCACGCGCGCAGTCGCGAGCCTGCCGTGCGTCTCGGCATGGGTCCGCTCAGCCGGGCGGGCTGTCGCCGGGCGGGCTGTCGCTCAGCGGGCCGTCGCCGGGCGGGGCGGCCCCGAGCAGGTCGGCGACGGCGCGGCGCAGCAGGTGCAGGCGCGCGCCCGCCTGGGCGCGGGCCTCGGCGAGACGACCGGCCCGCACCGGCTGCACGATCTCCAGGTAGGCCTTCAGCTTGGGCTCGGTTCCGCTTGGCCGGACCACAACCCTGGCCCCGGCGAGCCGGTAGCTGAGCACGTCAGCGGGCGGTAGCTCGCCTTCGCCCGTGCCGCCCGCGGCCAGGTCGGCCACCGACGTCACGGGTTCGCCGCCGAAACTGGTCGGCGGCGCGCTGCGAAGCCTCGCCATCACGCTCGCCGTGTCCGTCGTCTCCAGCGTCAGCTGCGCGGTGCTGTGTACGCCGTGCGCCAGTTCCACCGTGTCATAGCGATCGAGCAGGGTTTGGCCCGCGGACCGCGCCGTCGTCGCGAGGCTCAGCACAGCGAGCGCGGCGCCGATGCCATCCTTGTCGCGGACTGCGTCGCCAACCACATAGCCGAGGGCTTCCTCGTAGCCGAAGACGAAACGGCTGCCGGGCTGGCGCTCGCCGGCCCGGACGATCCACTTGAAGCCGGTGAGCGTCTCCGCGTAGCGTGCGCCGGCCGCGGCGGCGATCCTCGACAGCAGGGTCGAGGAGACGATCGTGGTGACCACCAGCCGGCCGGCCGGGTCCGGTTCTGCCGCGGTGCGCTCGAGGACGTACGCGCCGAGCAGCGCGCCGACCTGGTCCCCTGTGAGCGCCCGCCAGCCGCCTCCCGCGTGCGGATCAGGCACCGCCACCGCGAGCCTGTCGCCATCCGGGTCATTGGCGAGCACGAGGTCGGCGCCGATGCGGCGGGCCTGCTCAATGGCGAGGTCGAGCGCGCCCGGCTGTTCTGGATTGGGGAAGGCGACGGTTGGGAAGTCCGGATCGGGCCGGGCCTGCGCGGCGACGACATGGGGCGCCGGGTAGCCGGCCCGGCGGATCGCCTCGGCCGCCAGGTCGCCGGCGACGCCGTGCAGCGGGGTGTAAACGACCCGCAACGCCGGCCGGGCGGCGCCGTCGGCGGAAAGCGCGCCCACCGCGCGCAGGTATTCGCTGACCATCGCGTCACCGTGGCGCGTGACGCGAGGGCCGTCGAGCGATCCGAGCGGCACCTCGCGAAGCGGCCCGAGGGCCCGGATCGCCGCCTCGATCTCGGCGTCCGCGGGCGGAATGATCTGCGCCCCGTCGCCCAGGTAGAGCTTGTACCCGTTGTCGGCCGGCGGGTTGTGGCTCGCGGTGATCATGATGCCGGCCGCCGCTCGCAGCGAGCGCACCGCGAAAGCCAGCAGCGGCGTCGGCTGCCGCGGCGGCAGCATGTGGACACCGAACCCCGCCCCGGCGAGCACGCTGGCGGCCTCGGCCGCGAATTCGTCCGAGCGGTGCCGCGCGTCGCGGCCGACGACCACCCCGGCGTCGGCGGAACCCGGATCGTGCGCGCGCAGCCAGCCGGCGACGGCAGCGGTGGCGGCGCGCACGACGGCCCTGTTCATCCGGTTGGGCCCGGCTGCCACCGCGCCGCGCAGCCCTGCGGTGCCGAACTGCAGCCGGCCGGCGAACCGGTCGGCGAGTTCGGCGCCAGCTTCGGGGTCGCCGGCGTCGGCCCGGCGCGCGAGGTTGAGCAGGTCGGCCCGGTCCCTTGGGTCGGGGTCATCGGCCAGCCAGTCCTCGACCTGCCTGCGCAGGTTTCGGGGAACTGGCGCGCCGCTCGTCACGACTTGACGTAGGGCTTCCCGTCGGCGCCTGGCGCACGGACCCGGCCGACCAGGCCCGCGACGGCGATGATCGTTGCAACATAAGGTGCCATGAGCAGGATCTCAGAGGGCACGGGGACGTTCAGGGTCCCGAGGATGCCCTGCAGCGCGTCGGCGAAACCGAAAATCAGCGCCGCGCCGACCGCGCCCATCGGTGTCCACCGGCCGAAGATCATCGCGGCGAGAGCGATGTATCCCTTGCCTGACGAGATGCCCTTACCGAACGCTCCGACCTGCCCGATCGTTAGGAAGGCGCCGCCGATTCCAGCGACGAGACCGCCCAGGATGACATTCCGGTACCTGGTCGCGAGGACCCGGATGCCGACGGTGTCGGCGGCGGTCGGATGCTCGCCCACGGCCCGCACCCGAAGGCCCCAGCGGGTCTGGAACAGGCCGACCTGGACGACGATCAGGATCGCGTAGGTGATGTAGAGAAAGATCGACGAGTCGAAGAAGATCGGGCCGATGATCGGGATGTCACCGAGCAGCGGGACCTTCACGGCGGCGAAGGTCGCCGGGGAGTTCAGCGTGTTCAGGTACGGCACCAAGGCGCGGTCATAGAGATACCCGGTGAGCCCGGCGGCGAAGACATTCAGCACGACACCGAGGACGATCTGATCGACGAGATAGCTGATCGCGAAAACGGCCAGCAGGATGGCGATCAGGCCACCAGCCAGGGAGCCCGCGATCAGGCCGAACCAGAGCACGCCGGTGACGCTGGCGATCACGGCCGCGCCGAACGCGCCAAGCAGCAGCTGACCCTCGATGGCGATGTTGATCACGCCAGATCGCTCGCAGAGGCACCCGGCGAGGGCGCCGAGCACGAGCGGGATCGACCGGGCAACCGTGCTCTGCAGCAGGTTCACCATGCTCAGCGGGATCTTGCCGGCGTCTGCCCAGCAGAGCAGGGCCAGTACGAAAAAGACGAGAACAAGCGCGATGCTCCAGCGTTTGGCGCGCGTGCCAAGATCGGCGACGGCGCGCAGAACGCCGATCGCGATCGACGCGGCGCCGAGGACGTAGGCGGCCGGCGCGGCCGCGATGTGCACGGTCGGCACCTGCACGGCCGCGCCAGGCAGGGAGAACACAAAGCTCGCATGGCCGCGCGGCGCGAGCAGCCCGAAGACAAGAACGTCAGTCAGCCCGAACGCGATGAACGTGGCCGCCGAGATGAACCGCCGGCTGGTTGTGACGAGCGGCGCTCGGACCACCCCGGCGAGGGCCGTCATGCCCCCCACCCCTTCGCCACGACCTGGCCTGTGCCACCGGCACGCGCCGCGCGGAGCCGGAACATCGCTTTGATGAGCGGCGGCGCCGCGACGAACAGCACGATCACCGACTGAATGACGGTGACGATGTCCACCGGTGTCTGCGTGACTGCCTGCATCTGGATGCCTCCGGCGTGCAGGGCGCCGAACAGCAGCGCCGCGAGCACGGTTCCGAGCGGTCGGGCGCGGCCGAGCAGCGCCACGGTGATGCCATCGAAGCCGTAGGTGCCGTAGCTTTGGAAGGTGAGCGCATAGTCGCTGCCCTGGACGATCGCGGACGCGGCGAGGCCCGCCAGGCCGCCCGCGATGGCCATGACGAACATCCAGGTGTGCCCGACATTCATCCCCGCGCTGCGGGCCGCATTGGGGTTGGCGCCAACCGTGCGCAACTCAAAGCCTGCGGTGCTTCTGGTCAGCAGCCACCAGACCCCCACCGCTGCCGCTGCGACGATAAGGAACGCGGCATTGACTCGCAGGCTGGCGCCAGCAATGTGCGGCAGCCGGGCATTGCCAGGCAGCACAGGGCTGACGAGATCCGTGCGTCCTGGGCGCTGCATCGCCCGCGTGCCGAGGATCCAGGAAAGGAAGAAGATCATCACATAGTTGAGCATGATCGTGACGATCACCTCGTGTGCCCCGGTCCACGCCTTGAGCGCACCCACGATCCAGCCGATCGCCGCGCCGCCCGCGAAGCCGCCCATCACGGCGACGACGACGTGTACGAACGGGGGGAGGCTAACCCCGAAGCCGAGCCATGTCGCGACGAGCGCGCCGCCGATGAACTGCCCGGTGGCGCCGATGTTGAACAGGCCCGCGCGGAACGCGACGGCGACCGACAGCCCGGTGGCGATGAGCGGTGTCGCGTTGACGGCGGTCTCCGACAGCGGCGAGAAGATCGCGCTGACCGAGCCGCCCTGAAACGCTGCGGACACGGTGTGCGGGTTGAAGATCGCGCCCTCGAACATCGCCGAGTACGCCCCCGCCGCCGCATCCCATGCCTGGGCGACCGCATTGCCAGGGGCGGCGAGCAGTGAGTTCCAGGCTTGCAGAACGGGTGGGTCGGTGAACGCGATGAGCAGGCCACCGATCACGATCGCCACCACGATGGCGAGAAACGTGACGACTACGGTGTGGCCCTCGAGGATCGCGTCGAGGACCGCGCGGCCGAAGGATGGCCGCGCCGTCTCGGTCCCCTCGGCGCGCGCCTGAGCAGGTGCCGCGCCCGCGGGTGGCCGCTCTGTCATGTTTGCTCCCGGCTGTCGTCGGGCCGCCCATGAGCTGTCGTCACGCCGGCCATGAGCAGCCCAAGCTCCTCTCGTGGCACGTTTGGCGGGCGGAAGGCGGTTATCCGCCCCTCGTACATGACAGCGATCCGATCCGCCAGGGCATAGATCTCTTCGAGTTCCGAGGAGACGATGAGCACGGCGATGCCCTTGTCGCGCTCCTCGACCAGACGGCGGTGGACGAACTCAATGGACCCCACGTCGAGCCCCCGCGTCGGCTGGCTTGCGATGAGCAGCTTCAGATCCCGGCCAATTTCGCGGGCGGCGATGACCTTCTGCTGGTTGCCGCCGGACAGTGTGCCGACCGGTGTCGAGATCGATGTCGCACGGACATCGAATTCGGCGACCCGGCGCACGGCTGCGTCGCGGATCGCATCCAGGTTGAGTGCGACGCCCGAGGCGAACGGCTGCCGGTCGTAGACGTCCAGAATGAGGTTCTCGGCCACCGAGAAGCTCGAAACGAGCCCGTCTTCCTGGCGGTCCTCTGGGATATAGCCGATGCCCGTGCGGAGCCGGTCCCTGGCAGTGGCGTGCGTCAGGTCCTTGCCGTTCAGGTGGACCGCGCCGACCGCTGGCCGCAGGCCCATGAGCGCCTCGCAAAGCTCTGTCTGCCCGTTGCCCTGCACGCCAGCCACGCCGAGGATCTCGCCCGCCCTGACCTGGAAGGACACGTCGTTCACCGTCACATGCCCACGGTCGTCGACGACCGTGAGCCCGTCAACGTCGAGTACGACCGCTCCGGGGCGGGCGGGTGCCTTGCGCACCTGAAGCACCACCGACCGGCCAACCATGAGCGACGCCAGTTCGGAGTCAGTCGCGGTTGGCGGGCGCTGTCCGACCACCTTTCCACGCCGGATGATCGTGATCGTATCGGCGATCGACTGAACCTCTTTGAGCTTGTGGGAAATGAAGACGATGGACCTGCCGCCGGCGCGGAGCTCGCGCATGACGCGGAACAGATCTTCTGTCTCTCCCGGCGTCAGCACAGAGGTCGGCTCGTCGAGGATGAGCACGTTCGCCTCGCGGAGCAGGGCCTTGACGATCTCGACGCGCTGCTGCACGCCGACGGGCAGGTTCTCGATGTAGGCGTCGGGGTCGACGTCCAGGCCATAGCGGTGTGACAGCTCGAGCACCTGACGGCGTGTCCTGCGCCGGTCGAGCAAGCCCAACACGCGTGTCTGCTCGACGCCGAGCGTGACGTTCTCGGCGACCGTGAACACGGGCACGAGCATGAAGTGCTGGTGCACCATGCCGATCCCGGCGTTGATCGCTTCCTTGGGCGAGCGGAACTCCACCCGCTTGCCGTCGATGAGGATCTGACCCTCCTCGGCCTCCGTCAGGCCGTAGAGGACGTTCATCAGCGTTGTCTTGCCCGCTCCGTTCTCACCAAGGAGGGCGTGGATCTGGCCCGGCTCTACAGTCAAGTCGATGTGGTCGTTGGCGACGAGGCTGCCGAAGCGTTTCGTGATCCCCCTCAGCTCCAGCTTCACCGGCCGTCTCCCTCACAGGCTCTTACCCCGACGGGGCTTGCCAGCGTGGCCCGGCCGACAGAGTCCCGGCCGGGCCACTGGCCGTCGGCTCAATCAGCTCACCGGGCTCTTCGTCGGTGTCTTGATCGAGCCGTTCACGATGCCCGTCTTGATCTGGGCGAGCTCACTCTGCAGCGAGGACGAGACCTTGCTGGCGAACTGGTGGTACGGGGCGAGGGCGACGCCGCCGTTCGCCAGGGTGCCGATGTAGTTGCCGCCCTTGAACGTGCCGTTGTGCGCCGCCACGATGGCGGTCTTGACCGCCGTTGTGATGCCCTTTTGCACACTGGTGATGAAGTACTTGCAATACTGTGGCGCGCTGACGCAGCCGTCGGTGTCCACCCACTCCATGTTCACGTTCTGGCCCGACTGGTCGGCCTGCTGGACCGCCTTCGCGGCGCCGAGGCCCACGTTGCCGGCGACAGGGAAGATCACGTCGGCGCCTTCGTTGATGAACGTGCTGGTGAGCTGCTGGCCCTTGGTTTGGTCGGTGAAGTCGCCGGTGAAGCTGCCGTGCTGGGTCTTCTCATTCCAGCCAAGGACCTGGACGTGCGCGTGGTGCTTGGAGTTGTAGTACTGGACGCCGTCGTAGTAGCCGTCCATGTAGATCGTCACCGTCGGCAGCTTCTGCCCGCCGAACGTGGCGACCTTGTGCGACTTGGACATGGCTGCGGCGAGGTACCCGCCGAGGAACGCGTCCTGCACGGTGTTGAACAGCAGCGCGTCCACATTCGTGAGCGCCGGCTGGTACGTGTAGTCCACGATCGCGAACTTCTGGCTGGGGTGGGCCGTCGCCGCGGTCTTCGTCGCGTCGCCCATGAGGAAGCCGACGGTGACGACGATCCCGCAGCTCTGGCCGATGAACTGATTGATGTTCGGGACATAGTCGCTTTCCGAGGTGGACTGCAGATACGTGCCCGTCACGCCGCTGCCCTCGGCCTGCTTGACGCCCTGCCACGACGACGCGTTGAAGGACCGGTCGTCGATGCCGCCTGTGTCAGTGACCATGCACGCCTTGAAGCTGGCCGCGGACGCGCCGCCGGTAGGGCTGCTTGACGACGAGGGCGACTTCTTCGCGCTTGCGCATCCGGCGACCAGTATCGCCACCGCGGCGAGTGCTGCGGCGGTTCGTATGGTCCCTCTCACGGTTACCTCCTCAATCCAGGGGCAGCCAGTGGTCACCCGTGAGCCACGTGCTCGGCCGAACCCCCAGCGGGTTCGGGAAAGGCGGTCCCTTACTGGGCGGTCCCTTACTGGACGGAAGCCCATATCCTCCCGCCCCGCGATGCCCGCAGGTTAGACCGCATGCGACCGCCGGGGAAGCATGTCCACGCAGTCCGGACCAGGCCGTTGCCAAATCGAGACGCGGCGCCGCCGATGTGAGCCGGCTACGCTCGGCGGCCGGAGGCGCGAGGCGTGGTGATCGACTGGTACCGGCTCCGGGTCGCTGCGGGCGACGCAGCGGGCCGGGCGTACGCACCGTACTCGGGTCTGCGGGTCGGCGCCGCCGGTGAGGCCGCGGACGGCCGCCTGCTCGTTGGATGCAATGTCGAGAACGCCTCCTATGGGCTCACGCTGTGCGCCGAGTGCGGCCTGGTGTCGGCGTTGCACGCCGCGGGCGGCGGCACGCTCGTCGCCGTCAGCGTCGTCGCCTCCGACGGCTCGCCGTTGCTGCCGTGCGGCCGGTGCCGCCAGCTTCTGCTCGAGGCGGGAGGCGAAGAGCTGCTCGTGGATACTGCGGCGGGGCCGAGAAAGCTCGCCACGCTGCTGCCCGCCGCGTTCGGCCCTGCTGACCTGCCAGCGAACCCAGCCTCGCGGACCGATCATGGCTGACCAGGGCGCGGTCGACGTTGGTGAGATGATCCGGACCAAGCGGGACGGCGGTCGGCTGGGCGATGATCAGATCCGCCGGCTTGTGGCCGCCTACAGCCACGACGGCGTCCCGGACGAGCAGATGTCCGCGCTGCTCATGGCGATCTATTTCCGTGGTTTGGACCAGGGCGAGCTGCGAACCTGGACCGCGGCCATGGTGGCGTCCGGCGAGCGGCTGGACCTTTCCGCGCTGCCGTTGCGCACCGTGGACAAGCACTCCACCGGCGGGGTCGGCGACAAGATCTCCCTGATTCTGGCACCGCTCGTCGCGGCGTGTGGGGCCGCCGTGCCGCAGTTGTCCGGCCGCGGGCTCGGCCACACCGGCGGGACGCTGGACAAGCTCGAGTCGGTGCCCGGCTTTCGCGCCGCGCTGTCGCCAGCGCAGATGCTTGCCGTGCTGCGCGATGTCGGCTGCGTCATCTGCGCTGCGGGACCGGGGCTGGCGCCCGCCGACCGCCGGATGTATGCGCTCCGCGACGTCACAGGAACCGTCGAGTCGATTCCGCTCATCGCGAGTTCCATCATGTCCAAGAAAATCGCCGAGGGGACCGGGGCGCTCGTGCTCGACGTCAAGGTCGGCAGCGGCGCGTTCATGCGCGAGCTCGGCGACGCGAGGCGCCTCGCGGAGAGGATGGTCACGCTCGGCAGCGAACACGGGGTGCGGACATCGGCGCTGCTGACCAGGATGGACACGCCGCTCGGGTGCGCGGTGGGCAACGCGGTCGAGGTCGAGGAGGCCGTTGCCGTCCTGTCCGGCGGCGGGCCGGCCGACCTGATCGAGGTGACGCTGGCATTGGCTCGGGAGATGCTCGCGCTCGCTGGCCTCGCCGCAGGCGACGGGCCCGATCCCGGCTCGGCGCTCGCGGATGGCCAGGCGCTCGACCGATTCCGCGCGATGGTCGCCGCACAGGGCGGCGACTGCGATGCGCCGCTCCCGCGCGCGGCGCACCGCGAGGCGATCCCCGCCGTCTCGTCCGGCTGGCTGCGCGCGCTTGACGCCCGCGCGGTCGGCAATGCTGCCTGGCTGCTCGGCGCCGGCCGAGCGCGCAAGGAGGACCCGGTCAGCCACACCGCGGGGGTGCTTTGCCTGGCCAAGCCGGGTGACCCGGTCGAAACCGGGCAACCGCTGCTGGAGCTGCGCGCCGATGAACCCGGCCGCTTCGGCCCGGCCACCCGCGCCTTGGCAGATGCCATTGAGATTGGCCCGGAACCGCCGCCACCCGCGCCGCTCGTCCTTGAGCGCATCACCGCGTGATCGTTGTGGATTTCGCGGACGGCGGCGCTGCGAGGATGGTTTGGGTAGCGGGCGGCGAGGGGATCGCGCGTGTCGAGCGAGCAGGTGTAGTAGGCGAGACGTTCACCTGGCCGGCGGGTGGTGTGGTGATGCCTTTGAAGGTGCGTCCGCAGATGGCGCATCGGATGTAGCCGCGCAGGACGTAGGTGCGGGCGGTGGCGGGGCCGTGGCCGTGCCGGGGCCGGGGCCGGCCCGTGCCCTGCTGCGCCTGCCGCCAGGTGTCGCGGCTCCACAGTCCAGCGGGCGGGGGGTAGCGGCGCGGGTCGGCGTTGCGTCGGCTGGCTAGCTGCCGGTACCCGGCGCCCTCCGCAATGCGCCAGGTGAACATCTGCTCGACCACGGGGGCGCGGTCAGGGTCGAGGCCGAGCCGGGTCTTGGCGCGGCCTTCCGCACGCTTGGCGGGCCGGCGTGGGGGATCTTGGCGACCTGGTGGCGGCGGGGGTGCGGCCGATTGTTGAACCCCCGCAGCGCGTGTTCTTGCAGCCCGGCCCGGGCTTTCTCTGATCTGCAGCTGGAGCACTCGGCCGCGCCCTGCTTCACCCTGCGGACGAGGGTGGTGGTGGCGTCGGCGTCGGCCACGTCGATCGGCTCGGCGGCGGCGAACAGCGGGATACCCGCCTGGGTGAGCTCGCCTTGCCGGTTGGGGCAGCGCCACTGCCCCGTAACTGGGCCGGCGGCGCCCGGGTCCCAGCCCGACGTAGGTGGGTAAAATCCGGACCCGCCCCGGCGCCGATGGCGCGGGAGCCCCCATGCCGGGGACAGGCCAGACGTCCCGCGCGGCCTGCTCGGCAGGTGGAATGCGGGAACGGCGGCCCGCGCGCGACTTCCCCGTCTACGCCTGCGACGCGCGCTGGCGGATCGCGGCGCAGCGTGGCCCGTTGACTGGGAGAGGCCGCGTGAGCAGCCCGGCGCGTGGCAGGCCCGCGCGGCCTCTGCCGACCGGGCGTGCCGGGGGCCCGCTGCCGGCCCGCGTGCCTGGTGCTGGCCATCTGAGGTCAGGTCCCCGTCGCGCGGGTCGCTTTCGCTGCCGCTGCGGCATCAGGCCCGGTGTCGGGTGGCCCGCCGGCCGT